>JABAOH010131004.1_pt1 | contig 36410 bp, 35 predicted proteins | sample 7062181 | NCBI WGS metagenome assembly JABAOH01 (sample SAMN14538630, study PRJNA623070) | marine sediment metagenome | biome: marine biome [ENVO:00000428]; feature: marine pelagic biome [ENVO:01000023]; material: deep marine sediment [ENVO:00002113]; isolation source: pool of 5 deep marine... | reverse complement strand
GAAGGCCTGAATTCAGAGTTCCGGCGCCGCTAGGCAATTTTCACGCCACTATCATAATAAGCCACTAAACACTTGTCAAAACTGGTCGTTAGCGCCGCGGCCACACCCCGAACCCGAGGAGAATCACCGACTCGAAATCCCGCTCCGGATCGGCGAACACACCCCCGGCCAGGCGTCCCACGGACAGGCCGGCGCCCAGATTGTGCACCGCCGACGGGCGCGTCGTCTGCGACGCGACCCAGGCGTTTCCGGCCGCGTACTCGACCCATCCTTCCAGTGCGCCCAGACCGAACCGTCGGACGAGCGGCACATGATACGACACGGCCGTCCACCACATGCGGTCACCTTCTCTCTCCACCGGGCGAAGCGTAGGTAGCGACCCCCAGCCGCCCAACGCCAGCCACCGCTGAGGCGGAGCCCCGGCCGAGCCGGTCGACTGACCGCGTGCCCGCACCAGCAGTCTGTGATCGCCGACCGTGCGGGCCAGCAGTCGTCCCGCTCCCTTCACCACCGTGAACGAAAGATCGCCGGCGGCGTCGCGCTCGGCCTGCTCGAGCCCGATTTCCAACTCGAGCGCTGAACGCGTCGAGAACCACAGCCGCCCCCCCAACACTGCTCGGCCGCTCACCACGTCCTCTTCGCTTACCGGCAGGTTCGGCTGAAACCCACCGCGCGTCGAAACGAAGGAAAACGGGTCCCGGTTGTTCAACGAGCGACCTTGCTCCCACGCCCCACTCACACCCACCCACCAGGTCAGCGCGGCGCCGAATTCCAGACGGACCCCCGTTTCGACGAACCTCGCCTCGTAGTAGTTGCGCGTGTCCGCGGCTCCGATCAGGCTATGCAGCGAATTCGTCACATCCCCGTTCGTCCAGGTGTCGTTCGATCTCACCGCCACGCCGCCGCCGAGAGCCCACTGGTGCCGCCCGAACGGCCAGCGCAACTCCACGTCGCCGTCGACATCGGTTCGCGCGCTGCGAAACCTGATTCTGGCGCTGGCTGCCGGTAGCCACGCCGCGGAACCGCGTTCCACCTCGATACCCCACGGCACCGTGAGCGCGTTAACGCGGTCGTAACGCGGGACGAGAAACCCTTTCACACCCGCGAGCCGTACGGTCGCGTCACGGCCCGGGCCCACGATCAAGAAGCCCTCGTTCCGCGGCTCCGCCCGGTAGTCATAGAGCGAGGCGTCGATGGGCGGCGAGCCGAGCTGGGCCAGCGAAGAGCCATAGAACCCGCTGTTCAACGCGACCACGGTTCCATCGATCCGCCCACCGGGCCGCGAAAATACATCACTCTCAACCCCTACCAGATCGCCGCGGATTCGCCCCTCCACCCACAGCGTCGCCCGGATCACGATCACGTCATCCTGAAACTCCTCTCCGGGCCCAAGGATCGTATCCCGCACCACCACCCGGTACCGTCCCCGCTCGATCACCTGCCGCAACGCGGCGTCCGCCCGCGGTAGGCCCCGGGCGCCCGCCTCGAACGCCACCGTTTGCGCCGGCGCGCCACTCGCGCCGCCGCCGAGCAGTGCCCAGAAGACGGCGCAACCCAAGACGGCCCGCTCCCGGACGCCCCGAGCAGGTCGAGCTCGGTGCGCGCCAGCCTGCGCCGAGTCAGCCGGCGTCCTCCGGCGATAACTTACATTAAGAGACAAGAGTTAATCCGTTTAAGTATCGATGTTTATACGCCGCGCCCACTCGACGCTACGCCCGCGGGTGGCAGCGCCGGTGGACCTCGGCCAGGTAGCTCCGATCGAGGTGCGTATAGATCTGCGTCGTCGAAATATCCGAGTGCCCCAGCATCTCTTGCACCGCCGCGATGTCGGCACCTCCCTCCAGCAGGTGCGTCGCGAAGCTGTGACGCAGGGTGTGCGGCGTGACGCGCGTGCGAATCCCGGCGGCCGCCACGTTACGCCTCACGATATCCCAGGCTCCTTTGCGGGTGAGCGCTCGTCCGCGGCGGCCCAGGAACAGAGCGCCCTCACCGCTCTGACGACCGGCGGCACACAGCTCCAGGCGGGCCGAGCCCAGGTAGGTGCCGACCGCTTCCAACGCCGCCCGTCCGACCGGTACGATGCGCTCCTTGGAGCCCTTACCCTGAATGCGGACCAGCGCTTCGTCGAGATCGAGATCCCGGACGCGAAGCTTGACCACCTCAGAGATCCTGAGTCCGGTGGCGTACATCAGCTCGAGCATGGCCCGATCCCGAACCGCGAGTGCGCCCTGTCCCCGGGGCGCAGCCAGTAGCCGTTCGACTTCTTGGAGGGAGAGCACGGTCGGTAGTCGGCGCCCCGCCTTCGGCCCCTCGAGTAGCTCACTCGGATCAGACTCGATCAAGGCCTCGGCCTGGAGGAAACCGAAGTAGCTTCTCAGAGCCGAAAGCTTGCGGCGAATGCTGCTGGGCGCCCGACCGGAATTCTTTAGGTAATAAACGTACTCGCGCAGGTCCTGTCCGGTGACGGCATCGGGAGCGTCGAAACCTCGCTCACCCAGGAAGGTCACGAGCTGAGCCAGATCGGTCGTGTAAGAGGAAGCGGTGGTCGCTGCGAGACCGCGCTCGAATCTCAGATAATCCTCGAATCTGCCGAGGTAGAATCGCTGCGCGCTTTCCTCGATCACCGCTCCCCACCTCCGCCGATTCCCGTCTCGTGAGCGTGACGGCGGGTTCTCCACCACAGTATCGTCAGTGCGACGGCGAGTAGTCCCGCGATCGCTATCAGAATCGTGTTGACGTTGCCGAGCGCCTCGATGATCGAGCGCCAGTTGCGCCCGAACACCACACCGACGTAAACGAGAACCCCGTACCAGAGCGCCGACGCTACGGCGACGGGGAACGCCGTGCGCCAGAAGGTGAGATGGCTGATTCCAGCGAACACGGGGACCAGGACGCGGAAAGCGGGAAGAAAGCGACTGAAGAAGATGATCTTGGCGCCGTGGCCGCTGTAAAGCCTCTCCAGGCGCTCCAGCTGCCGCGGACGCAGCAGCCAGCGGCCCGCCCGTGTGCCCAGAAAAATCCGACCCCAGCGTCGGGCCAGGGCGTAGATCAGCAACGCGGTGGCGGTGTTGGTCGCCCAGGTCACTCCGAACACGCCAAGTCCGGTCGCCCGGCCCTGGGCGGACAAAAAGGCACCGAGCACGACGAAGGTGTCGGCCGGGATCGGTGGAAAGACGTTCTCGATCGCCGCGCCCGCACCGACGACGATATAAATCCAGTGCGGCGCAACCTCACCCAGCGTCTCGAGAATCCGCTCCACCTGAGGCGGGTCGACCAGCCAATTCGCGGCCGGTATCAGCAGCGCAGCCAACACGGAGCGGCCGCTCGCTAGGGCGATCCGGGTTCTTGAACCCGGTCGATCAAGGCGACGGCCCAGGCGGCGATTCCCTCGACACGCCCGATCGCACCCAAGCCCTCCGCCGTCGTCGCCTTGACCGAGACGAAGCGCGGGTCGATGCCCAGGGTACGGGCCAACCGCTCACGCATGCTGTCGACGCTCGAGATCAACCGCGGCCGCTCGGCCGCCAGCGCCACGTCGACGTTGACGGGTTGATAGTTCTCGGCCTCGAGCATCTGCCGCACGGAGTCGAGCATCTCGAGCGACGAGGCGTCACGCCAGCGCTCGTCGCTGTCGGGAAAATGGCGGCCGATATCACCCTGGCCCGCCGCTCCCAGCAGGGCATCGATCACGGCGTGTGTGACCACATCGGCATCGCTGTGACCGAGCAGCCCGAGCTCTCCCTCGAACTCCACCCCTCCCAGCACGAGGCGCCGCCCCGCCCCGAAGCGGTGGATGTCGAATCCTATCCCGACTCGCATGCGTCAGTCCCGGTCTACCTCCGGCTCCCTACCTGAACGACTCCGGTCCGCTGGTAACCTCGAAAAACGTAATTAAATCAACGGCCGCTCAGGAACAAGGCCGGCGGCCAAGATCTCGGGCGCGGGGGTCGCTGATGCCGAGCGCGCCCGGCCCGACCGCTCGCCCCGCTTGCTTGTTTCGCTTTGAAGCCGCAGTTATCCTGCAGGGTGGCCACGTCATCTCGGAACAGCGAACAGGTCGCGCGGGGTTGGGAGTGGATACAGTTTGTGGTGCCGGCTGCCGAGCGCAGCGCGTGAGCGGACCTGCGGTGGTTGCACGGCGTGAGCCGCGAGTGCTGACGGCGCGACGGCGTAACACGTCAGGGTTTCGTTCCCTTTGCCTCTCGCTCCTTCTCCTCGTCGCCTGCGAGACGCCGGTCGCGGACAACCGCGTTACCGTGGGGGTCCGTGGCGATGTCGGGCCCCTCTTACCGGTTCTGGCGGCGAGCTCGTTTAGCGAGGAGATCAACCAGCAGCTCTATCTGGGACTCAATCATGCTCGCTGGACCGAAGGGGCCGTGGACTACCGAATCGACGCGCTCTCGTTGGCTGAAGGCTGGGAGTTCGGAGCCGATTCCACGACCCTCACCTACTCGATCCGCCCTCAGGCGGTCTGGTCGGACGGTCAGCCCGTCCGCGCCGCCGACGTCGTCTTCACGTATGAGCTGATTCGCCGGCCGGAAATCGCCTCGCCCCGAATCGAGTTCTGGGAGACCATCGATTCGGTCGCGGCGCTCGACGAGCGGCGCGTGCGGTTCTATTTCAGCCGCCGCTATCCGGGCATGCTCCTGCACACCGGCGTGGGAATCATCCCCGCCCACGTCTTCGAAGGGCACGCCGCGGACCAGAGCATGCTCGCCAACCACCCCAGCCTTGTCGAGCCCGGAGGCAAGCTGGTGGTGAGCGGACCCTTCCGGGTCGCCGAGTGGCGACCCGGAGACCGATTGGTGCTCGTACCGAACGAGCGGGCGTTCACGGCGAGGCCGAACCTCGAGCGAGTCGTCTTTCGCATCATTCCGGAGGAGACCACGCGACTGGTCGAGCTGAAGAACGGTACGGTCGATTTGATCTTTCCAGCGCCGCTGGAGGCGGCGGCCGCGCTGCGCGCCGATCGGCGATTCTACATCGAGACGGTAGCCCGGAGATTCTACGACTATATCGCCTTCAACGCAGAGCGCTTTCCGGCGCTGGCGGACCCCGAGATTCGCCGCGCTCTCTCGTACGCCATCGACCGGGTCGGTATTCTCGAGGGGCTGGGGATCCAGACGTATGCCGAGCCGGCGGGGGGGCCCTATCCTCCTATTTTTCGCGATCTGGCCAGTCCATCGCCCGGCGTCGACCCTTATCTCCCCGACAGCGCCCGGGCAATTCTAGCGGCGAGGGGATGGACCGACAGCGACGGGGACGGAATCCGCGACCGCGATGGTGTGCGGTTCGCCTTTACACTGCTTACGCAAGCGGGACAGCCGCGACGCGTCTCGGCAGCGCAGATCATCCAGGCTCGGCTCAGGCAGATCGGTATCGAGATGGAGGTCCAGCAGGTCGAGTTCAACGCGTTGCTGGACATCATGTTCGAGCAGCGCGGATTTCAGGCCGTGTTGTTGGGCTGGCGCGTGGGCCTGGAGCCGGACTATCTTATGGGGCTCTTCTGGCCTCAGGATCACCCCTTCAACATAACCGGCTACAGCAACCCAGCGGTTGACAGCCTGATCCAGCTCGCTCTCTCCGCAGCCAGCGCTGGCGAAGCCGCCGCACGCTGGCGATCGATCGCCGAGATCATCTCCCGCGATCGACCCTACGCGTTCCTATGGTTTTTTGATGAGCTGGCGGCGGCAAACCGGAGACTGCAGGGGCTGCGGATCGACACTTACGGGGTCTTTCAGAACCTGTACGAGTGGCGCCTCGAGTAGCGCGGCCGCTCGGCTGGCCCTCCAGCTCGAGCCCTCGCCACCTGTTGAGTTAACCCGACCGCCTTGAGTTCCAGCGCGTCGGAGCACCCGACCATCGCCTCGACACACGCCGCGTCGAACTGCGTACCCGAGTGCGCGATTAGCTCGTTCAACGCCGTGTGCACCGTCAGCGCCCGCCGATACGGCCGCACACTCGTCATCGCATCGAAAGCATCGGCCACGGCCACGATTCGGGCGGCCAGCGGAATCGAATCGCCGCTCAACCCGTCAGGAAGGCTGCTTCCATCCAACCGCTCATGGTGCGAGCGCACGATGCTCAGGACGTCGGGCTGATTGTGAAGAAGCGGTCGGAGGATGCGGTCGCCGATCACGGTGTGCTCCATGACCTGCCGATACTCCTCCGGCGTCAGCGGACCGGCTTTCAGCAGCAGATCGTCCGGCACCCCGATCTTGCCGATGTCATGCAGTTCGCCGCCCAGCGACACCATCGCGACTTCGGCGTCGGCCAGGTCGAGCTGCCGAGAGATCAATGCCGCATAGCGGCTTACCCGCGCCGAGTGCCCCCAGGTGTACGCGTCGCGCGCCTCGAGCGCGTGGGCGAGAGTGCGGATGGCTCTGAGCAACAGCTGACTCAAACGCTGGGCCTGTTCCCGAACCTGCGAGCGAAGCGCCCAGCGATAAACGCGATTCTCGAATAACAACCGCCCCAGATCAGGGTTCGTGGGCTGGCACAAACCCTCATGGCGCGATTGTCTCGCGTACTCGGACTGCAGCCGACGCGGATCGGCCGCGAGTAGCCCGAGCCAACCCTGATGTTGGGGCTGGATCGGCAGCCCCAGATCGAGATCCGAAGCACGATGCGCCTCGCGCGCCTCCGATCGCTGCAGCAGGGGCCGCAAGAGCTGTGTGAGCATCCCGTCGTTCCTCATCCCGTCACCTGCATTCGTCTCTGCCCGTCACCTGCATTCGTCTCTGCGATGCTGATCGAGTCGATCACGCATTTCACCTCACCCGCAGCCCGTGAATTGCAACGTCCGGGCCAGGCGCCGAAACGGGCGTGAATCGCGCCCGGACCACGGCGATTGCATCGGAACGTAGCGCGAACGGTGGAACGAATTGTTTCAGCTGATCCAATTCGTGCCAACGGTGCCGTTTCATTGCGAGGCTGGTGCGGAGCGCTGGGGACGAGACACCTCCTTGTCCATCGGCTTGACACGACCCACCGGCACCCGTAAAGTGGGATTGCAGGAGTGCCCCGACCACTCGCCGTAAGCTATTCTGCGGCTTTGATTTACGTTCCCGCCACCCGAACCCGGTCGCCAGCGATAGCCGGGGAACGAACGCACCGTTCAGACTAGACGTCGGCTGGACACGGCAGTCCCAAGGTTGCCGTGGCCCCCTGCGATCGGGCATGGCATGCATGCTGCTCAGGAGGTGTCAGTGAAGGAGGTCGGAATCCTCGTGGTTCAACTCACCGATGCGTTCAGGGAGTTCTGGGTCGAGCTGTCCAGCGACCTGGGGGTCGATCTGCGCATCCTCGAGGATCGCGATACCTACACGTTTGAACCGGACGTGGCGGCGGTCGTCGTCTCGGCTGGCGGCGCCGAAGGTGAGGCGGTCGACTGGCTGGAGAGCCACACGAGTTATCCGGGAATCCCCTACCTGGCCGTGGGCGTCGACACGGGTCATCGAACGGCCGCCCGCCTGGTGCGCGCCGGCGCCGGAGACTACGTCGCGCTGCCAGGGGACGTGGAGATACTTCGTAACGCGTTGGCGGCGGCCGTAGAGCGGCGCCTGAGCGCGCTGCGAAGGGCTGCGCAGCGGGCCGCTGAAAGTAAGAACGAGGCGTTTGCAGAGATCATCGGCGAGAGCACCGTGCTCAAGGGGGCGCTCTCACGCGCGGCTCGAATCTTGGCCCACAGCGACGCCACCGTCCTGATCGCGGGAGAAACCGGTACCGGCAAAGAGCTGCTCGCCCGCGCGATCCACAACGGCGGCGCGCGGAGTGGAGCTCCTTTCGTACCTGTCAACTGCACGGCGCTGCCGGGTCCGTTACTCGAGTCCGAGCTGTTCGGCCACGAACGGGGAGCGTTCACCGACGCACACGCGGCGAAGCCCGGCCTTTTCGAAATCGCGAAGGGGGGAACGCTGTTTCTCGATGAAATCGGCGATCTTGCCTTCGAGCTTCAGGGGAAGCTGCTGCGGGTCTTAGAGGACAAAAGAGTTCGGCGGGTCGGCGGGGTCTCGTGGAAGGAAGCCGACGTCCGAATCATTGCCGCGACGAACGAAGACCTCGAGCAGGCTGTTATGGCGGGCACATTCCGCTCAGACCTGTTCTTCCGGCTGAGCGTCATCACGCTGTCACTCCCACCGCTGAGAGAGCGTGGTCAAGACGCGGTGCTCATCGCCGAGTCGTTGCTCGATCGGCTGTCCGCCCAGCATGGGGTCGCGCGGCCATCGCTCAGCGAAGCCGTTCGCCGAGCGCTGCTGACCTATCATTGGCCGGGCAACGTGCGCGAACTCAAGAACGGGGTCGAGCGAGCTCTGTTGCTTTCGCCACCCGGTGAACTGAGTGTGGACGAGCTGCTCAGGCAATCCTCGGCTCCCAGGACGACGGGCACGGGGCATATCCCGTTTCCCGCTTCGCTCGACGAGATCTCGGCGGCCGCGGCGCAGTCGACGCTCGACTTGTGCCAAGGCAACCGAAGTGAAGCGGCGCGCCGCCTCGGGATCTCTCGGGCTCGACTTACCCGCCTCATCAACCGCGTGCAGAACAACGCTTGACCGTCAGGAAGGAGGCATGATGCGGAGAGAATTCTTACCTGTTGCCTTTGCTGTGTGCGCGTGGCTGGCCGCGTGCAGCGACGGCACGGGCCCCGACGTATCACGCGTGTCCGCCGAACGCGTCGAACTGGGGGCTATCGGGGAGGACATCCATATCCTCCATCAGTCAGCCAATGCGCCATGGCTCGAGACGTACGAGAAGAGCATGGAGGCGTGTTACGGTCAGCCGTCCCAGCTACGGGTACGCTATATGGTAGAGGATGACGCTGACGGCGAGGATGACGATGACGACAACGGGGGCTCGGGGATGTTCCTTCGCCTGGAGGTTCCCAGCCGCGGCTTGTGGAAGCAGGCCGACGGCGCGTCATTCGGGCCGGGTGATTGCGTCCTGATCACGGTCTCCATCGATCCTGAATACTTGTTGGCTGAGTTTCACCCGGGCGGACTCCAGTTCGACCCGGCTAACCCCGCGACGTTGACGCTCTCCTACTCGAAGGCCGATCCCGATTTGGATGGCGACGGCAAGGTGGACGAGAGCGATGAGGTGATCGAGCGGGAGAAGCTGGGTGTCTTTCGTTTGCCGCACGACGACGGTCATTGGGAGCAGGTTACCGCGCTCCACATCATCGGCGGGAAACGACTGAAGGCGCCACTGTATTCGTTTTCGCACTATGCGGTAGCCCATTAACAAGTGAGCTGGATCCGTGCGTAAGTCGTTAGCCATTCTCGCAGAGGCACAGAGGCTGGCCGGAACGGGTTGCTACCAAGCGCTGCTGGATTTCCTGACGCCGCACCGAGAAGCGCTCAAGAACTCTCCGACGCTCGCACTATTGAGCGGCAGCGCGCACGCTCGGTTGGGTCAGGACAGCGAAGCGACCACCTGGGGTAGCGCGGCTTTGGAACTGGCCCGACAACAGGGCGACCGGAGCATCGAGGTGCGCGCGCTGAATCTGCTCGGCGCCATCGCTCTGGAATCTGGACGCATGCACGACGCGGCGAGCTATTTCATGCGGGCGCTCGCGGCGGCCAAGAGCTCGGAGGATCACGCCAATGTCGGCCGCTGTTCCAACAACCTCGGCATCGTCGCCGATCAGAGAGGCGACTACGTTCGGGCCCTCTCCTGGTACCGGCTGGCGCTGGCCGCCTACCAGCAGGCCGGGCTCGAGCGGGGGATCGTGGAAACGCTCCATAACTCGGCCATGACTCACCTGGCCAAGGGCGACCACGACCGAGCGTTGGAGGAGGCGGACAAAGCGGTCAGAGAGGCGGACAAACTCGGGGACAACGCGCTCTATGCACTCACCCTCTCCGGACGTGCCGAGATTCACGTGCTCAAAGGCGATGCGGCCTTCGCCTGCAGCGAAGTCGAGCGCGCCCTCGCGGCACACCGCCAGCTCGGAGATGTCGTGGGCGAAGCGCAGGACCTGAGGATCCTGGCCATGGTGAAGGATGCTATCGGTCAAACGCCCGAAGCCGAGCAGCTCTTGCGTGAGGTGATCGAGAGGGCCGATTCGCTGAGACGGCCCCATCTCGCCGCCACCGCCGGCTGCGAGCTAGCCGAGCTGCTGGAGAGAGAGGGCCGCGGAGACGAGGCGCGGGACGCAGCGCGCCGTGCCTACTCGCTGTTCGCCCAGCTTGGCGCTCTGGCTGAAGCCGATAAGCTGCACGCGCTCGTTACCCGGTAGGGGCGCCCTGCTGTGTCGGGGTGTCATCCTTCCCGAGGCCGTCCTCCGCCCCGCTTGCCCGAAGCGGCGAGCCACTCCGAGGCGGTGGGCCCGCGTCAGCCTCCGGCATTCGGGCCCCAGTCTCGAACCCGCGCCTGCAGTGACCGGACAGACTCCGACAGGTACTTGACCTCTTCCTCGAGGGCCTCCAGACGTTTGCTCAACTCTGGCTCCGCCGGTGGCCTCGGCTCGACCCGGCGCGCCAAAGCGCGTCCAAGTTCCGAGTCGAGGACGATGGCGAGCAGAGGTATCATGAGGAGCAGGGCCACAACGATGCCCAGAACCCACATCTCAGAACGACCTCGAGGGTGATATGCGGAATGTCTCCGCTCAACGGGTGACAGGTGTGAAAGGCCCGAAGCCGGACCCCCGGGGTTCAGAGGGCGGGTTCGGTCCCCTGGCACAAACGGCTTTAGAGTGACACCTCTCTACCCTGCGACCACGATCGAGCGCGGTGCTCCAGGGTGGTACGGGCCGCCGCAGCCCGTGAAGTTGCCGGTTACGCCTCCCATCGCTTGATGGCGAGGCACACGTTGTGCCCGCCGAAACCGAAGGAATTGGTGAGCGTTAGCCGCACCGGCCGCTCGATCACCTGGTTGTGTGAATAGTTGAGATCGCAGCCCGGATCGGCTTCGCTGAAATTGATCGTGGGAGGAATCTTCCCCTCCTGGACCACGAGCGCGCAAATCACGGCCTCCACACCGCCGGCGGCGCCGAGCGTATGGCCGGTCATCGATTTGGTCGAACTGACCACCAGTTTGTAGGCGTGCTCGCCAAATACTTTCTTGATCGCCTGCGTCTCGCTCAGGTCGTTCAACGGCGTGGAGGTGCCGTGGGCGTTAATGTAATCCACGTCGCTCGGCTTGGCGCCGGCGTCCTCAAGCGCGAGCCGCATCGCCCGCTGGGCTCCCTCTCCCTCGGGCGCTGGGGCGGTCATGTGATGGGCGTCGGCGGTTTGACCGTAGCCGACCACCTCCGCTACGATGGGGGCCCCGCGTCTCTTGGCGAATTCCAGCTCCTCCAACACCAACATGCCACAGCCTTCGCCCAGCACGAAACCGTCGCGATTCGCGTCGAAGGGCCGGCTGGCGGTCTCCGGCGAATCGTTGCGGGAAGAAAGCGCCTTCATCGAGGCGAAACCCGCCATAGTGAGCGGCGTGACGGACGATTCGGCGCCGCCGGTGATAATCACGTCGGAAACGTCATCCCGTATCAAACGGAAGGCGTTTCCGACGGCGTGAGCGCCCGAGGCACAGGCCGAGACGGTCGTGTAATTCGGACCCTTCGCCCCGTATTTCATCGCGATCAGCCCCGGTGCCATGTCAGCGATGAACATGGGGACGAAGAACGGGGACACCCGCTCAGGCCCTTTTTCCAGGTAAGTACGGTGTTGGGCTTCGAGGGTCGTAATCCCCCCGATGCCGCTTCCCGTGATCACCCCAAAGCGGTCGGGAGGCACGTCCGGCTGCTTATCCAACAGACCGGCGCTCTCCATGGCCTGGGCGGTCGCCGCGAGGGCAAAGTGAGTAAAGCGGTCGGTTCGCTTCGCCTCTTTGCGGTCGAGATACTGCGTCACTTCGAAGTCTTTCACCTCGGCCGCAAAGCGCACGGAGAGAGCGGACGGATCGAATGCGGTGATCAACGCCGCGCCGCTTTTCCCTGACAGCAGCGCCTCCCAGTTGCTGCGCACATCGTTTGCGATGGCCGTAATCAGGCCCATGCCCGTCACGACCACACGGCGGCTGTTCGCTGGCATCGGCCGCGTCAAGCCCCTTCCTTCTCCTCAAGATACTTAATGGCGTCGCCAACCCTCTCCATCTTCTCGGCATCCTCATCGGGAATCTCGATGCCGAACTCCTCCTCGAACGCCATCACGAGCTCCACCGTGTCCAGCGAGTCGGCACCCAGGTCCTCGACGAAGGACGCTTCGCGCGTGACTTTCGAAGGTTCGACTCCAAGCTCGTTCACGATGATATCCCGAACGCGTGCTTCGATGTCTGCCATGAGCTTCTCCTTTTCCTTTTCTCCCAGAAGCCTGAAGCGCTGGGGTCTCCCAAACGAACCGAAACTACATGACCATACCGCCGTCCACAACGATCACTTGACCCGTGATGTACCGGGCGCCGGGTCCGGCCAAGAATCGAATCACCGGAGCCACATCCTCCGGCTTCCCCAGGTGACCCATCGGTATCTGCGCCAGCAAAGCCTCACGAGTCTGCTGCCCGAGCTCGGCGGTCATCCGGGTTTCGATGAAGCCCGGTGCCACGGCATTGGCCCGTACCCCGCGCGGCGCCAGTTCCTTGGCCACCGCCTTGGTCAGACCGATCAGTCCGGCCTTGGCAGCGGCATAGTTGCTCTGGCCCGCATTTCCTATCAGGCCCACGACGCTGGAGACATTGATGATCGAGCCGGCCCGCCGCCGAATCATGCCTCTGGCGACCAATCTCGTCAGATTGAACGCCGCTTTCAGGTTGACGTCCTGCACGACATCCCAGTCTTCGTCGCGTAGGCGAAGTAGCAGCTTGTCCCGCGTGACCCCCGCGTTGTTCACGAGAATCGAGATCGGCCCCATCGCGTTCTCGACCTCCTTGACCATGGCCGAGAGACACTCCACATCCGTGACGTCGCAGATGAAGGCCCGACCCTGTCCGGCCACGACCTGCGCCAGCGCTTCCTTTGCACGATCGGAGTGGCGGCTCACCAGGGCGACCTGAGCCCCCGCCTCACTCAATTCGCGCGCCGTAGCCAACCCGATCCCCCGAAACGCACCCGTGACTATGGCGACCGCGCCCTGAAGTTCCTGCATTAGGATCCGTTCCTGCGGAACCGTTCGACGTCCTCGGGCCTGCCCACTTCCCAACCGCGCAATCCCGAGTCGATCCGTTTGAGCAGACCTGTCAGCACCTTGCCCGGCCCAAGCTCGACGAACAGGTCGACACCCTCCTGGGCGATGCGCAAGATGCTCTGTGTCCAGCGCACCGGAGCGGTGAGCTGCTGAACCAGAGAGCTCCTCGCGGCGGCCGCTTCGCGCACCGGCTCGGCGGTCACGTTGGCGACGACGGGAAAGTCGGGGTCTCGGAAGCTGAGTTGATCCAGTTCGGCGCGCAAACCCGCCTCGGCGTCGGCCATGAGTGGCGAGTGGAAGGCGCCGCTCACCGCCAGCGGCTTCACCAATCGAGCGCCCGCCGCTTTGGCCAGCTCGCTGGCCTGCTTGACGGCGGCCACCTCTCCCGAGATCACGATCTGACCGGGCGAGTTGAAGTTGGCCGCCACGACGGTGCCGCCGGACATCTCGACCTTCTCACAGATCTCCTCTACGGCGTCCGGCTCGAGGCCGACGATCGCGGACATCGTTCCCGCTCGCGTCGCTGCCATCAGCTCTCCACGCCGGCGAACCAGCCGCACCGCGTCCGCGAACTCCAGTGCGCCGGCCGCAGCATAGGCGCTGAACTCGCCCAACGAGTGCCCCGCCGCAAAGCGCACCCGACCCGCCAGATCGTGCTGCGTGACCGCCCAGACGGCCAGGCTGTGCACGAGAATCGCGGGCTGGGCGTTCTGCGTCTGCCGCAGCTCTTCCTCCGGGCCTTTCCAGCACAACTCAGACAGGGCAAAGCCCAAGACCTCATCCGCCCTCTGAAAGATCTCGCGGGCCGCGGGAAACGCCTCGGCCAACTCGAGACCCATGCCGGTGTGTTGGCTGCCCTGACCCGGGAACAGAACAGCGAGCGGGCTCATCGATCGCGTCCTCTACCAGCGCACGAGCGTGGCTGCCCAGGTGAAACCTGCCCCAAAGGTGACCATCAACACCAGCGAGCCGTCCACGATCTTTCCGGCGCTCCGCGCCTCATGCAAGGAGAGTGGCACCGAGGCCGAGGAGGTATTCCCGTAACGGTCGACGTTGACCCAAACCCGCTCCATCGGGATGCCGGCGTACTTGGCCGTCGACTCGATGATCCGGATGTTGGCCTGGTGCGGGACGAGGACATCGATCTCGTCCTTTGTAACTCCGGCGCTGGCGAGAACGGCGTCGACGGCCTCGCACATCGAGCGTACGGCCGCCTTGAACACCTCGCGCCCCGCCATCTTGATGTAGCCGTCGCGGGCCGCGATCTCGGCCACGTCGATCGGGGTCCGCACGCTCTGGGCCGGCCGGTGCAACAGGTCGGCGAGTGTGCCGTCGGAACGCATGTAGCTGGCGATCACCCCCCGCCCCTCATCCTCGGATGGCACCACGACGGCGGCCCCCGCCGCATCGCCGAACAACACACAGGTCGCCCGGTCGCTCCAGTCGACGATCGAGCTCATCCGCTCGGTGGCGATGCAGAGCGCCGTGCGGATCTGGCCGGTGGCGACCATCCCCTCGGCGATCGAGAGCGCGTAGAGCCAGCCGCTGCAGGCCGCCCACACATCGAAGGCGACGGCGCGATTCGCCCCCAGGATCGCCTGGATATCACACGCGGTTGCGGGGAGTAGCCGGTCGGGCGTGGCCGTGGAGACGATGATGGCATCGACGTCGTTGGCGTCCATGCCCGCCTCAGCCAGCGCCGCTTCGGCGGCGTAGTACCCCATCTGGGCGACACTGACATCATCGCCCGCGATGCGCCGTTCCCGTATCCCGGTGCGCTCGACGATCCATTCGTTCGTCGTATCGACCATGCGCTCGAGATCGGCATTCGTGAGGACTTTGGCGGGGGCCCACATCCCGGTAGAGGCGAGGCGTATTGTGGCTCCAGCCATCGTCACGACCTCCCGCTGGCAATCCCAGCCAGCTCGCGTTTCAGGTGTTCGACCATGTTGCTCTCCACAGACCTGATCGCTACACGTACGGCGTGGCGGATCGCCCGCGGCGGTGAGTCTCCGTGACAGATGATCGTGACACCGTTGACACCCAACAGGGGCGCGCCGCCGTATTCGGCATAGTCGAGGACTCGGCACATCGCGTGCAGATCGACATCGAGCTCCGAGCTGGCAACCGCCCGACTGAGAAGTTGCGCCAAGTGCGAGGCGACCGACTCATAGAGCTTGAGAACGACATTGCCGGTAAAACCGTCACAGACAATCACGTCGCAGGACCCGCTAATGATGTCTCGACCCTCGACGTTGCCGATGAAATTGAGTCGGCTCCGTTTCAACAAGCGATGTGCTTCGACCGTCAGCTCATCACCTTTCTCGGCCTCTTTGCCGATGCTCAACAAGCCCACGCGCGGCTGCGCTCGCCCCTCGATATCGCGAACGTAGATGTGGCCGAGGTGTGCAAACTGCTCGAGTTGCTGCGGCCGGCAATCGACATTCGCTCCCCCGTCCAGCATCAGCGTCGGATGCGACGCCGCCGTCGGCAGCAACGCGCCGATCGCTGGGCGGTCGGTGCCCGGTAGCGTGCCGAGGATCAACATCGACGCGGCTAGGATCGCACCGGTCGAGCCGGCTGAAATAAAGGCGTCCGCCTCACCGCTCTCTTGCAGGCGCAGCCCCCGCACGATCGAGCTGTCCTGCATACGGCGGACCGACTCCACCGGCGGGTCACTCATGCGGATGGTCTCGTACGCCGGTACGATGCGCAACCGTTCGCGCGGCACGGCCAGCTTCCGCAGCTCCCGCTCGATCGCCGCCTCATCGCCGACGAGCAGCAGCTCGAAATCCCCCTCGCCGTGCTGAAGCGCCTCGACGCCGCCGCGCACCGGTACCGTCGGGGCGTTGTCGCCCCCCATGGCATCGAGGGCTATGCGCATTCTTGACGCGATAAACTCCCGGTTCGCTTCCTCAGCGCCTGGCGATACGATGTTGGGCCACGCCGTTCAGCGGACCGGGCCGCGCGAGACTTCGGCGCGCCTCGCTTCCACAGGGCCAAATCCCACCGGCCGAGCGATAAACGATAGCGTCACCCGAGCGTGCCCGGGCGACGCCCTCCGCCCGCATCGCGTGCCAGGCGATCGCGAAGACCCTAGAGCTCTGACTCGACTTGAATGAACTCTACGTCTCTGTAGTGGCCACACGTCGGGCACACCCGATGCGGCAGCTTGGGATCCCCGCAGCGAGGACACGGCTGCGTTGCGGCCGCTTGCGCCTTGTAGTGAGTTCGACGCTTCCTCTTACGGGCTTTCGACGTGCGTTTCTTCGGTACGGCCATCTCTATCACCTAACGGTGGTCCGCCATCGCTGCGCAGCGTCTGCAAGGGACCCCAGCGCGGGTCGGGCTCGGCGGCGCCGCACACACAGCTCTCTCGGTTCAGATTCGCTCCACAGCCGGGGCAGAGACCCCGGCACTCCAGGCGACACAGCGGAAACGCCGGGATCGCCATGATCAGCCGCTCCCGCAGGGTGCTGCGCAAGTCCAACTCGACTGCCTGCGGGTCGAGGGCGTAGACCGTCAGGTCGCCTTCCGGCTCGCGCGTCTTCGGGTCGAACAGAAGACCGAGCTCCTCCGCTACCTCGACCTCCATCGCCTCGAGGCAGCGGCGGCAGCTCGTCGCGATCCGGCTCGAGAACGACCCATGGAGCCAGACACCGCGGGCCGTCGAGCCCTCCGCTAGCCCCTCGAGCGCCAGCGGCGCCAGTAGCTCGACACCGACGCCCTCCCACAGCGGATCGCTCATCGCGATCTCGCCGCGAACCTCAACCGGCGCCTGCTCTAAACGCCGTAAGTCTATAGTCAGCACGGCGCCCATAGTCTATTGGCGGCCGTGATTCCTGTCAACGCGGCAGCCCGGCCCTGCTAGCCGGCGCTCAGGATCTCTCGTTGCGAAAAGAAAAAGGCGAGCTCCTGCCGCGCGGTCTCGTCCGAGTCCGACGCATGAATCGCGTTCCGCTCCTTGTTCTCGGCGAACAAGGCGCGAATGGTCTCGGGCGCAGCCTCGGCCGGATCTGTCGCCCCGATTACGTTTCGCAGGTGCGCGACAGCGTCGTCGCGCTCGAGGGCCAGCGCCAGGATCGGCCCCGACGTCATGAAGCGCTTGAGCGGCTCATAGAATGGCCGCTCGCGGTGGACGGCATAGAACGTTCCCGCCTCTAGCTGGTCGAGCTGCACGAATCTGGCCGCGCGAATCGTGAAGCCCTCATCCTCGAGTTTCGCGAGTATGGGGCCGACCTTCCGAGCCTCGACGGCGTCGGGTTTGATTATCGCAAGAGTAAGGCTCATGACGCGTTCTAGACCGAGTGTTCAAGGAGTTTCGTGATGATGTCGGTTCGCGACAGGAGGCCGACGAGCTTCCCGCCTCGCACCACGGGCAATTGCGCGCTCCTCTCCGACAGCATGATCCCCAGCACATCGACGATCAATTGCTCTTCCGAGAGGCAGAGCACGGTCCGCTGCATGACATCCCGCACCTCGACGTCCTCGACCGGCGGTTTTGCGCCCTCATCCGCCGAGCCGGGTCCGAGGACCTGCGGAAGAAAATGCTGGATCACCTCGACTTCCGTGACCAGGCCCAACACTTCGCCGTTGTCGCTCACCACGGGCAACCCGCGGCGACCATGTCGAACCATCAGGTGCAGGGCCTCGGACAAGAGCGTCTCCGGAGAAACGGTGTGGAATTGCCGGCTCATCAGGTCCTGCACGGCGAGGTCCGGGTGGATGACGAAGTCGTGGGAAGCCACGATCTGGCTGAACGTCTCCGCCGAGGCTGCGGCGGCCAGCTGCTTGGCGATCGCCTTATCGTTCAGCAGACGGCTGAGCGCGGCCAGCGTCTTCAGATAGTAGTTGGCCGCGGTCCGCGGTGCGACGATCAAGACGAGAAAAACGGCGCTGGCGCCGGCCTTGGGCGCGAAGGGGAACGGTTCGCGCGAACTGGCGATGCCGACGGCGAGCTCGCGAACGGCGTCCGTGCGGTAGTGGGCCAAGAGCGCCCGGCCGCCTAGCGTCGGAAGATCGCCGGTCGCGATCTCGTCATCGACCAGCCGGTTCAGCTTCAGCCGGTCCTCGATCAGGCCCGCCTCATCGAGTCGGTCGGCGAGGCGCATGACCGCTTCGCGGTACGTCTTGGCTTCCAGGCCGACCAGGACGCGACCGGCGGGTAAGAGCTGGGATAGGTGGACGGCGTTAACCACTCAAGGCCCTCGAAACGATTCCCGGCATGTCGGCGGGCCGTTCGGCCACCTCTACGCCATTTTCTCTGAAGGTGGCGATCTTCTCGGCCGCCGTGCCTTGCGAACCGGAGATGATCGCCCCGGCATGCCCCATCCGCCGGCCGGGAGGCGCCGTCTGGCCGGCAACGAAGCCCACGACCGGCTTGGAAAGCCGGTCTTTGATGTGGCGTGCCGCGTTTTGCTCGTCGCTGCCGCCGATCTCACCGATCAGTACGATGACCTCCGTCTGTGGATCGCGCTCGAAGGCATCGAGACAGTCGATGAAGTTCGTTCCGATCACCGGGTCGCCTCCGATCCCCACACAGCTCGATTGCCCCAGTCCGGCGCGTGTGAGCGCCCAGACCACCTCGTAGGTCAGCGTCCCTGAGCGGCTGACCACACCCACGGGGCCGGGTTTGACGATCTGACCGGGGATGATCCCGAGCTTCGCCTGACCGGGCGAGATCATGCCGGGACAGTTCGGCCCGATCAGTCGCGCGCCCTGATCGGCGACGTACCGTGTCGCCCTCAACATGTCGAGCACCGGGATGCCTTCGGAGATACAGACGATCAACTCGATACCCGAGTCGGCGGCTTCGCAGATCGCGTCGGCGGCGAACGCTGCGGGCACGTAGATCACGCTGGCCGTCGCCCCGGTCTCACTGCGCGCCTCCTCGACCGTGTCGAAGATCGGTACGCGATCGTCCAGCTTCTGGCCGCCTTTCCCCGGCGTCACGCCGGCCACGACCTTCGTTCCGTATTCGAGCATCTGTCGGGTGTGGAAAGAACCGTCGCGCCCCGTGATGCCCTGCACGGCGACCCGAGTGCTCTGATCCGCGAATATCGACATCGAAAGCGTACCTCTAAACTAGTTCTTCGCGAGTTCCACCGCTTTTTGAACAGCGGCATCCATGTCGGTCATCGCGCTGAAGCCGGCCGCCTCGAGTATCTGCACCGCCTTCTCTTCGTTGGTGCCGGTCAGGCGAATCGTGATCGGCCGGTCAAGCTCGATCTGGCGAGTGGCTTCGACGATGCCGTTCGCCACATCATCACAACGGGTGATCCCACCGAAGATATTGAACAAAATCGACTTCACTGCAGGGTCGGCTGTGATGATCTGGAGCGCCGTCACCACCTTTTCGGGGCTCGATGAGCCGCCGATGTCCAGAAAGTTGGCCGGCTCCCCGCCGTAATACTTGACCAGGTCCATCGTCGCCATCGCCAGCCCCGCTCCGTTAACGCAGCACCCCACGTCGCCCTCGAGCTTGATGTAGGTCAAGCCCTGAGCCCGCGCTTCGACCTCGGCCGCCGCTTCGCTCTCCGAATCCCGATAGGCGGCGATCTCCTCGCGCCGGAACAGCTCGTTGTCATCGATGTTCATCTTCGCGTCGATGGCGAGAAGCTGGCCCGAACCCGTCGTGATCAACGGGTTGATCTCGATGAGCGAGGCGCCGGCACCGATCATCGAGTCGTATAGCCTTTGAATAATGTCGGCCGCCTGTCGAACGCGCCCGGTATCCTTGCCATAGAGCTTGAAGGCGAGTCGCGACGCCTGGTGCGGCAACAGCCCATAGCGCGGATCGACCGTCTCTTTGAATATCCGCTCCGGAGTCTTGGCCGCGACCTCCTCGATATCAATCCCTCCTTCCGGCGACACCATCAAGACCACGGCGCCCGACGACCGATCGACGATCGCGCCGACGTAAGCTTCATGCGCGATCTCTTCCGCCGGACTCACGAGCACCTTGCCGACCGCGAGACCTTTGATCTGCATCCCCAGGATGTTCTGGGCCGCCGACCGCGCCTCGGCGGGACTCGAGGCCAACTTCACGCCGCCGGCCTTTCCACGCCCGCCCGCGTGGACTTGCGCCTTCACCACAACGGCGCCGCCGAACGCGGCGGCGATCCGCTCGGCCTCCTCGGGAGTCCTGGCCACCTCACCCGGCGGAACCGGGATCCCATGCCGGCGAAAGACTTCCTTGGCCTGGTATTCGTGAATGTTCATAAAGTCATCCGTTGAAAATTCGAGTCCCTGCCTGCCGCTCCAACGCGGCCAAGCCCTGGTCCAGCTGGGCGATGTACACGTTGTCGCCTCCGCCCTGGAGAAAGCGGACCGCTGCTTGCACCTTCGGCCACATGCTGCCCCGACCCAGCTCACCCGTCTTCAGCAGCGCCTCGGCCTCGTCCCGAGTCAGGGCAGCGAGTCTCTGGGCGTTCTCGGTGCCGTAGCCCGTGTAGACCGAATCGACGTCCGTCAACATGAGGAGCGTGCTCGCTCCGATCGCGCAACCCAGCAGCGACGCCGCCAGATCTTTATCCACGACCGCATCGAACCCTTCCAGCCCCAGCGTCGGGTGACGGTAGGCTGGAACGCCCCCTCCACCGGCGGCGATCACGATGACTCCGTCCTCGACCAGGCGCTGAATCATGTCTCGCTCGACGATCTCCAGCGGCACCGGGCTCGGGACGACGCGCCGCAAAATGCCCTTCTTGTCCTCCTTCACCTCCCAGCCGGCGGCTCGCAACCGCTCGGCCTGATCCTTCTTGAGCGCGCGGCCGATGAACTTCGCTGGCTGCTTCGACTCGGGTGCGTCCGGATCGACGAGCACCTGGGTAATCTGCGTCACGACCTGTCGCACGACTCCGGCGCTGCGCAGCCCGTTCTCCAGAGATTGCTGGATCATGTACCCGATCCACCCTGCCGTCGCTGCGACCAGGACGCCGAGAGGAAGCTCGGGAAGCACATCAGCCGCGAGCTCGTTGCGCAGCAACTCATCGCCGACCTGAGGGCCGTTTCCATGTACGATGGCGATCTTCCAGCCCGCCCGGGCCAGCTCGATCACGCTGGTCAGGCTCTCCCGCGTATGACGGAACTGATCGAAGACCGTCACGTTCTCGGCGGCGGGCGCGAGCGCGTTTCCGCCGAGGGCAACGATCACCGTCTCAGGGCGCGCGACCATACCTGTTTCCTGTCACCCGGCCGCTGGCCTCGCGGCGGGCGTAATCCTCCGCTCCTTGTTCTGGGGACGGACGGACCGAGGACCGCTGCACGGGTTCGCGGTCAAATCTGTAAGCCCTGGGTCCGTAGCCAGTTGTACACCTCCTCGCGGATGACAGCGAGCCGCGTCTCGCTGGTCGCCTCGAAGCGCAACACGAGGATCGGCTGCGTGTTGCTCGCCCGGATCAGCGCCCAGCCGTCCTCGAACTTCACGCGAGCGCCGTCGATGTCGTTGACCGGATGGTGCTGCTTGAAGTGCTCGACGGCCGCGGCGACGATCTCGAACTTCTTCGCGTCGGAACACTCCACCCGGATCTCAGGGGTCGATGCGAACCGTGGCACCCCCTCCAGGAGCTTCGAGAGCGGGCCGTCCGAGCGGGCCACGATGTCCACGAGCCGGCAGGCGGAGTAGAGAGCATCGTCGTAGCCGTAATAGTCATCGCCGAAGAACATGTGGCCGCTCATCTCACCGGCGACCCGGGCCCCCGAATCGCGCATCTTCTCTTTGATCAATGAGTGTCCGGTCTTCCACATGATCGGCACGCCGCCGCCATCTCGGATCGCGTCTTCCAACACCTGCGAGCATTTGACATCGAAGATGATCTGCTGGCCCGGTCGCCTGCGCAGCGCATCCAGAGCGTAAACCAGAAGCAGGTAGTCGCCGCGTACGATCTCTCCATTCTCGTCCACCGCTCCGATGCGGTCCGCGTCGCCGTCGAAGGCGATGCCGAGCTCGGCGTCCGTCGAGCGGACGCGTGCGATGAGCTCCTCAAGGTTCGCGTCGACGGTCGGGTCCGGGTGGTGGTTGGGAAAGCGGCCGTCGGAGGTGCAATAGAGCGGATCGACCCGGGCGCCGATCCCCTCGAGAAGCTGGACCGCCGCGAGGCTGCCCGCCCCGTTTCCGCAGTCGATCACCACGGACACGGGCCGTCGCAGCTCGAACCGCCCCACGATGTCCGCCATGTAGTCGGCGAGGATCGGCCGCCGCTCGAAACCGCCCTGCCCCGTGGCGAACCGCTTCAGCTCGATCCGGTCACGCAGCCCGCGGATCGCCGGGCCGTAAAAGGGCCCCCGCGCGGTGAGCATCTTGAAGCCGTTGTACTCGGGCGGGTTGTGCGAGCCGGTCACCTGAATCCCGGCGTCGCACCCGAGACGATGGACAGCGAAATAAAGGGCCGGCGTGGGTACGAGCCCGACATCGCGCACGTGGGCACCTGCGGCCCGCAGTCCCGAGGCGAAGGCCTCCGCCAGATCGTCCGAGCTCAAACGGTTGTCGCGCCCCAGTGCCACCGTGGGCTCCGCGCCACCACCGTCCTCGCGCAACTGCGAGCCGAAGGCGCGCCCCACCTGTATCGCAACGTCTGGGCGCAGGTCGTCGCCGACGATGCCCCGCACGTCGTATTCACGGAATATGTGCTGGCTCACCGGCATCGCGCCTCCCATCGGCCCCGAAGTTCTTACCACAGCTGTGTATCTCGGATCGTGCCTGGGCTAACGCCCGGCCATTGGGTTGGAGTCGATCACACGCTCGGCCACCTGTCTCAGCCCCTCGACGCTCTGCCGCGCCTTCAGCAAGGGCCAGGAGGGGAAGAGGCCGAGGAAGATCGTGATCGCCGCACAAACGACCAGGGCCGTTCTCAACGTCCCGCCCCAGACCAGCCGGCCGAGAGATTCCACCTCCGGCTTCATGTACATCGCCACGATGACTCGCAGGTAGTACCAGTAGGAGATCAGAGTGGTGACGGCCAGTATCACCGCGAGGTTGACGTAACCCGCCTCCACGGACGCCCGCAGGATATAGAACTTGCCAACGAAGCCGCCGGTGGGAGGCAGACCGGCCAACGACACGAGGAAGAGGGAAAGGGCGGCGGCGGCCACGGGGTGACTCCAGCCCACCCCGGCATAATCCGAAAGGCGCTGGCGGCGATCGTTCTTGCCGGCAAGCACGAAGACGATCGCGAACGCCCCGATGATCATGACCGTGTACGCCACCAGGTAGAAGAGGAACGAGGCCATCCCCGACTGGTTCGCCGCGATCAAGGCGACGAGCAGGTAGCCGGCGTGCGCGATCGATGAATAGGCGAGCAGCCGCTTGACGTTGTCCTGAACGAGAGCGATGAGGTTCGGGACGATCATCGTCAGCGCCGCCAGCCACCAGATCACCCGCTCCCAATACGGATGCAAATCGCCCAGGGCGACCACGAATATGCGAATGAACGCGGCGAAAGCCGCCGCCTTGATGGCCGCCGCCAGGAATGCGGTGATCGGGGTCGGGGCGCCTTCGTAGGCATCGGGGGTCCAGACGTGGAAGGGCACCGCCGAGACCTTGAAGCCGAAGCCGATCGCCATCAGGGCCAGGCCGACGATCGCGAGCACGCTCAAGGAGCTGGCGTCAAGCGCGCTCGCCATCAGGGCGAGATTGGTCGTCCCGCCGGCCGCGAACAGCAGAGCCATCCCGTACAGCAGGAAGGCGCTCGAGAAGGCGCCGAGCAAGAAGTACTTGAGCGCGGCCTCGGCCGAGCGCGGGTCCCTTCGATTGAAGCCGACCAGTACATAGACCGCCAGCGACATGAACTCGAAACCGAGGAAGATGAGGATCAGGTCCCGACTGCCGGCCAGCAGCATCATACCGACGACGGCAAACAAGAGGAGGGCGTAGAACTCGGCCTGCTGGATCTCTTCACGCTCCGTGTAATCGAAGGAGATCAGGACGATGAGCAGCGCCGCGCCCAGAAACAGGAAGTTGGTGAAGATGCGGTACCCGTCGATCGCCACCATCCCGGTCCGCCCGATTTCTTCCACCCCCATGAGCCAGATGTTCGCCAGGATGGCGAGCGCGATCGCGATCACGGCCCCCTGCCCCACCTTGCGAATATCGCTCCCGCGGTGGAAGCCGTCGTACATCAACAGAGCGATCCCAGCGGCCGCCAGAACGGTCTCGGGCAGCAACGCCCAGAAGAAATCGAGATAGCTGGAATAGTCTATCTGCATCGTCGGCTCACTGGCCCGCAGCGGGCGCCGCCGCCTCGCCCGTCCCGGCGACCTGCCGCGGCGATGCCGGTCCAGCTTCGGCCGTCAGGGTTATCCGCTCGCTCAACAGCTCCGCCGAGGCGGCGACCCGGTCTATGAAAGGCTTCGGATAGACGCCGAGTAGCACGATCAGCAACAGCAGCGGTACGATCACCGCCAACTCGAGCCGCGACAGATCGGCCATCTCGAGCAGCTCCGGCTTTTTCACATCGTTCCAGACGGCGCGCCGGATCATCGGCAGCAGGTAATAGGCGGCGAAGACCACACCGGTCGTGGCGAGTAGTGTGATCCAGGGGTGGCGGCCGAAGGCGCCGATCAGGATCAGGAACTCGCCCACGAACCCGTTGAGGCCGGGCAAGCCGATCGATGACAGCGCGACGAACACGAGGCAGCCGCTGTAGATCGGGATCACTTTCGCCAGGCCGCTGAACTCGGCGATCTCGTAAGTGTGACGGCGCTGATAGAGAAATCCGGCGAGAATGAACAGAGCGCCGGTCGAGATGCCGTGGTTGACGCTCTGCAGCACGCCCCCGGTGATGGCCTGCCCCGTCATCGCGAACGTGCCGACCATAATGAAGCCGAGGTGCGCCACGGAGGTGTAGGCGATCAACTTCTTGATATTGGGCTGCACGGCGGCGACCCAGGCGGTGTAGGTGATGCCGGCCAATGCCAGCACCATCATCACCAGGACCACGGTTCGATCCAGCGCGGCGCCCGGGAAGAAGGGGATGGCGAACCGCAGAAAGCCATAGACGCCCATCTTCAGCAGTACTGCCGCCAGGATCACCGACCCGGCCGTCGGCGCCTCGACGTGCGCGTCGGGCAGCCAGGTGTGGAACGGGAACATCGGCACCTTGATCGCGAAGGCGAGCGCAAACGCCGCGAACATCCAGTAGTGGAGAGACGCCGGCACCTGGACTCGCAGCAGGTCGGCATAGGCGAGGCTCGGCACGCCAAACTGATCCTGGTGGAGCCAGAACATCACCAGAATCGCGACCAGCATGAGCAGCGATCCGAACGCTGTGAACAGGAAGAACTTGACGGCGGCGTAGATGCGGCGCTCGTGCCCCCAGACCCCGATCAAGAAGTACATCGGGATCAGTGTGACCTCCCACATCACGTAGAACAGGAAAAGGTCGAGGGCGAGGAAGACGCCCAGCATTCCCGTCCCCAGCAACAGCAGCATCGCGTAGTAAAGGCGTTCTTTCTCCCTGATCTGTTCCCACGACACGAGCACCGAGATTGGCAGCAAGAACGTGGTCAAGAGAACCAGCAGCAGCGAAATGCCGTCCAACCCCAGCGAGTAGGAGATGCCCCAGTCCGGTATCCACGGGATGGAGACGAAGTTCTGGAACTCGACCCTGCCGATATCAAAGGTCCAGAACAGCGGCAGCGAAACGAGGAACTCCGCCATCGCGGTGGCAAGCGCCCAGCTGCGTAGCCGCTCCCGAGGCAGGAAGAGGCAGACGAGCCCCGCGATCCCGGGGAAGAAGATCAGGAACGTGAGGACCCAGTGTCCGTCGTAGAAGTTCGTCAACAGCGACATCAGGCGTTCGCTTCCTCAGCCTACAGGGCGACGGCCCCGAGGACGATCAAGACTCCGAGCACGATGATCAGTACGTAGGTGCCGACGTATCCCGTCTGGAAGCGACTGATCACCCAGCCGCCGAAGCGGGTTGTGTACGCGACTCCGTTCACTAAGGCCCCGTCGATGATCCCCCGATCCACGATGCGCGAGGAAAGCTCGGTCAGCGCTTTGAACGGCCGTACGAGGATCAGATCGTACAGCTCGTCCACGTAGTACTTGCGATAAAGGACTCGAAGCAGGCCCGACGGTTCAGGCGCTTGCGGCGCCGGCACATACTTTCTCGCCTTCAGTGCCGAGAAGACGACGACCACAACCACGATCGCCGCCAGCGTCGAAATGATCGCCCAGGCCCCTTCGCCACCTCCCAGCGGCGCCGCGTGCGCCGCTTCACCCGCATGTTCGACCAGAAGATGCTCGGCCGCCTCGAAGCTGGGGTGGAGGAAGTGGTGCAGCCAGGTGAACTCTGGAAGGATCGGCAGGGCGTCCGGCACGTTGATCCAGCCGCTGACCACCGATCCGATCGCCAGCGCCACCAGCGCTCCCCCCATGACCAGCGGAGCCGGATGCAGCGCCTTGCGTGCTGACTCGCCGGTCCGGTTAGTCCCGTGAAACACCATCACCAACCAGCGTGTGATATAACCGGCCGTCAGCAGCGCGGTGACGATCGCCACGATCCAGAGCACCGTCTGTCCGCGAGCGCCGACCGACCAGATGATCTCGTCCTTCGAAAAGAATCCGGCCAACGGAAATATCCCGGCGAGGGCGAGCGCGCCGATCCAGGCGGTGCGGAAGGTGGTCGGCATGTAGGCGCGCAGGGCGCCCATGTTCCGCATATCCTGCGTCATATCCTCGCCCGCTGGCTGGCCCGCATGCTCCAACGCGTGATGCATCGCGTGGATCACCGCCCCCGAGCCGAGGAAGAGCAGCGCCTTGAAGAACGCGTGCGTGGCCAGATGGAAGATCCCCGCCGTGTAGGCTCCGACACCGACGGCCAGGAACATGTAGCCGAGCTGAGAGATCGTGCTGTAGGCGATCACCCGCTTGATGTCGTACTGCTGGACGGCGATGGTCGCGGCGAACAGCGCCGTGGCCCCACCCACCACAGCCACCACGTTCATGCTCAGCGGCGCCAGCGCGAACAGCACGCCGGTACGCGCGACCAGATAGACGCCCGCCGTGACCATCGTTGCGGCGTGGATCAGCGCCGAGACCGGAGTCGGGCCGTGCATGGCGTCGGGGAGCCACACATATAGCGGGATCTGCGCCGATTTGCCGGTGCAACCGAGGAAGAGGAACAGCGTGATCAACGTGATCGCCGCGCCTCCGTACTGGAGCGCCTCCGGCGCCAAGCTGAACACGCTCTGATAGTCGAGAGTGCCGAGATAGGCGAAGATGGCAAACATTGCCACCAGGAACCCGAAATCGCCAATGCGGTTGACGATGAACGCTTTCTGACCGGCGTCGGCCTTCGCCGGCTCCGTGAACCAGAAGCCGATCAGCAGGTACGAGCAGAGGCCCACCCCCTCCCAGCCCACGAACATCACCGGGAAGTTCGCCGCCAGGACCAGCACCAGCATGAAGAACACGAAGAGGTTGAGGTAGGCGAAGTAGCGCGCGTACCCCGGATCGGCTCCCATGTAGCCGATGCTGTAGACATGAATGATGAAACTGACGCTGGTGACGATCAGCGCCATCCAGACCGACAGCGGGTCGATTTGCAGCGCCGCATCGATGCGCAGGCCGCCCACCTCGATCCAGGTCCAATACGAACGGATGACCGGCTCCGCCTCATGCGCCGATATGAGCAGCACCAGGTTGACGACGGCAATCGCGGTGGCGAGGCCCAGGACGCCGGGACCGACCCAACTGACGAGGCGCCGGCGCTGGGGCGCGAGGTACGCCACAGCCCCGTTGAACAGAAAGCCGAGGAACGGCGCCAGGATCATCCAGGAGGGCAAGAACGGGGCGAACCCTTCTGCGTGCCCGGTCACCGCTTCCTGCAGCAGCATGGCCCCGGCCCCGATCAGCTCGACCCCTACCATCTCAGCAACCTGAAGTTACGGATGTCGACCGACTTGTAGTGGCGGAAGATCGAGATGATGATCGCCAGCCCGACCGCCGCCTCCGCCGCCGCCACCGTCATGACGAACAGCACAAAGATCTGACCTTCGATGCCCACATACTTCGAGACCGTAACAAAGGACAAGTTCACAGCGTTGAGCATGAGCTCGATGCACATGAACATGACGATGGCATTCCGTCGCAGCAGGACGCCGGCCGTGCCGACGGCGAACAGCAGCGCGCTCAGAATGAGTGGTTCGATGTACACGCGTTACGGCCTCTGTTTTGCAATCACGACGGCCCCCACCATAGCAACCAGCAGGAGAAGACCCGTGACCTCCAGCGCCACCACGTAGTTCTGGAAAAGCGGCTCGGCCACCGCCGCCACCGCCCCTCTAGCCTCGAGCAACGGGGCCACGATATCGGGACCGGGCTCGTCCGCCGCGCCCCGCGTGACCACGGTCAGCAGCTCGGCGAACAGAACCAGGGCGAGCCCTCCGCCGAACACCCACCAGAAACGGCCTCGCAGGTCGGGATCGAAGTCGTGCCCCAGGTTGAGCAGCATGATGACGAACAGGAAGAGCACCAGAATCGCCCCGGCGTAGACGACGACCTGAAGCGCGGCCAGGAAATGGGCCTCGAGTAACACGAATATCGCCGCGATCGCGAACAGCGTCAGAACCAGGTACATGGCGCTGTACACCGGGTTCTTGCGGGTAACCATCATCACGCTGCTCGCCAGGGCGAGGCCGGCGAAGATGTAGAAGACCGCTTGGGTCAGATCCATTGGCGTCTCGTTGAAAGCGGCTCTTACCTGCTCTTACTGGGACGCCGGGTCCTCGGGGTCCCAGAGCTGGGTGAACGGCTGATCTTGATCGCACAGCCGCTCGAGATCGTAGACGAACCTCTCGCGGCTGTACTCCGCGTTTTCGTAATGGACTCCCAGGTGGATGGCCTCGACCGGGCACACCTCCTGGCAATACCCGCAGAAGATGCAGCGGAACTCATCGATCTCGTACACCGCCGCGTATCGCTCGCCGCTTTCATCCTCGGCCGGTATTAGTTTGATGCAATTCGCCGGGCACACCGTCGGACACAGGCCGCAAGCAACGCACTTCGCGCGCCCATCCTCGTGCACGGCCATCCGGTGCGTACCGCGCATCCGGGGCGAGAGCTCCCACTTCTCCTCCGGATACTGCTGGCTGACCGTGATGGGGCGCGCCAGATGCTTGAAGGTGAGCGCCATCCCTTTGAGGGTGGCCCTCAGGTAGGAGGCCTCAATCTCGGGGCGCTCAACCTTCTTGACTCCAATTGCCATAAAGCTACCCGCGTTCCAGTGCCGCCTGCGGTCGTTTCTGTCTCCAACCCGCGCCCGCGATGATACGGCTTCGATCGAGCAGGAATAGCAACCCGACGAGCAACACCAGGTTCAATCCGGTCAATGCGAGTCCGTAGGTCAGGCCGAACTCTATGCCCATCCCGTCGAGGACCAGGATCACCGCGCCGAGGACGACGATGTAGACGACGAGCATCGGGATCAAAACCTTCCAACCCAAAGCCATCACCTGATCGTAGCGGAACCGCGGTACGGTCCAGCGCACCCACATGAACACGAAGACCAACAGGGCCGTCTTGGTCATGAAGGCTCCGGCGGTCAGTAGTGTGGTCCACCAGGCCGGCGTCGCCCCCACGACCGTGCCGTCCGCCGCGACAACGATGTTGTCGCCGCTCCAAAATGGGATGTCCCAGCCGCCGAAGAAAAACGTCACCATCAGCGCGGACGACGTCAGCATGTTCGAGTACTCCGCCAAGAAGAACATGGCGAACTTCATCGACGAGTACTCGGCGTGGTATCCGGCGACCAGTTCCGACTCGGCCTCCGGCATGTCGAACGGCAGACGGTTGGTCTCGGCGAATGCCGATGCCAGGAGAAAGACGAAGCCAAGCGAGAGCGGGAAGATGAACCACATTCCCATCTCCCGTTGCAGGTTCACGATCTGCGGCAGCGAGACGTTACCCGCCAGCATGAGGATCGGCACCAGGCTGAGGCCCAGCGCCACCTCGTAGCTGATCATCTGAGCCGACGCCCGGAGTCCGCCCAGGAAGGCGTACTTGCTGTTGGATGCCCACCCCCCGAGCACGAGACCGTAGACCCCGAGAGAAGCCAGCGCGATGATGTAAAGGAAGCCGACGGGAAGATCGGCCACGATCATGTCGACCCGTCCCCACGCCGTCGGCAGCGGCGCCGCGAACGGGATCACCGCGAAGAGTACGAGTGCGGGAAAGAGAGAGATCATCGGCGCCAGGTGAAACAGCAGTCGACTCGCCGCCACCGGGAGGTTCTCTTCCTTGAAGAAGTTCTTGATCCCGTCGGCGATCGGTTGGAACAGACCCCAGGGCCCGACGCGATTCGGTCCGCTGCGATCCTGTATCCAAGCGGCGACTTTGCGCTCGGCGAGCGTCATCAATGCGACGGCCGTCAGCACCAGCGCGAAGACCAACAGCACCTTTGCCGCCGAAAAGATCAGAAACGCCGTCGTCGAAAGTGCACCCATCTCGCCCGAACTCCGTCCCTCAGCTCCCTGCGCGCGCCCCGGTCGGCGCTCCGACCAGCGGCGCGCCGTTCAACCCGAGCCTCTCATAGCTCAAGCCCCGATAGGCCTCGTAATCGGCCGCCAGCGCCGCGAACGCCTCCGCAGCGCTGCGAAGAACCGCGCCCCTTCCCAGCCGGCTCAACGCGGCCGAGCCGCTGAGCCAGGCGGGACGCGCCATCCCCGGCGGCCGCACCGCCTGCGAGAACCGCTGTACGCGGCCCTCGAGATTGGTGAAGCTGCCGTCCATCTCCGCGAACGTCGTCGCCGGCAGCACGATGTCCGCGAGGTCCCGTGCCCGATCGTCCAGCCGCGTTCCGATATGGACGAAAAGTGACGCGTCTTGCCCGACGCCGTCCGCTGCGCCCATCAGCGATTCGTCCAGCACGAAGATCGTCCCGCCGTGTCCACGCAGCGCGGCGGAGATGTCTTCGCCGCGCTCGAAGCCCAGCAGTTCCGCGCCTCGAGCGTTGGGAACGCGTTCTGTACGGAGCGCAAGCGTGGGAAATCCCTTCAACACCTGCTCCGGGCCCGTGGGCACTCGGAAAAAGCCGGCCTCGAAGCCCACCGCGTCCATCAGTTTGCGCAGGATGAACAGGCTCTCGTTGGAAGCGCCGGCGCTGACGATCGCGCGCGCGGGACCGGGGCCGGCCCTCAACGCCTCGACCAGCGCGTCCAGGGCACGCGGCCATTCGACCGGCAGCAGACGGCCGTCCTCGCGGACCATCGGCACCTCGAGGCGTGCCCCCGTCCCCCAGCCCACGACGGCTTTGCGGCCGTGGTCGCACATCCAGTACGAGTTGACGTCGGCGTTCGGCCGAGGCTTGGCCCGCAAGATCTGATTCTCTTTGGTCCCGATCGAGATGTTGCACCCTTGCGAGCAGCCCGGGCAGATGCTGGCCGTCTGGTCGAGGTCCCAAGACCGTGCCTTGAAGAGGAAGTCCTCGTTCACCAGCGCGCCGACCGGGCAAACATCGACGATATTCATCGAGAAGGGATGCTCGAACAGCTCGTCCGTCATCGTGTCGATGTAGCCCTCATGACCGCGCTGAATGACCTGCAGGACGGCGTCGCCGGCGATCTCGTCCATGAAGCGCACGCAGCGCGTGCAGAGGATGCAGCGGTCGGCGAAGTAAACGATCTCGGGTGTCACCTTGTCACGACCGAGGACGACTTTGGGCTCGATGTTGCGAGTCCGAAGCTGACCGGTCTCGAAGGCGTAGTCCTGAAGCTCGCACTGGCCGGCCGCGTCGCAGATCGGGCAGTCGAGCGGATGGTTCACCAGCAGGAACTCGATTACCGCTCGGCGCGACTTTCGGGCGTCGGGGCTGGAGGTTCGAACGACCATGCCGTCCTGCACCAGTTGGACACAAGACGGCAGAGGTTTCGGTGCACCCTCGACCTCGACCAGACACATCCGGCAAACCGCTGGCGCGCTGAGACCCGGGTGGTAACAGTACCTCGGTATGACGACGCCGACCCGCTCCGCCGCCTGCAGGATCGTGGTGCCGGGCGCGACCGCGAGCTCGGTTCCGTCGATCGTGACCTTGAGAAGTTGACCTTTGTCGTTACCCATAATCGCGTCGAGGCGATCTCTTCACGGTTGGGGGTGCGCCGGTCAGCGTGCGGCCGAGCAGCGCTTGTCACGGATGTGCGCCGCATATTCGTGCTCGAACTTCTGAATCGAGCTCACCACCGGTACGGCGGCGCTGTCCGAAAGCGGGCAGATCGTTTTACCCGCCATATTCGCGCTGACGTCGAGCAACAGCGGCAGGTCCTCCTCCCGGCCATCGCCGCGTTCGATGCGCCTCAGGATCTTGGCCAACCAGGACGTCCCCTCCCGGCACTGTGTGCACTGTCCGCACGATTCGTGCGCGTAGAACTCGACCATGCGCCGCACCGCCCGAACCATGCAGGTCGAGTCATCCATCGCGATCAGGCCGCCGGACCCGAGCAGCGAGCCCGCCGCCTCGATCCCTTCGTAGCTGACCTCGCAGTCGATCTCGTCCGCGGTCATGATCGGCACCGAGCTGCCACCCGGGATCAGAGCCACGAGCTCGCGCCCCTCGGGCGGGCCGCCGCAGAGATCGAAGACCAGCTCCCGAAGGTTGAAGGAGAGCGAGACCTCGTAGTTGCCGGGCCGTTGCAGATGCCCGCAACAGGAGAACAGCTTGGTGCCGGGACTCTTCTCGGTACCCCATTGGCGATACCACTCGGCGCCGTTGAGCACGATGTGCGGTACCGCCGCCAGCGTTTCCACGTTGTTCACCGTCGTGGGCATGCCGAAGGCGCCACGCTGCGCGGGGAACGGCGGCTTGATCCGTGGCTCGGCGCGCCGTCCCTCCAACGAGTTCAGCAGCCCCGTCTCTTCGCCGGCGATATAGGCGCCGGCACCGAGATGGATCGTGAGATCGAGGTCGTATCCCGATCCCAGGATGTTCTCGCCGATATACCCGCGCTCGTACGCCTCAACGACGGCGCGATTGACGATCGGGATGACGTTTACGAATTCGCCGCGGATATAGATGTAGCAGTGTTCCGCCCCGATGGCGTAGCTGGAGATGATACAGCCTTCGATCATCTGATGCGGAGTCCAGCGCATGATCTCCCGGTCCTTGAAGGTGCCAGGCTCGCTCTCATCCGCGTTGCAGGCGAGGTAGTTGGGCCGCCCGCCGTTCTTGGGCATGAAGCTCCACTTCAGGCCGGTCGGGAAGCCGGCCCCGCCACGACCCCTGAGGCCCGAATCCTTTACGACCTGAATCACGTCTTCACGGGACATCCCCAGCGCCTTCTCCAGCGCCTTGTAGCCCCCGCGCTCGATCCAGCCATCGATCGCGATGGCGTCCGGGTCGCCGAAGTACTTCGACAGGACGCGTATCTCTCGGGGGTGGGCGTGCGGGAAGGCCATCGTTCAGTCGAGCTCCTTCAACAGGCTCTCGACGTTCTCGGCGGTCACGTTCTCGTGGACCTGGTCGTTGATCTGCACGACCGTCGGAAAGCCACAGGCGCCCAGGCACTCGACCTCGACGACGGTGTACTTTCCGTCCTCCGACACCTCGCCGATCCGCGTGCCGGTGGCCTCGAGGAGCCCGTGCACGACGCCTTCGGCCCCACAGNNCCTCGAGGAACCCGTGCACGACGCCTTCGGCCCCACAGAGATCGCAGCCGATCCCCACACAAACCTGAATCAGGTGGCGCCCGACGGGCCGCAACTGGAACATCGTATAGAACGAGGCGACCGAGCGGACGTAGGCCGGCGTCAGTTCCAGTAGTTCGGCTACGCGCGCCAACGTCTCCGGTGAGAGCCAGCCGCGCAGCTCCTGGGCCATCGCCAGAACCGGCAATAAGGCGGCTCGCTTGCTCGGATACCGGCTGAGGATGGAATCGAAACGCTGCTGATAGGCGCCGGCGAAGAGCGGTGCGTCCGGGTCTCTTTCAGCTCGCTGGCACGGCTGCGCGCCAGCGATCGCCGGGTGCAGCCCGTCGCTCATCTATCGATCTCCCCGAGCACGATATCGATGCTGGCGTTCACGGCGATGATATCGGCGATCAACTCACCCTCTACGAGGCTCGGCAGCACCGACATGTTCATGAACGAGGGCGTGCGATAACGGCAGCGAACCGGTTTGGAACCGCCGTCCGACACCAGGTAGAAGCCGAGCTCGCCCTTCGAGCTTTCGATCGAGTACCAGACCTCACCGGCCGGCACCTTCACGCCCTCCATGACCAGCTTGAAGTGAGCGATCATGCCGTCGATAGAGTTCATCACCTCCGACTTCGGTGGCAGAATGACCCGCTCGTCCTCCACGTTGATCGGGCCGTCGGGCACCCGGTCCAGCGCCTGTTCGAGTATTCGCACCGATTGGCGCAGCTCCTCCATCCGGCACAGGTAACGGTCGTAGGTGTCGCCGTACTCACCGACCGGCACGTCGAAGTCGTACGTCTCGTAGTCGAGGTACGGGTTGTCCTTGCGGACGTCGTAGGCGACGCCGGAAGCGCGCAGGTTCGGCCCGCAAAAGCCGAGGTTGATCGCGTCCTCGGCCCCGATGGCACCGACACCCTGCGTGCGCCCGACCCAGATCGAGTTCTTGGTCAGGAGCCGTTCCACCTCGTCGAGCGTCTTCGGCAGAGTCTCGACGAAGTAGCGGACGCCGTCCAGCCAGCCCGGCGGCACATCCGCCATCATTCCGCCGATTCGCGTCACACTCGTGGTGAGCCGGGCGCCGGTGTAGGCCTCATGCAGGTTGTAGATGCGCTCGCGCTCCTGGAACGTGTAGAGGAACGGCGTGAAGGCGCCGATGTCGATCGCCGTCGTCCCCACCCACAGCAGATGAGAGAGGATGCGGTTGAGCTCGGAGCAAATGACCNNAGCAAATGACCCGGATCACTTTGCAGCGCGGGGTGATCTCGATGCCCAACAGTTTCTCAACGCCTAGCGCATAGCCGATGTTGTACATCATCGGCGCCAGGTAGTCCATCCGGTCGGTGAGCGGGATGTTCTGATTCCAGTCGCGGTACTCTCCAAGCTTCTCGAACCCGCTGTGCAAGTACCCGATGTGCGGGATACAGCGCATGATCGTCTCACCGTCCAGCTCGCACACCAGGCGGAGCACGCCATGCGTGGCCGGATGTTGCGGCCCCAGGTTGAGCAGCATGTGCTCGGTGTCCAAACCGGGTACCGTGGGGTGCTCGCCCGGCATGGCGCGGGCGGTCACGCCCGGGGTCTGCGCCACCTGGCGCGCCGCGCGGCTGGCCAGCGTCCCCGCACTCCCGTCGCCATCGTCGCCCGCCAGCTCCAGCTCTTCCAGGCTGTAGATGTCCTGGAGGTCGAGAGACAGGGCTCGGCGCGTTTGTTCGGCCCGGGTGAAGCGCCCGCGTAACGGAAAGTCTTTTCGAAGCGGATAGCCCTCGGCGTAGTTCTCCGGCATCAGGATGCGCCGCAGATCGGGGTGGCCCTCGAACCTGACGCCGAACAGGTCGTAGACCTCGCGCTCCAGCCAGTTGGATGCTCGCCAGAGCTCGTATACGCTCTCGAGCCGCGGCCGGTCGGGCGGAACCGGCGCCTTGACCCTCAATGGCCGCGCCTGCTTCGTCGCCCATAGCTCGTAGACCACCTCGACCGGACGGCCACCGCCCCAGTCCAGGGCGGTCACGTCCTTCAGCATGTCGTAACCCTGCGATTCCTTGAGATGGCGCAGGATTTCGAAGCTGTGGTCGGGGTCGACATTCACCACGGGCACGGCGGCGGCGTCGCTTTCGACTTCGCGCACCGCCGGGCCGAAACGAGAGCGCAGCTCTCGCACATCACGGCGCTCGCCGGCCGCGGTGGCCTTGCCGGCCTGTCGATCGGGTGACCTCTCGCTCGGAGCCATCGTATCAGGCGCTGCCGTTCACAGTTCTCCAGCTCGGGCATCGGCCCAACGCGTGCGCACGGCCGTTTGCCCTACGCCGGGCCAAGCCCGCTCTGCTCACTCTTTGCGGTCGCCGGGACGAAGAAGGGGCGAGGAGCTTTCCAGGCCGCTCACCCGGTTTTGCCAGGTCGAGTTGCCGAACGGTGAGGCGACCAGCTCCACTTGTTCTGACGATAGATAGGGCTTCCCGGCTCGGTCGGGCGCCTCCTCACGCGAGCGCAGGTCGGCGATCGATTCGCCCTTGATCTTCTCGCGAATCATCAAGAGCGCGTAGATGAGACCTTCGGGGCGTGGAGGACAGCCGGGCACGTAGACGTCGACCGGCACGATCGTGTCGATCCCCTGGACCATCGTGTAGTTGTCGAAGATGCCGCCTGTCGAGGCGCAAGCCCCC
>JABAOH010004493.1_pt2 | contig 36422 bp, 29 predicted proteins | sample 7062181 | NCBI WGS metagenome assembly JABAOH01 (sample SAMN14538630, study PRJNA623070) | marine sediment metagenome | biome: marine biome [ENVO:00000428]; feature: marine pelagic biome [ENVO:01000023]; material: deep marine sediment [ENVO:00002113]; isolation source: pool of 5 deep marine... | reverse complement strand
AGCACACTGGATATCGGTGGGAGATCGTCTCTTTTCGATATAAAATCTTTTTATCTCTTAAATTTTGGATAATTGGCTCTGCCACTTTCATCACATTCTGACCTGTGAGCCAATGGAAACCATCGATAAAAGTGCCGAACTGATCCAATGGTGCAATGGCTGATAAACCATGCTCCTTTCCCAATGCAAAGTCTTCTTTACCACAGCCAGGAGCAATATGCACGATGCCTGTTCCATCCATTGCACTAACTTCGTTCCATAATAATACAGGATGCTTAACATCTGTATGCGCTGGAAGTTCTTCAAAAGGAGAATGAAATTCTAATCCAGCCAGTGACGTTCCGGGCATTTCTGCTAAAACTTCATAATTGCCTTTTGAAGCCATCACTTCCAACAGTCGATCTTTTACCAAAAAATAAATTTGATCACCTTGTTTCACTTTAACATAAGTAAACTCAGGATGAACCGCAGCAGCGACATTAGCAGGCAATGTCCAGGGGGTTGTCGTCCATACCAGAAGATGTTCGTTTTCTCTGCCGACGAGCGGGAAAAGGACATAAATGCTCATATGCTGCATCTCTTTGTAGCCTTCGGTAGCGATTTCATGTTGCGACATAGCAGCACCGCAGTCAATACACCAGGGCATCACATCATGACCTTTGTAAATCCAGCCCCGTTCATAACATTTTTTAAGAAATAACCAGATCGTGAAATTATTAATCTCAGACATGGTGTAATAGGAATTATCCCAGTCCATCCAATATCCCAGCCGAATGGATTGTTTGGTCTGAATTTTGGAATATTTTTTTACCCGCTCTTTGCATTTATTGACAAAGTTTTCGATTCCGTAAGCTTCAATATCTGTTTTTGATTTAAATCCAAGCTCTTTTTCAACTTCCACTTCGACCCATAATCCCTGACAATCGTAACCATTCTGATACCGCAATTCATGTCCCATCATGGCGCGATAACGCTGGAAAATATCTTTATAGGTTCTACCCCAGGCATGGTGGACTCCCATCGGGTTATTCGCCGTAATCGGTCCATCCAAAAATGACCATCGTTTTTGCCCCTTATTTTTGACAACCAATTTCTCAAAAGATTTGTGTTCTTTCCAGAAATCCAAAATGTTATGTTCTATGGCAACAAAATCGGCTTGAGTATCGACTTTTTTTAACATTGTCCAAATTCCTGCTTTAATTGATTAACATTAGAATCAAATTTTCTTTTTTCTTATCATTTCTTTCCAAATTCAGATTCCCCCCATGGCTTTTCAAAGGCGAATTCTGCTTTAACGAATCAAATGATAGTAGAATTCTAGCCTTGGGAGATCTGTTCTTAGCATAATCGAAATGTCATTTCTACCGAATAATAAAAAACCCCCTGTCAATTTATTGCTTGGCAGTGGGTTTTACAATTATCTAGTCCGATTCAATTCTTAAACATTCAGGGTCCCTCTGCCAAGCGAGGGATGTATATAATGATAGTAATTATCCCTATAATTATTATTCTAATGAAATTGCTAATTATAATCGCTTTCATTGTATGTACCCGACTTATATTTTATGATTTTGAAACTTACAAAAATAATATTTTTAAATATAAATGTCAAGATTTAATTTGATTTTTAAATTTTTTTATTAAAATTGTTAAGCATAAAATTTTATTCCTGAAACCAAACTGCCCTTATTTTATTCCACCTGATGAAATATTTTCAATTTTTTCTTGACATTTTTTTAAAGTTTTATTACTATTAAAAAATGGACAAAGAAAAACTTAAAAAGCTTGTTCAGGATCCCAAATTTATTTCAGGGATTTATAATTACTGTGATCGCTGGTGTGAACGATGTTCTTTTATATCTCGTTGTCTTAACTATGTGATGGGAAAAGAAGACTGCGATGATCCCGATAGTCATGATATTGAAAATGAAGCCTTCTGGAAAAAGATCGAAAAAAATCTAGAATTAGCAATGGAATTATTAGCCGAGATGGCAGAGGAACAAGGCATTGATCTTAATGCTATCGATGCAGAGGAGATTAATAAACAACGTGAAAGGACGAGAGAGGCTGTCGAGTCGCATGAACTTTCGCAATCAGCAAATCAATACATAGAAATGATAGACTCCTGGTTTAAAACAAATCAGGATATTTTTAAACAAAGGCAAGAGGACCTTACGAAAGAATTAGAGATCGGAATAGAAGAAAAACAATTATACGAAGAGGCCGAAAGTATCATTGACACGACCGAAGTTATCGGCTGGTATCAACATCAAATTTATGTAAAACTCATGCGAGCGCTAGTGCAATTTGATGTTGAAGAATATAAGGATGAAATACAGAACGATTCAAACGGTTCTGCCAAGGTCGCATTGATCGGAATAGATCGCTCTATAGCTGCCTGGGGAAAGCTGATTGAACATTTTCCAGAACAATCTAATAGTATTCTAGATATTCTTCTCCACCTGGACCGTCTTAGAAAAAAGACAGAGCAGACTTTTCCAAATGCTCGTGCTTTTAAACGACCTGGGTTCGATACGATTAACGGAAAAACAAAAACTTAATTTCATCTAATAAATTTTTACCCCTTACTTAAAATTACATTCTGTTTTGGACTATAAAATTTCTTGCAATTAAAATTTATATTTATTAAATTAACGTCAAATTAGAATCGTCTTATTTCTTCAATTGTAAATTGGTATAGCTCAATATAAATCAAACAATGAAAAGACAATCCGATCTTAATCTTGTTAGGTAATAATTTACTTTTTAAATGGATTTAACTCTACTGACATCAATTGTCTATCTTACAGTCGGTGTGCTTCTTTCTCTTATCGGAATATTAATTTTCCGAGAAAATCCTTCTCAGCGTATCAATCGTGCTACTGCAATAATGATCTTCTTAGCGGCGTTGGCGCCAATCATGGGAGCGTTTGGTCTATTAATTAATAAAATGAACGCCCAGCTTAAATTAGATCTGGATCTATTTAAAAGAATCTTCTTAGTCTGGGAATTTTTCTTTCCCCAATTACTATACTTCTCACTGATTTTTCCCAGAGAAAGAAGATATTTGCAGGATTATCCTCGTGTGATCTATTTTCTATATTTACCACATATTTTTCATTTTTTAGTTGTACTGTTGTTTCACGGGCCAGAATCGATAATGTCACTAGCCAATATGACACAATTAGATTCCCAGATCAGTTCCTTGATTCAACCGTTCATGATTGTTTTTAATTTGTTTCTTAGTATTCTCAGCATGTTTTATGAGTTCCATCTAAATTTTTTCGCTTTGATTAATTTGATTTATGTGGTTGCAGCTATAATCATTATGTACAAAGGTTATCGGGATCTAATTTCCCCAAGAATGAAAAAACAGGTTGGATTGGTGCTTTGGGGGATTCGGGTTAGTGTAGGTTTATATGCGATTACATTTTTGCTGCCAAAATTATTTCCATTCCGCACTTCGGATACTTTAATTTATTTTCTAACAATTTTAGCGCTGTTAATCGGTGCGGGATCAATAGCCTGGGCGATCATTAAATATCAATTTCTTGATATAAGTCAGAGCATCAGTCGTGGATTTCTTTTTTCGATTTGTTCTGGGCTTTTAGTGGGTATTTATTTAGTCATTTATGACCAATCAAAAAAAATAATCTCTAATGTTATTGGTTTCCAGTTGCCCATCCTAGAAGTTTTGTTTATAATCTTGGCTGTAATTCTATTTCAACCTGCTCTTTCTGGAATTAGGTATGTCATAGACAAATTATTCGGCCATGATAAATCTGATTATCGTCACGTGTTGCAAACTCTGAGTCATGATATTCTTACGATTATGGATTTAGATAAATTAAAAGAAAAAATTACTACAACCATAACAGAAAGTATGATGCTAGAGAATGTTCATCTCATCATCGAAAATAAATCTGGCGACTTTGAAGTAAGTTGTGAGCGTGATGGGAAAATTAGTTTACATAAATTCTCTAAAGATGGAGAATTTATTAATTTGATGAGAACGCTTGAAAGACCCATTGGTTATGATGAGATAATCTCCTGTATCCCTGAAAGTGAGGAGGCTAACCTACTTAACGAATTAAACTGTTATTTAATGATGCCTCTTGCTCATCATGGCGATCTGAACGGTATTCTTTGTTTGGGTAATAAGCTCACTCGCACTTCTTTTTCTGCGGAGGATGCGACACTGTTGAACGTTCTTTCTGATCAAATTGCAATTGCTCTGGAAAACATAGACCTTTATCAAGAAAAATTGGAAAAACAGCACATTCAAAAAGAAATTTCAGTAGCCCGTGAAATCCAAAAGATGCTACTCCCTTACCAAATTCCGAAAGGAAAAAATTTTGAACTTTCTGCCATGAACATTCCCTCAAAAGAAGTCGGCGGCGATTACTATGATTTTATTCAACTCGATGAAAATCATATTGGGATTGCGATTGGTGATATTTCAGGTAAAGGTATTCCAGGGGCGATGTTGATGTCAAATTTACAGGCTACCCTCCGTGCTTCAGTATGGCAGGTTCATGAGCCAGCCGAGGTGATGAAAAAAATTAACAATCAAATTGCAAATACGACTTCATCCGAAAAATTTGCTACCTTTTTTTATGGCATTCTCGATGCAAAAAAAATGACATTTACATTTACCAATGCGGGGCATAATTATCCGATTATTAAAAAAAGAAAGGGACAATATTGTCATTTAACTGAAGGCGGGCTCATTATCGGAGTTAAAACCGACTATGATTATAACCAAATAAGGATTAAATTAGATCACGGGGATACCTTGGTATTTTACACGGATGGGATCACAGAAGCTTTAAATCCTGAGGTGGAGGAATTCGGAGAACAAAAGTTATTAGATATTATCATCAATTATCCATATCGTACGGCTAAAGAATTACGAGACCGAATTTATGAAGAAATGATTAAATTCACTCAGGGGGAAAGTCAATATGATGATTTGACATTGATTGTTTTACAGATTTTGTAAAAAAAACACCCGAAAAATTTCGGGTGTTTAAGATAATTTTAATAAATGTAAATGCTTAGGGATTGAAAATAAATAAAATGTATTTCTGGCTATTTTGAAAGTAATAAAAACAAAAGTGTAACAGTTTCAAGAATTCCAATTAATTTTTTCGCACCCTCTTATTCCAATAAAACCATTTTCTTTGTCACACTATATTCTCCTGCCCTAAACTGGTAGAGATACACACCACTGGGAACTTTATTTCCTTGAGAGTTACGCCCGTTCCATGTCACAAAATGGTAACCCGCTGGCTTATATCCGTCAACTAGGTTTGCAATCTCTTGACCTATCAAATTATAAATTTTTAACGAAACCTTAACCTCATCTGATAATTGATAATGAATCGTGGTCTTTGGATTGAAGGGATTAGGATAATTCTGGCTTATCTCAAAAGTTAATGGAAGATTAGAAAGCGACGACTGTTTATTCGAGAGATTTTTCTTATTTAATTGCGCAGCAGCTTCTAATGGAATCCTAGCTACAATAGTTAATTGCGGACGTCGATACCTCGTATTATGCTCAGAACTATAAAAACGGTAATATTTATCCTTATCTTCTTCCTGTGCCTTTAATATCCAACCATAATTCTCGTTATCCGCTAACATATATTTGACAACAGTAGTTTTCACATTCCAGGTTCTCCAGCCACAGCAACCCGGTATAAATTCAGTATCATCTGGTATTGGCTCATGATCATCTATCGTATTATCGGCTCCAGCAGTTGACCAATTTGCCAGACTATGTTTGGCTGAATTCCAGGTCACTTCTCCTTCTGAGGCGGCTTCATAATCTGAACTCCCTTCGCCCCAATCTCTCTTTAATCTAAATATATTAACATACAGTTCATCCTCCTCATCATCCCCTTCACTGGAAAAAGTATATAATCTTAACCAGGCGTCCGCTATTTGACCTCCATCCGTAATTCCAAGAGAAACAAGTCTATCTATAAAATCAAATTTTATCAGTGTGCGATAGCCCCGGTCATATCCGCGATTTCCTACCCTGAGTAGAACGCTACCACCCATATTATAATCTCCTCTGCCCTCGTCAATATAAGAATCAAACGTAACATTATTAAAGTCTTCCTCTCCACTTTCACCAAAGGTAATGGTATCCAATGTAGCCACAAAAGGTTTGCTGCTGGGCACATATTTTATAATCAATCGGGGCAAACCTGTACCGCTTGAATGATCTTTGCTCTTGAAAAAGAGAACATTATCAATATCATTCTGAAAATCTTCTTCGTCATTTCTTCCTTTAATAAGCCAGCCAAAGTTTTCAGCATTTTCAAATATCATTCTAACTGAATTAGTAACATCCCAGGTATAGGTAGCTGGATAAATACCTACTACATTCATTGCATCAAATTCAGCTTCTCTATCATTTACTCCACTAACACCTGCTTCTGTCCAATCAACCACAAAACGTTGGGCAGAATTCCAGGTCACTTCACCCACAGTCGCCTCTTCATGGATATGAATCCCTTCTCCCCAATCTTTTAAAACACGATAAATATCCACATTTTGAGGCTCACCCTGACCACCTTTATCAACAGATAAACTCAAAGTAACAGCCTCAATGTCAGATGGAGAAGTTACGCCTGAATCGAGTAAAATGGGAACAAAATCAAATTTTATAAGTCCCCTACTGATATGATCACCTTTTTTACCCATTACAATACGTTCTGCACCGCCATAGTTAAAATTTACTCGAGTCCAAGTATTTCTAACATAAGTATCGAAAGTAACACCATTAATATCATCATCTTCATTTTCACCAAAAGTTATAATGGAAGGATAAACGATAGTAATACCATCACTGTTACCCGACCAATTTCCGATCGATCCTGCGCCATTTTTAGCTCTAACTCTAGCATATAATGTTTGACCAATGGAACCTATTACAGTTTTTGTAAAGACATTGCCAACCCACTCATTAAATATATTGCTATCACCAGGTGTAGTCCCGACTTGAAGTTGATAATCAACGATTCCACTTTCCTCATCCAATGCTGAATTCCATTGAAAAATCACGCTATCATTTCTAGTGAATACCCCCTGATCAACCGGGCTAGCCGGAATTATTGGTGCTGTAAGATCGATTAAAATACCATCACTTGAAGAAGACCACGGGCTTTTAAGTCCTACACCATTCTTAGCTCGTACTCTGGCAAATAATTTTAGATTATGGCTACCAGTAAAAATATAAGACAATTCATCTTTAATCCATGTGTCTGCTACATCATTAGCACCAGGGCTCGTCCCAATCTGTATTTGATAGCCAGAAATCCCTGTTTCCGTATCTTGTGCACCGGTCCATGAAAATTTGATATCTGTTTTATTACTGAACATACCTGCATCTTGAGGAACACCTGGAGTTGATGGTCTGGTTTCTATAATGAATGGTGAATTGCTTGTATCCGATAGATTTTTAAAAGGATCAGTCACTTTAATTAAACAGGAAAAAGCTGGCACCTGTGATAGTGGAATATTCCACCAATAACTGCCTGTGTCGGGTAGATTCGCAACTAAATTCTGCCAACTTGTACTACCATCGTATGAGACATCAATGGTTACTAATCCACTGCCACCAGCAGTAAACCAGTTAATTAGATTTTCTTCGCCTATGACAAAGACTTCTCCACCGTTAGGTCTACAGAGCATGATATATGGATCTCTAACAACTAATTTTTTTGAAGTTATGAGCGCTGTATTATTTGATTCATTAAATTCAACGACTCGATCAGCGGGATCAATGATCCACCCAATGTAATATTTACCAGAAGGAATTTGTTCAGGAAAAACTCCGGACCATTCTGCATCTCTCCAGGTAAATGGAGGGATCGATGCAATTTCCTTAGAACCAATTAAAAAATCTTTATCTGATTCAATTTTCGGATCTAATGAAGCATAATAAGCAATATTTACCGGACTGGAGTAAGAAGTGCCAATGTTCCGAACATCATTATAAACTGTGAACTGATTAAAACCTCGGACAACTGTATCCTGTTTAAAATTAGACCATTTTGGCCCATCATCAATTAAATCAGGAAGATCTGTAGGAGGTAAATCTTCATTAACCCATTTATTTAATTGTAGAAACTTTTCTTCATTTAACCGAATCCCTCGATTACTTCCTGTTCCATCATCGTCGCCAACATGGATTGAGACGATATGCCTTCTTCTCCCTTTAATTGCCCAGATGGGCATTCCACTCTGACCATCACTGGCGTCCATATAATACCAATGAAAATATTCATTCGCAACCCTACCAGAATCACTATTATAGTATAAACAAAGCCCAAAATCAAGGTCGATAGGATATCCCGCACAATACAACATTCGTTTATACCAGTTCAAATCTGACGTCGTAAATCTATCCATCCAACCTGTAAAGTTTCCAATCTGTCTGTCCAAGGTTATACAAGCCCAGTCGTATTCTGACATCGATCCTTCAGTCCATCCTTCATTCGTTTTAATTTTAGTGGCCCAGGCGCTATAAAAAGGGGTATAATCATTATCAAGTGCAGGAATGACTTCAACAGTTTCAGCCCAGCCGCCATACTCATTACGATAAACACAATGTCCTGCTGTAAGACAATGAAAACCAATCCCATCATCACGACCAATTAGTACTCCTGATCCAACGAAATGATGTCCATCTGGAAACGTTATGTATAGTTTACAGATCGTCCTCCATGGAAAATCAACGGTCGGAGATATTTTTATTCGATCATCGGGAGGAAAAACGGTTTCAATTTGCTCCTTTGCTTGAAAAGAACCGTAAGATTGTGATGAATTTCGAGTCGTGTCAAAAGGAAAGGATTCAATATTAATTTCAGGATAATTGGAGCGGCTAACTCTTTTTGTAATTACGTCATATTCGATAATTGCGCTTGGGTTAATTGAGAATTTTTTTTTTGTTTGTTTGTTTGATTTAGGAGGAATAATCGGAGGCCAATTTTTCTTTTCTACTGATAACTTTAATTCTGGGCTATCTGAAAGCTTGGATAATGAAGATGAATTCATTTTTTGAGAAAAGTCAGACTGTCCTACAATAACAGAAGCACTGATTGAAAATACAAAAAAAATTGTAAATTTTAATGCATGAACTAGGTGCGTTAAATCGGTTACTTTTTGCATGGCTCATATCTCCCCAAACTAAGAAGTTAAACTCATAGAATAAAAGCACAATATAGTTTGTATCGTAATTCTGTTCCTGTTAGACTTGGAAAAATCATTTTTAAAAGCAACTTAGATATTTCATTTTGTTGTAATAAATAAAAATCAGTTCAGTGATCCAAAACGAATTGTCGCTATTTTGGTTACTTTAATTAAAAATATGATAAAAATTTCTAAATGTCAAGAAATATTTTTTAATTTTCAAAATCAAATAAATATTGTGTAATCAAAGACTAAATTGATTGAGTGGCATTAATTTATCTAAGCTATTCAATAATAATCTTAGTCGGCACTCCTGAATAAAGCTCAATTTCTTAAACCAGCTCAATTTTGAAATTATAACGACGTTAAAGGGATTGTTTTCAAACTTGAAAGAATTGAACGAGCGTATTATTATTATTATTTTATCATCTATAAAAAGGTCATCTCATTAATCCCATGGATGAACTTTAATCTGTATGTGTAATGTTTTGTACAAATCTTACTGATTAAAAAAATGTTAACAAAATTTCAAAAAGATTGTAAGCTAGTTCCTAGATTATTAATTTCAAATTCAATCATTCAAGCAATTCCACTTTATAATTCCAATCCCAGTTATCAAAGTAGAGATTTCCGCCTTCCCATTCGACTTCACCACGTTGAAAATCAATCGTTTCAGAGCGAAAATGAATTTTGGCTGGATAAAGGTTTTGAGAATAATCGTCATTTACCATCAGACGATAGGCATCCATTCCGCCTAAGAAAAACCATTTCTCATCCTCATTTTTAGAATCTACCAAGCCAATATCCGCATCGATGGGAAGCCAGCCATAAGGCTCAAAATAGATTTCACCCCAATCATGCATCCCGCTATCGCCTGGTCTTGTCGTCCATCCCGATTGCCATCTTGTCGGGATTCCATTTATGCGACATAGTGTCATAAAGAATATTTCATGCATGCCACAATCGCAATGGCGATTCTGATAAACATAATCGCTGATGTTTTCAAATGTTGAATATTCTCGGGCTGAAGCCCAGGGGATGTTGTCATTGATCCATTTGAATATTTTTCTGGCGATAACATAGGGATTGGTTTCGTTCCCCACGATCTGTTTTGAAAGTTCTCTCAACTCATTTGTAAATACAACATGGGCTGGGCGTTCCGCCACAAAAGGTTCTAATTCTGGAGTCCAATTTTTGGGGATTACCTTTTTCGGATCAATTTTTTGATAGACAGCATGATTGGTAAACTCAAAAGCCACCTGAAAGCGAGTTTCTTGATCGGCAATTGCTGGTTTCTCAAAATAAATCGTCCGTTGTAAATAATCTTCATTGGGGGAAATAATATATCTTTCGGGAACACTCGAGATCAATTTAATATCAACCTGCCGCTTCGGAATTTCTCTGGGAAAGGGCAACCAGCAACGAATGATTTTACCAACGGGTACTACATTCTTTTTCACGGTAAGGGTATAGGTCACTTTTGCGCGAACTGGTTTAACAAATTTTTTTCCACTTTCGATCGCCTGGTGAATGATGGCTCTCACATCTTCCAATCGGTTATACAGACTGGGAGATTCAGGGGGTGATTTCTCCGCTTTTATCTTTTTTAATTTCTTATTGATTCGAAACAAGTTTTGACCCGCCCATTTAAAATATCGCTTCTGTCCATCGATGATCATGTACTCCAACGATTTCTCCTGTTCCCAAACGTTTAGATCTTGTTCCTTTACATCTGGAACGTATTGTTTGATATATTCAAGTATATCTTCTTTCGATTTAGTGAAATCTTTTTTGATTCGTTCCAAACGTTCAATTTCAAAAGAGATATTAAGTTTCTGGATTGGATCCATCTCCTGGTCAGTTGCCAATTCGAGCCGCATTTGTTGTTGTGCTTTTAAAAATTCTCCCTGATCAATAAGTTTTTGAAATTTTTCATGAATCTGGGAGTAGATTGGAATTGATGAGAAAATGAAGAATAATGAAAGAGAGGTTAACAAGCATATAAATTTCTTCATTACCAAACCTCCGTTTTGATACTTACGTTTTCGTTATTTATAGAAATGATTAACGTCTTAATTCCGAAAGTCTTAATGATTAGAAAACATCTCAACAGATTTATCGTTCACTTTTGAGAAATATAACTATTTCTCCAATAGTTTTTATCATCTATCTTCCTCTTCCCGTTCCCCTATTCGTACTTCCCTTTTAACTCACCCGTTTCTGGAACCGAATAGAACTAAAAGTTATGACAACGATGCTGAAAATGGTCATAATTAAAACTTGAGGCCAGAGATAGGATAGTCCACTTCCTTTGAGAAAGAGTTCACGGACAATTGTTATGAAATACCTGACTGGATTGATATATGTTAAATATTGTATCGTCTTCGGCATGTTTTCGATTGGGAACATGAAACCAGACATCAAAATGGAAAATACTAAAAAGAACCACGCCATAAATAAAGCTTGCTGTTGAGTTTTCGAGATTGTGGAAATAAAAATACCAACACCTAAAGTTGTAAACATAAATATAAATGCAAATCCAAAGAAAAGCAACAGATTTCCTCGAATGGGGATTTGATACCATAATTTCGCAACGCCGATAGCAAAGCCGATTTCAAACATTCCGAGGATGGCGAAGGGAACTGTTTTACCGATCATTAATTGATATGATTTAATCGGTGTGACCATCAACTGCTCCAGTGTTCCGATCTCTTTTTCTCTGACGAGCCCCAGAGCGGTTAGCAGCGAAGTTATCACTGTGAGCAGTATGGATATAATTCCTGGAATCATATAATTTTTTGCTTCTAAATTGGGATTGTACCAGATTCTCATTTCGGGTTCAACCAGATGAATTTGTCGAACAACTTTTGGGTTTCTGTTAAGTTCATCCTGCAGTTTTTCAAGGCTGAATGCTTGTACGATTCGATTGGTATAGCCCATGGCGATTAACGATGAATTCGAATCCTGCCCATCCACCAGAATTTGGACAGCAGGGGATTGGTTTCGCTTTAAATCTTTTTCAAAATTATTGGGAATTACAATCACGATAGTTGCCTTGCCCCGATCAAGATAACTTTGGATATTCTCACGATTCAATTCAATATATTGCAGATCAAAATATTTAGTATGCTGAAAACGTCTGATCAATTCTCGACTGGAGGGCGTATGATCCAGGTCGCAAATCACAGTAGAAATATGTTTAACATCGGTCGAAACCGCCGAGCCGAGCAACAGTAATTGGATAAGCGGCATGACAAAGATGATCACAAGCATGGGCTTATCACGAAAAACCTGAATAAACTCTTTCTGAATGAGATGGAGAATTTGCTGCATCTATTGTTCTCCGTTTATTTGCTGCTACTCTAATTTCGTTTTGAAACGTGCTACACTGATCAACAATAAAATCGTTCCCAGAATAAAAAGTAATAAGGACTGCTGCCAGAGATAATTGATCCCAATACCTTTTAAGATGACGCCTCGGATGATATCTAGATAATATTTAGCCGGCACAACATGGCTGATTATCCTCAACAGCCAGGGCATACTTCGAATGGGAAAAATGAATCCAGATAGAAGGAGAGACGGTAAAATGGTGATAATCAAGGCTCCCATCATAGCAACCTGTTGCGTTTTTACCCGTGTTGAGATCGACACGCCGATACTGAGCGAGGCATATAAATAGAAAATTGACAGGAGCGTAAGCTCAATTAAGCTTCCAACGATGGGAGTACCAAAAATCACTTTGGCAGCCAGAACAATTAACGCACCATCAACAAAAGCAATAATAACATAGGGCAGTACTTTACCGAATATGATTTCGAACGGTCGAATGGGTGACACCAGAATCTGCTCCAGTGTGCCAGTTTCTTTCTCCCGTGCAATAGTGATTGACGTCATCAAGGCACAGATCATCATCAGGATGATCGCAACCAGTCCAGGGATGATGAAATTGGCACTTTCCAGATCAGGATTATACCACACGCGAGATTCTACGTTAATGGGTGAACGGATGATTTGATAATTCAAATCCCCCGAAACATTCGCCATGATAATGCTGATGTAATTAATGATCACCGTTGCCGTATTGGAATCACTTCCATCGATGAGTACTTGAATTTTTGTTTGAAAATCATCCATAATAGTTCTGGAAAAATTGTAGGGAATAATAATCGCTGCTTTGATTTTTCGTTTTTGAAAAAGTTCTTCTACTTGGGCTTGATTTTCAGGGTAAGCGACAATTAAAAAATATCCCGACCTCTGGAACTTCTCGATCAATTCCCTGCTTGTGCTGGTTTTATTTTGATCATTTACACCAAGCTTTATATTTTTAATATCAAATCTGATCGCATGTCCATAAATGAAAATCATGAGAATCGGCATCATGATGGCAATCATTAAAGACCGAGGATCACGGAAAATGTGACGAAATTCTTTTCTGAAGATGGCACTGAATCTTATGTTCATTATCCCTAGTCCAATAATTTTTTTATAAGACAGGATAAAACTAGATTACTTTTCAATAAATCCTGAATATCATGTTTATCCTGATTTTATTCTTTTTAAGTATCGCATTAAGATTCATTATTACCAACAAGTGAAATAAAAACGTCTTCAATTGTCGCTTTCTGATATTCTTTTTTTAACATTTGTGGAGAATTAATAATAATAATTTTTCCCTGATGCATGATGGAAAGGCGATTGCAATATTCTGCTTCATCCATGTAATGAGTCGTAACAAAAACTGTCGTGCCCTGTTGAGCCAACACATTGATTAACTCCCAAAACTCCCTTCTCGAAATCGGATCGACCCCTGACGTTGGTTCATCTAAAAACAGAATGGGCGGATTATGAAGAATGGCACATCCCAGAGCCAGACGCTGCTTCCAGCCCAGTGGCAGTTTTCCTGTGATCATCTTGCGTTGATTAACCAGGTTCAATTTTTCGAGAATCCAATCTTTACGATCCCTTATCGAATTAAATTTCAAACAGTAAATCCCGCAATAAAAAGTAATATTTTCCTCAACTGTGAGATCATTATAAAGCGAAAATTTTTGAGACATGTACCCGATATTTTTTTTTATTTCCTCCGAATTTTCATTAATATTGTACCCATGCACCCAGGCATCACCCGAAGTAGGGAGTAACAGACCACACAAAAGTCTAATAGTGGTGGTTTTTCCAGCCCCATTTGCCCCTAAGAATCCAAATATTTCACCTTTCTTGACTTCAAAGGAGATATTATCGACAGCAGTGAAATTGCCAAATTTTTTTGTTAGTTTGATTACTTTTACCGATAGATCATTCATATTTTTTATTGATGCATTAATTCAATAAATGTATCTTCAATACTTGGTTCAATCGTTTGAATTGATACTAGATCAGGAATTTTAATCCCTATGTCCTTTATCACCCGATCAGGTTGTTTTGTTGTAACATGAATTTTATTCCCAAATATTTGAACCGAAATAATATCGTGTAATTCTTTTAATTGTCTCGATGTAGCGATTAATTCCTTGCTAATGATTTCAATTAAATGATGTGAAAATAATCTTGAAATTTTTTGCGGGGAATCGATTGCTAAAATTTTGCCACGGTGCATCATTACCACACGATCACATTGATTGGCTTCATCCATATAGGGCGTGGAAACCAGAAGGGTTACGCCCTGTTTTTTGAGTTCATGCAAAATTTCCCAGAATTCATGCCGTGAGATAGGATCAACGCCTGTCGTTGGTTCATCCAGGATGAGAAGCTGTGGTGTGTGAATTAAAGTACAACTTAATGCCAATTTTTGCTTCATTCCTCCAGAGAGTTGATCCGCTCGTCTTTTTTGAAACGGCTCTAATCTGCTGAACTGCAGCAGTCGTCTGAGCCGCTGCTCCTGCTCCTGCACTTGAACCTGAAATAGATCAGCAAAAAATCTCAAATTTTCACTCACTGTCAAATCAGGATAAAGTGAAAATCGTTGAGGCATATAGCCTATGATCTTTTTGATTTCTTTTAGTTGTGATTTAACATCATAACCCAATACTTTGCATGAGCCTTTTTCAAAAGATAATAGTCCACACAAGATTCGCATCGTAGTCGTCTTGCCAGCGCCATCAGGACCAATTAATCCAAAGAGCTCTCCTTCTTGAATAGAAAATGAAATTCCATCAACTGCCAGAATATTCCCATACGATTTTGATAAATTTTCGATTTCAACCGCCAATTCACTCATTGGTAATCTTCCTTCTTTTAATATAAAACAAAATACCATTTAGTACTACTTCGTAACAAAAATATCTGCTGGCATTCCTATTTTAAGTAACAGATCTGGGTTGAGTACATCGATTTTTACGGCATAAACCAGATCTGCCCGTGCTTCTTTTGTCTGGACATTTTTGGGGGTAAATTCCGCTTTAGAAGAAATCCAGATAACCTTTCCACTAAATCGCTTTTCTGGAAACGAATCAACAACAATTCCTGCATGCTCGCCTAACTGAATATGTCCCAATTCGGGTCCCGTCACATAAAGCTTTATCCACAGATTTGTCAAGTCTGCGATGGTCACAATCGGCATTCCCATTGCGATAGTCTCTCCTTTTTCAATAAACTTGTTGATCACAATTCCCGAAACGGGGCTGGTAACAATAGCATCGTTAATTTGACTTTGAATGAGTTTCAGGTTTGCTTCGATCTGTTTCTTTTTCATCTGGGCTGCTTGAAGGTTGGATTTTGCAGTTTCCAGTTGTGTTTTTGATAAATTAAATTGAGTTTCGATGTCATCCAGTTGCTGCTGAGTTGCTGATCCTTCTTCAAATAATTTTTTAATTCGTTGATACTTCTTCTGAATATTTTCATATTGATCTTCGGCTAAGCGAATTCCCTGCCGGGCAGTTAATATATGATAATCAACTTCCGCTAATCCTGCTTTTATCAGGTCTTTTTGAAGAGAAAGTTTTTCTGTATCAATCACCGCAATAATTGTCCCTGAGCTGACCTGATCACCTTCTTCTACCAATAGATCAAGCACCTGTCCATTGTTTTTGGAACTGAGTGTGATTTCAGTGGCTTCTAACGTACCAGAACCCGTTATCTCATTGTTATTCTGCTTTTCACAAAAAAGCAGGAATAGAATAAAAAAAATATAAATACTTATTATTAATTTTAGCGTCTTATTAATCCTCATTTTAGCCTCCAGCTCGTAACCGACTGTTTTGTATTTGATGATATGCTCAATTTTCCTAATAAAATGTATTTATGTGTTATTTTAATATTAATAAAAACAATAATATAATAATTTTAACAGTTCCAATTAATTTTTTCTCAATCCTTTAGATATTAGAAATCGACGCGATATCTTTGTCGATTACTATTTGATCGATAAATTATATGGCTTAGAATTGAGACTCCATGTACCACATCCCGAAAACCTTACTCGGAATTCGATAAACACTGGGAAGGAGCGTTTTTAGCTTACGTCACTGCATTATACACAGTATGATCTAAATTTTAGTTCTTTTATTTAGACACTTATTTTAACTTTACCATCTTTTTTACAAATATCTTTTTATAATTCTTACCCTTTACAATTAATCTGTATAAATAAACACCACAGGAGACTTCATTATTCGATTCATCTTTGCTTTGCCATAAGATCATATAATTTCCTGCGACATGTTTTTCATTGACCAATCTCGTCACCTTTTCTCCCAACAAGTTAAATATTTCGAGGGTTACTTCACCCGCCTGAGCAAGACGATATTGAATCCTGGTCTCTGGATTAAATGGATTCGGATAATTTTGATATAATTCGAAACTACTGATGGGAAATGGATTGGCAAGCTCTTTAGATTCGATCCCCGTAACCGCTTCGAACTCGATTTCTACATTATCAATATACCAACCTAAATCGTTGACAGTCCCATCTGAACCGAAGTGGAATCTTATTTTTATGTTATGATATATAAAATCATTGAGGTTAACGATTTCCTGATGCCAGAAATTGCCTGTATTGAATCCTCCGAAACAGGGTTCATTACCAATGAAGGTATTGTAAAGATCAGCAATCCCATCATAACCGCTTTCTGATTCAATGATCTGGAAAGGTCCGTCATCGACGGAGATTTTCAAATTACCGCCTTCCCAGAATTTTCCTTCGCTAAATTCGTTCTGGTACCAATGCCAGAAAATCAATTTTGCTGAATCTTTATCGACCAAAGAAATCTCAGGCGTTTCCAGTATGGACTCAGTTAAATCGCTGTAATTACCACTCAAATTTGTTGCCCAAAGCTTTGAACCTGTATGTGATGAATTAGGACCTGAAGTAGGAACCCCCCATTGCCAATCACCTTCTGTTGTTTGTGTAAATATCGAATCCAATTCAAAATCATATAAGATACAATTTTTAATGTAAAAACTAAAATAGCCAGTTTCAGGTAATTGGGTCGTATTTCGATTTTGCGAATTATCCACAGCCAAAATTTTATATTCTATAGTATCCCCGACCATCAAATTTTCAGAGACAATAATGCCCTGAAACATTTCAAGACTTAAGTTTGGGTTCATTTCAAGTGTATCCAGTTCGCTACCATTCTTTCGATAAAGTAGTTTAACAATAGAAATCCCAATATTATCGGTAACAAGAGCCTGAATCGGAATTTGATCAGCATATATCGATGCATATTCAAAAGGCGTGTGATGGATTTTAGGAGGCTCCCAATCGGCTCCAATTCGGAAAGCAAAAGTCGTCATTGGCGCTCCCCTGGGCATCGTTCCCTTGCGGCCATTTTGATCTGAAGCAGAAAGATAGTAATGGATCGTATCTGCCAAGGGGATACTGGAAATTTCTGCTGCATATTCATCTGGGTTTCCTGTCGGTAATAAAAAAACAGAGTCGAAAGGAGCCCTTCCTGTAGTGTTGTAAAATAGCTTATAGCTGGATTCATCAAGTGGCACGGGAGAAGTTAATACAATTGGAGGGATAATTTTAGCAATAATGGGATAAGGATCCGGGCTTTCCGTTTCTCTAATAGGATTGTGTTCAATGATTGGTTCCTCGCCAGCAGCGAAAGCCATAAAAATATTTGGTTCTAAATTTTCTTCGACTAATTTCAGTATCAAACTGGTATCAGGCCAGAAGTAGCCTTCTCCAGGGCTACCAACTTCAGGGGTGAATGCAAAGATTTTATTTTTTGTTATTTGTTCGCCATGCAACCAATCATCAGTATCGCCACTGACAAGATAACTAAAATCATCTCCATTTGCAGGTGTATAGCCATTATGGACGGTACAGCTTTCAGCTAACGCCACAAATTGCGGATGATCTGGTGTATCTGGATTTATATTGGTATATCCCCAAGGAAAAATCCACCATCTGCCATAACTATGATAAGATAAGCTGGTAACAAAATGATGTGCTTCGACAAAATTTTTGATCGCCTGGCTTTCGGGTTCAGAAAAAGGGTAAGGACCACGATAAACTTCACTCCAGGGATCAGAACTGGAACCGAGATCCAATCCCCACATATAACCGAAGTTTCGGTTCAGATCCACACCATCATAATTATAATCAAAAATATTATTGTTATTATTGTCACGTTTATTCTTTCGCCACGCAATAGGATTTCCATTTGACCAAGTATTATTATTGTCCCCGGTAAACACATAAACACGACCATCAGGATTGATTGTTGGGATTAACCATATTTGGCGATTGTTAGCAAGATAAGTGGCACGTGGATCGATATTATAATTATCGATGAGCCAGTGCATGAAGTACATAATGATCTCTGGAGTGATCATCTCCCGAGCATGGATATTTGCCATAAACAGCGCTTCGGCTTCATTGGATTCCTCTAATGAAACATTATCCGAAATTTTTACTGCCCAGATATCACGCCCTTCCCAGCTCTGACCGATGCTTTGAACTTTTACAATATCGGGATAATTTGACTCCAATTGATGTATCTCCAAAACGATTTCCTCATAGGAATAAAATGAATCAAAATAATTGGAGTCTCTCAATTTCTGACCAAAAGCTCTCATGTCTGGTATAATTGTTTCGCTTTCAAATCCTAATTCTTGAATCCTCGCCATCTGATTTGTATTAACAAAAGCATCTACATAATCTTCGTACTTATTCTGGTATGCGATGTCTAGTTTTAAATCATAGAGCTTACGAATCTCTTCTTGATTTTTTGCTGATAAATTAATCTTTATAAATCTAATCTTGTTCTCTGAAGAAAAGCTGTTTGAATAAAAAAATATAGCCAAAATATAAACAGGTAACAAAACTTTTCTCATCTTAATATTCCTTTCAATTAAGTGATTAATTGAATTCTTGTTCCGTTAATCAGTATATTTACTTCTTCAAATAATTAAATCGATCACATTTCTCCCTTAAACCATTCTCTGGCATATAAATCAGTAATATTTTTTGAATCTGCATCAACAATAAATTCAATATCTGCCGCATACATTAAATCGTATTGATGACAAGAAAAGATAAAAATATTTTTCTGTTCATCATACCATATATTCCATTCTGGTTCATCACTCAATTGCAATTTCGATTGTTCAATGGTAATTTTTTTCTGTAGTTTTTCCCTTATTTTATGATATTCTTTACTTACTTTTTTTATGACTTTTTGAGAGTCATATATTACCTGATACGAAATGGGATCTAAGTGATTATAATTAAGCTTTTTTCTAATCACTGAATAAGTAATCGTCAAATTAACGACTTTTCCTTTAATGGAAATTAACATCCCATCTTTGCATTCCAATCCTTTTGTTAAAGGAACAAACGATTTTCTGTTTTTCTGATAATAAATTCGAATAATAGGATACCTATCCAAAAAAACATCTCTCGCACAATAAACACCTTTAATTTCGATTACTGAATTGGTATCTGCTTCAGCAATCAAAGAGCTTCCATAAAAACTTAGCTGTTGAGATTTAGGATAAAAAGATTCACCGATATGGAGTTTGTATGTTCGTGCGGAACAAGAAAGACAAGAAAAGAAAATGATGATAAGAAGAAGTCGTCTATATTTCATGATATTATCTCATTATTGATTCATCATTAATCTATTCAGATTTAGAGGGTGAGATTAAAAAACTTGGACATTTTGGACTTTTTCAGTGTTGAGAAATAAAAATTTATGAAGTTGATTTGAGTAACTTATTTTAGCTCACCCCTTTAATATACTATAAACAAACTTTAATTTCAACCAAAAAAAAAGATGTTAGACGTTGAAAAAATTTTTCTTAACATTTTTATTTTTTTATCTGATAGACTAAAATTTCTAATTAATATTTTAACAAGCAATTCAAATTTTGGTGCCAGTGTCATCACCGATTTAATTTTCAATTTGGTCAACCGATGCCAGGAAAAAGAAGCTCGTTTCGCCCAGAATTATGATATGGGTATCGCTGAATTTCGATGCCTGTGTCATCTCTATCAAAATCTTGACCAACCTGTTAAACAATTCGCTGATTATATGAACCTGACCAGTAGTCGTTTGATGAGAATTATTGACAAATTGGTTGAAAAGAATTTAATCGTTAGTCGTTAGAAAAGAAGATACTGAAGATAGAAGGATTTTTATTGTTGATCTTACCTCAAAAGGGAGATCGCTGCCGAAACAGTTATCTCAAGATTATCTCGAGCTTTACGAAGAAATTTTTTCACCCATACCTGATTCACAATATACAAATATAGCTCATGCTTTAGAACAACTATTAATGGGAACCAAAATGATCAGCAGAATTCTGGTCATGGCAAATCTATTGGAACCGTTTGCATGACCATTCGATAATTTATTAATTTCCAAAGTCGAGGAACGACCTGCGCTTGAACCAAAAAAGGATAGCCCTGGCGATATTGCGTAGTATGCCTACGCCTGTTCACGATGCGGCTACTGTGTGGATGAATGCGATCAGTTCTACAATCGTGGTTGGGAGAGTCAATCTCCTCGTGGAAAAGGGTACTGGATGAGAGAATACATGGAAGGCAGAGCCGAATGGGATCAGAAAATGGTCGACACGATTCTGGTTTGTACCGCATGTGAATTATGTAACCTGCGTTGCTTGGCATCTTTACCCATCGAACAATCCTGGATGAAGCTCTGAGGCAAACTGATTCATGAGAACAAGGAAATGACTTTCCCGACCCGCCATTCGAGATGATGAGCGCAGCATTGCAGGCAGAAGGCAACATCTGGGCAGGCTATCGAAAAAATCGAACGCAATGGTTCCCACAAGAACTATGGGAAAAGCACGGACCGGATCAAAAGAGCAAGGTCGTTTATTTCGCTGGATGTACAGTTTCTTATGTAGAAAATGATATTGGTGCTGCCTCGGTTACGTTGCTTGACGCGGCTGGCGTTGATTTCACTTATCTTGGCAAAGTAGAAAACTGCTGTGGTACACCAATGTTAGTTGCTGGAAAATGGGATGTCTTTGCAGAAATCATGAAGAAAAATATCGCCAATGTTAAAGCTGCTGGTGGCGATACTGTTGTGACCTCATGTCCTGCCTGTGATATGATCGGTGTGCTATTAAGTCTCTATCATCCTTCGAAAATATTGAATACACGAAATAATATCAAGTTTATCTTGAAAACTAAACGATCCCCGTGAATGAGCAACTGGATTCCGTACGCTTTTTAAAATTCTCATCCTTGCTAGAAACATCTCTTTGTCTTGAAAAATGGGTTGAAAAACTCTTTCCCAATTCCTGGGATTGGTAATAATCCTTCGATAATGATCCATTTCCAGACAATCCATCAAAGCTACTTTTTTTCCCAAAGTATTTTCCCAATTCCAGAGCTTTTCTGCTTTTTTCCTGATATCCAAATCGATGCCCTTTTCCCACCAACTTTTTCCATAATGATTCTTCAATTTAGACTCAATGAATTTCCGAAACGTTTGTTCAAAAGAACTGATCAGGTTAAAGCTTTCCAGCAATAAATCACTGCTTCGTTTATCATGCAAATCTCGATCAGTAATAGGAGTTTTTAATTGATCGATTTCGTTCAATTCATCCAGTGAGACATTGTTGATTTGTTTAGTCGTTTTAAAATGAATTTTCGCCACGTTCAATAATACTTTGCTGCCGTAAGTTTTAACTAACATTTCAGCAGTCGGGATAACATCGGTTGCCCCTTTAGGAAATTCCATCTCAAAACTTTCATTCATTTCGTTCATTCGATTGATAAATTCACTTCTTGCTAAAATCGAGGCTGTGGCAACAGTCATTTCTCTCTCAGCTTTCGGAGTCTGGATAAGTTTTATTTTTTTTCCTTGTTTCATTAATGCATTTTCAATGAAACTCTGATCCCCAAATTGATCGGAAATAGCCGTTTTACACTCCGGATTACTTTTTAAAATATTTTCAATCGCCCTCGCATGTCCCCAACCAAGAATTCGATTTACGTTCTTCATCCGTTTATGTAGCAAATTGTATTTAATCGGACTTATCGTAACGATATCGTATTGTTTCTCACTCAACATTTCTTTGATTTTTAATACAAAGTTTTGAATCGTTGTATCACTGAAGCTTTTTGAGTCTTTAATCCCTAATTCTTCTAATTTCTTAATTTGAGATTCATCGGCAAGGACACCAGCGATAATCAATGGTCCAAAATAGTCACCTTTTCCAACTTCATCAGTTCCGATTCGAATCCCGGAAACTTCGATTGGTCGATAATGTTTTTCATTCTCGATGTGTTTTTCAGCTTGAATAGACTTTAAATATTGTTCTATCTCTTTTCGTTCATTCTCATCTTTACCCGAAATGACAATTTTCCCATTGTTGTACAGATTGACAACCAATCCTACTTTTCTCGCTAAAAAATGTTGATGGGGGCGTTCTTCGAAAGAGTAACCCTTTTCATCTAAATATTCTTTGAATATTTTAAACTGATCATGCGATATAATTAATGTCATTTTCTTTTCTCATTTTAACACTTTTACTTTTTTAAATTTATGTTCAAGACTTTCAAAATTTTCAGTAAAACATAATTTAAGTAATTTGACAGCTTTTTCGAGGTATAAGGGAAGCAGTGTTTGTTCATCTTGAGAAAATTTACCCAATACATAAGAAGTTACATCGTCATGAGTGGGACGGGAGATGCCAAGTCTGAATCTTTTGAAATCTCTTGTTCCTAAAGAAGAAGCAATCGAACGCAGTCCGTTATGTCCACCAAGACCACCGCCGCTTTTAAATCCAACCACACCAAAGTCGAGTTCAATATCATCGTGTACAACAATCATTTCATCCACTTTGATTTTGAAAAAGTACATGAATGGCTGTACGCTTTCACCGCTTTTGTTCATATAAGTTTTCGGTTTCAGAAAAAAGACTTTTTCGCTTTTGATGGAATAATCAGTATATTCCCCTTTAAATTTGGCCTGCCAGGTAAGACTGTTAACAAAGGAAATATTTTCAATAAGCTGCCAGGCGATGTTATGCCTGGTAAAAGCATATTTTTGCTCTGGATTGCCCAGAGCTATGATTAATTTTATCATGTGATCAATCCAAAAATTCAATTTGCTATTTAAATGAACTCAAATGAAATATTCCCAACTAATGATAAAACCTCAACGGATCAAAACGACAAAATTAAATCTATCCGTTGAAGCTTTATCATCTGTTGGGCAAAAATTAATTAAAGGCAATGAAAAAATCAAAACTGGTGATATAACTTTAAAATTTTTTGATATAAATCCGTGGAAATCGTCTCATCTGTGGGAAATATCTTACTCAATCTGCCAATAACGGCTATCCCATAAATAATCAGCTTTCACATGCCTTAACGACTTGAATATATTCTCTCGTATTCCCTTATAATCCCTCTCTAAATCACGCAACAAGTCTTTAACATATAATCTTCGAGATGTTTTGGCTGAAGGACACTTGTTTTCAAATGTTGGAAAATCGTTTTGCTGGGCATATTCCTTAATTTTCTTCTCCCAAATGTAAACCAGGGGACGAATAATATAAAATTTACCCTTAAAAAGTGCCTGATTGGGCATCATGGTACTGATCTGTCTACCGAATAAAATATTGATCATCAGCGTTTCAACGACATCGTCCTTATGATGACCAAGAGCTATTTTTTGACAGTTAAATTTATCGGCTAATTCGATCATCCGTTGCCTTCGAAATCGAGAACAGAGAAAACAGGGTTTTTTTCGATTCTTTTCACTGTGCGCATAAGTGCCAATTTGAGTTTTTTCGATATGATATTCATAACCGTTGGTCTCAAAGTAGGTTTTAAGTGTATTAATATGAGGGGGATCATTACCGGTAAAGCCAAGATCGATATGAACTGGAATAATTGATATGTCCTGTGGAGTAAAAATTTTTCTACCTGAGAGCATTTGGAGTAAAACAAAAGAATCTGCACCCCCTGAAATACCAACCAGAATTCGATCTCCTGATTGGATCATTTGGAAGTCGTTAGCGGCGAGTTCCATGTTTTTGCGAATAAATTCATGGAGTTTTTTTGACATAATTTTTGATGTTTATATTGATCGTTACAGAAAAATGAATAGAATTAGAAAGTCCTAACGTATGTTAGGTGTCAGTGGTCCGTTGTCATTCGGAACGGACGACTGACAATAGACGACGAACTAAAAATACTAGTTTTTCTCCAAGATCGATTCTAACTCTCTCAAGAAATCCTTTTCACTCCTTAAATTATGAAATCCATGTTCTCCATCTAAAGTTACTGCTCGTTTAAGTAACTTATAACCTTCCGCATAATCATTTTGTTTCAATCGAATTAGCCCCATATTGTATAGAATAAGCGACAGTGTTTCGTAATTCTCAATTTGCTCATAAAGCTCAGCAGACTGTTTATAGAAATCGTAAGCAGGAATTAGATTATCCTGATTATTATAAATATCTCCCATACGATCATAAATTTGGGCTTGTAATGATTTTGAGTCATTGTTGTCTGTCATTTCAAGTGCTTTTTCATATAAAGAAATCGCTTTTTTTAAATCTTTTTGTTTTTGATAAACAGATGCTTGATGAAGAATCGTTTGTACTAACCTAATTTTATCGTTTAACATTTCAAAAGTTTCAATGCTTTTTTGATAATAGACTAATGCACTGTCCAAATCGCCCATGTTCTGAAAAACCTGTCCAAGCCGATCGTAAGAATCTGCAATTCGTGGCTCGTTATGGAGTTTCTGATTGATCGTCAATCCTTGTCTAAAATACTCTTTAGCGGTATCGAATTCATTTTTCTCTTGATACGCATCACCCAGAAAGCGCAAAGAATTTGCTACTCCAGCTTCATCATTTAGTGATTCTCTGAGTTCTAGTGCCTTTGTGTAGTAATTGATCGCTCTGTCTTTTTGCATAATGAGTTGATAAATATTGCCTAAATTCTCATAGGTTGCTGCCAGAGTCAGTGAATCATTTGAATTTTCCATGATTTCAATATTGGATTGAAAAATATCGAGAGCCTTTCTCCATTGCCCCCTAAGGAGATAAATATTGCCTAAGTTAGAGGAAACACGGATGAGATCAAGAGGGGGGGCAAAGTTTGGAAAGCGGTTTTTAGCTTCAGTAAAGTGGACACTCGCGCTGTCAAGTTTTCCTTGCATTTGATAGGCAACTCCCAGATTATTATTCACACAGACAGAATCCCATAAAGACTCAGATTTTAGGAGACAATGCTTAAAATAAATAATAGAACTATCCAAATCTACATGTTTCAAAGCCTTATCCTGCTCCCTGGAAACGCCTCGATTAAGGTAACTCTCAGCAAGGTAGAAATTGCCTGCCATTGAATCCTCTGTTTTAAGCTTTTCGATAGCTTCAGTGTATTTCTTATCTTGAGTTAAAAAATATGCGGATAGAAAATTAATAATGGGATTTATATCATTCAGAGATGTTTGTGGTAAGAAAAATTCATTTAGCTGACATGTTTTACCTGATAACGATTTAATATCAGCATAAGAAGAATTACTCGTATCTGTTTGTTGTAAAATGACGATGTATGGATGAAAAAGTATGTTTTGTTCTTCATCTTGTTCTATATTGCCAGAAATCACTATATCAGCTTGATTAAATTTCCCAATTTTTATTAAGCTACTGTCGTTCCAATCCCATAATTGATATGAACTCTCGACGGAATCGTGTTGTAAAAATTGTAACTGAATATTTGGTGATGTGAATGAATTAAACGTTTTTTTCAGTGTATCTAATAAAGCCTGACGGTGAATTATAAAGAAGGTATCTGTTTCTGGAATTTTCATTGGGACAACCAGTATACGGACCATATTTTCTGTTTTATTGAAGGGTTGAAAATAGTTTGCAATTTTTTGCACAATTGAATTCAATTTACTTGATAAACTATCCTCGCTTAGTTGTATTTCCATCACTATTCCCGATGAGAAATCATCAATCTTTAATGCTTTAATATGTAGAGTTTGGACGCTATCTGCATCAGAAATACTTCCCAGGACAAGACCCTTCATTTGTCGCTGTTTGAAATAATTGACAGTAATGGAATCGATAACTAATGGTTTAACTGAAAGCGACAGATTAGAATCAATATGCACAAATTTTAAATGAGAATATTGGTCTAAAGCTTTAATTAATTGTTCTGAAAAAAAGTTCAAAACTTCTTGGTTTGATGCTTCTAAAACAAGAGCTATTTTTAAAGAGTCTGAAGGGTAGACAATTTTGGGAAAAATAAATAAAAGACTAATCAAGAAAGTACTGAAAAATCCCGAGATAAAGTTGCCACAGCGGTCCATAGATGTCGTCCTTAACGAAAAATAATCCATTAATGATTATAAATTAATGTAAAGAAAATATGATAATTATGCTAAAAAGTCAAGTCAAAATTTATTCGTTCAGTAATTGTAATATTCTTTTAAATCAGGAAGATTAGTCAAGAATTTGTCCAAATAATGACATGTTTATATTCACGTAGGTGATGAGTAAATTAAATTTTTATGATTAAATTAATTTTTAGTAACGAATGTTCTAATTTTGTCGATCATCTTGACAATAAAGGATTAATTTTGTAAATTCATCACAATACGATGATAATATAGTTTAAATTACATTAGGGAAAGACTTAAATAACTATCAACCACAAAGGTCAAATAAGTATGATAATATGAAAAATAACTTTATCGCACGATTAAGATTGGGGGGAATGATATTATTACTTATTCAACTCACAGCTTTTTCATTTTATAATCAGACTGCTTTTGCACAAGAATCAAAGACTAAACTTAATATCAAAGACACACCAGAAACAATAATTGTAAATACAAAACTTTATAACTTGTTAATAGAAAAGTCTAATGCTCTGGTACACCTACAAAATTGGCAGGGTTTTCCTTATACATCCTTCCCTTTAGGCGTCCAATTTAATTTAGATGATATAATCAATGAATATGGGTTAAACCAATATTGGAAGATTCGTGGTAAAACCATTACTATGACAACCACTCAAAATAATGTGAGAATGCAGGAAATAAAGTTAACTTGTGATGATGAATCATTTGAGATTCAATTAAGCACAAGAGTTCCTAATACAGTCAAGACAGGAGCCTATTTATTCCGTCGTGATAAAAATGGATTTGATACATCTAATTGGGATCAATACTTTTCTCCGGAACCAGATGATTATTTTAAAACAAATCCTTCGGTTGATATTAGGGTTGATCGAGATCAGCAATGGACATTTACACCAGCGCCATTAAATTTATCATTTAAAACAGCAGCAGGTTGGCTTAGCATCGGACTAGCTGATCTTCCAGATGCTTCCATTTATACATTCAAAGATGAAGCTCTTTGGCTGGATTTTCCCTGGGACAAAATCACGAAACAGAAAGAAGGGCTATTTCGGTTTCCTCCGCTTTTCTTTACATTCAATAATTCACCTTGGGAAGCAGTTAGTGATTTTAGTAATCATTTATATACACAAGATAAAGATGTGACGCGCCCTTCTCATACGGAACCAAGACCAGATTGGTGGACACGACCATTAGTTTCTACTTGGGGCGAGCAACGAGTTCAGAATATCACGATTGCTAACCCTCAATATACAAGCAAATGGGTAAAAAATTATGTGTCGCAACAGCAGCAAGCATTGGACAGCTTAAAATTCACGTTGATTATTGAAAATAAATGGGCTCGTGCAGATGGCGATCCCTATCCCTCAGATCGATTCCATGATCTTCGAAGCCTTATTGATTGGTGTCACGATCAGGATATTAAGGTCATTTTGCATTGGAAAGCCTGGAAAGTCGAAGCCAATTCTATTGCAATTGAACTGGTGGGCTTCAATGGAGAATATATCGATGCAACTCATCCTGGATTCGAAAGCTACGTTGATTCCTGTTGTCAAATCTTGTTGGAAGATGGCCCCGAAGAACTCAATGCCGATGGCTTGAAAATCGATTATCTTTTCCTTGTTCGTGACCCAGTGGATGCAATTTACTCCAATGTTTCTCTGGGAATTGGATTCAGAGAGAGCCACCATTACTTAGAAACTTTTTATCGAATTGCTAAAAAATATAAGTCTGACGCGCTGATTATGAGTTCTGCTATCGATCCCCATTTTTTACGTATTCAGGATATGGTAAAAATCAATGATGATTGGGATAACAAATTAGTCCGAGAAAAACGGGCTAGAATTATCTCCCAGGCTTTGCCAGGCATGCTAATTAATGGTGAGGCCTCAGATATGTCTATTAAAATTGCAAGTTATCATTATGTTACCAGTTCAGTCTATGGTATTCCATGCATTCAATATCTGACTCGATTACACGATGCAGAAATTACTCAAGAATTTCAAAACATATTATTACAAATATTAAAACTCTACAATCAAAAACCGGATGGTAAACTCAAATTTGTGGATTACGGTCACTGGCAAATTCTAGATAAAAATGATGAAGTCTTGGTTGAAACTATTCCTGGAGGGAAAGGACTCTTAATTTACAACAATAAAAGCGAGGCTTTATTCCTTTGCACGGAAAACAGCAAAGTTCATTTGGTCCTTGAGCGGCATCTATTGAAGATCATTCACGACGAAAATAAAGAAACAATCCCATTTACTGATTTAGGTCATGGTATTTACGAATTGGAAAAATTGGAACAAGGTAAAATCTATCAACTTCGATTAAGAAAAATATCTACCAAACGTCGATAAATATACTTAAGGGTAAGAATAAATAGAATGTATTTCTGCATTATTTTAAACTTAATAAAAACAGAGCGGAACATTTAAGAATTCCAATTAATTTTTTCTCACCCCCTTATTATGATTGAACTCTAATAAATAGTTTTCTTAATCTGCCCTTGATAGCTTTCGGACCGATAAAACCAACTATACCGAGATAAAGAATACCTGCAATAATTACAACAATGATTAATCCAATTAAATTTTGCAATAATAAAGAATGTATATATTGATCGATCCATTTTTCCAAGATTTGTTTATAAAAAATGAAAATCAAACTACCGATCACACTGCAAATTGCACCAATTTTTACCAGGTCTCTTAAAACAATTTTTGCATCAATTTGATGGTTGATTTCTTTTGACAAGAAATAAAACAACAATACACAACTTGCACTGAAAGCAATGGAAGATGCAAGTGCGATGCCTCCGTGTTTTAGGGCCGTTTTTACCAGAATAATGTTCAGTATAATATTCAAAACCGAAGAGACAATCGAAATATAAAAAGGTATCCTATTTTTTTGAAAAATTGAAAATAATCGTGAGAAGAAAGCATTTAGGCTAATCCCCAGTAATCCGATTGAATAACACCAAAATGCAATTGCGGTCAATCGAGTACTTTCTGCATCAAACGAACCGCGTTTATACACAATGCTGATGATCGGGCGAGCCATGACGACCATTATCATTATAGTAGGTAAAATCAGAGCAAAATTTAATTGAATACCCAGTCGGATTCCTGAAATAAAATCATCTTCTTTGATAAGTGCTTTCTTTTCAGTCAAGTATGGAACCAAAGACCTGCTGATTGCCAATCCGATGATGGCCACAGGCAATTGAATCAATCGTTGAGAAAACCATAACGATGCAATACTTCCCGTTACCAAAAAAGAGGCTAACACTCGGTCCACAATTTCTACGGATTTGTCGAATAGTGCCTTAAAAAAAATGAAACTGCTTTCTCGTCCAACCGTGCGAAACTCTTGTTTTTTGAACTCAATTCTCGGATGATATCTTGCTTCAGTTAGTTGTCGGATTTGCCGTTTGAACAGGAAGGGAATTTGGATAAATAACTCCATGAGTCCGCCCAATAAAAAGCCAGCCGGAAGGGCATAGATTCCTAAAAAAGATCGAAAAAAATGAACACCAATTATCACTCCTACACTCATCATCGCAGGGGCCAGGCTATAAATTTTATTCATCTCAAAAAAGTTTAACATACTTCCTACAAACGCTGCCATTCCAATGATAAACATAAAAGGTAAAATCCAATAGGTCATGGTAACAGCTTTGGGAAGCAACTTCGCTTCCAGTCCAGGGGCAATGATTTCGACAACCAGTGGGGCAAGCAGATAAAGTAATGCCATCAATAACAATAGTGCAAATATCATAATGTTGAGGCAAGATGAGATCAATCTCCAGGCGAAATCATATTTTTTTTGACTGACAAGCGTTTTAAATGGGGGTAAAAATGCGCGCTCAACTACATCTTCGCCGAGGAAATGCCTGAAAAAAGTGGGAATAGTAAAAGCAATAACAAATAAATCCATTGCTCGATTGGTTCCATAATAAGCCGCAGTAACTAACTCCCGCAGAAATCCAAGAATTCTTGAAACGAAAGTACCTGTGACGAGATCAATAAGGTTTTTTAGAATACGGCGAGACATATTATGGTTACCAATTAAATTCTATTAACTTAATCCTATGTTAAGGGAGTGAGATTAAATAACTGTCCCATTTGTATTTTGTCTATCTTGAAAAAATAGAGACTAATAAAACTATGCTGCGTAATTTATTTTATCTCACTCCCTAAAGTAATCCAAATTCGACGCACGTTAATATGTTTTATTACTAAATTTAATTTGAGGCAATAATATAAGAAGAAATCCTTAGAGTTCAAAGTAATTTTTACATGATTCAAACAATTTCTGACTTCACATATAGACAGCGTCTTCACATGAATTCTTATCGCCTTAATTAAAAATAATAGTGGAACAATTTCAAATTCCAATTAATTTTTTCTCACACACTAAGGTAGGCCAAAAGCCATAAATCCAGCGAGAATGACCAGTAGCGATAACACCATCGCGCTGAACATACCGTATGCCGTGAACAATGCAAAGTATTTAACAGGATACATCTGCGAGGTGAGCAGTGATGAGAATTCCACCATGGTCGTGACCGCTGTCATCACTACCGGTTTCTGCAATCCGTGAAGCAAGTCCATCAGCGCATATTTTTTAATCTTGTATTGCCTCAGTTTTAGGTGAGTTAACGAAGCTTTTCAAAGGTTTTAAACCTTTGAAAGGTTGTTTCACTTCCTGAAACCGGGGGAATACTCAATCTTTTACTTTCTACTTGAATCTTAAAATTTTAATTTTTATTTCATAAGGTTCTTAGTCGATCCTCTTATTTGTAGAGTTGCTTATCATTCTTTATATTAATTGTCTTATTTATAAATAATCTTAACTAATTTGGAGAAAAACTTTTATGAAACATGTTTTTCGTACTTTTTTGATCATCGTTGTCTTTTTATCACTCACTCTATTCTTTTACATTTGCCCATCAGAAAAAGGGAAAGTTGGCACTGTCGAGCCGTTAAGGACTGCTGCCAATGATTTTAAGCTAATGATGGATAATCTGGACAGAATTTTAAAAGCGGGAAATCTTACTGCAGCCAAAGATACATTAAAATTGCTTGCTGCCAAGTTCACTCAGATTAAAGCAGTTGAAATTCCGGAACGACTTGTTGAAAGCACAGAAAAGATTAAATCCCGGATCGATGCGCTTTCAACTTCGATGAATGAATTATCCATGGCTCTTCTGCAACCAGAATTGACACAAATCGATTCCACCGTGCTGAAAGGTTTTGACGCTGTGCGGACGAATTTTGCCAAGTTGGGCTCGTTGCTTCGGGTGAAAATTCCTGAACTCATTACATTTCACGACGTCCTATATAAAGTCTGGCATGATTATTATCCCAATGATGCGATCGATAGTATAAAAGCCATTGTACCCGAATTTAAAGAAGAAGCTGCTACCTTGGATAAAATTCAATGGCCCGATGTTTTAAATGATCAAATCGAGACGCTAAAAGAACAAGTGAAAGCGCTGCAAATCGCTGTTGACAAATTAGAAGCAGCCTGTCAGGGAGAGGATACTGAAGCGATTAAAAAAGCGACAGCGGATGTTCATGAAAACTATAGAGCAATTAATATGATGTTGTAGTGTAAGCAATCAAAAATACCTCCCGAAAAGTGCAGAGCTTCGGGAGGTTTCTCTTAAATAACTTTTACATGATAGATTCCTCAGTTATTAGTTGACACTAAAAATTTATTCATTTTTCGTTTTTTAGAAAAGGTTTCGCACCTGCGGCAGACCGCACCATTAGGCGATACCGTTATAATAAAATTTGGCAATATCCTGTGCATAACCGACTCCATCTTCAATGACTTTCATGCACTTACCAACTTTTGTACTGGTGTCTTCTAGTTTGTTGATAAATCTTCTGACTCGATCCAAGGCGAGGGATTTTTTTGCTTCCTCTAATGATCTGATCTTTTGAACTTCATCAATGGCTTGTTCAACTTTGTTCAATTCTTTTCCTAATTTTTTATGTTCATCAGGATGTTCAATTTCATCGAGCATTTCTTCTTTTAAATTTCTGAATATGTTTGTTAGTCCTAAGACTTGACCGTGGATTTTGGTAATGATTTCTGTTTTTTGTTCTTGGGTTACATTTTATATCTGAGTAACGATTTGAGTGGGATGGGCATCTACATATGTAACTCCAACTCTTTAAATTAATTCGAGCAGGTTCATCCCAGATTTTAGCGAGGTCTTTTTTGCCAAATCTGCCTAACTTTCTGATAACATTATCATTGTCCAACACTTTATAGACCGCCTCTGTACCCCATTTAGGCTTGAGGATGACGGTTTTCTTCAATAATGGATCATTCTGAAAGTGGGGACAAACACCTAAATCATGCAAATAAACACTCAGTCGCAGCTTGTCCTTCAGAAGTAATTCAATGTAATAATTTTTCACTAAAATGTCAACAAATAATTCGCCTAATTATTGACGACTTTTTGGATAGCCTTCTCCACTTCTATTTGGATTTTAAAAAATTTTCCAAAGTCCTTCAAAATTCATAAAATCTTTATTTTTGAGTCTTATTATTCTTTCAGAAATTAAATTAAAAGGTAGGTAAAAAAATGGCTGAAGTGAAAAATAAAATAGATGTTAAAAAAGTTAAGGTTAGAAAATTGGTGGAAGATCAAAAATCAGACTTAAACGGATTAACTTCGGCAGAAGTACAGGCACGTCAAAATGAATTTGGATTTAATGAGATAGTAGAAAAACGAAAACATCCCTTGCTGAAATTGTTAAGTCTTTTTTATGGCCACATTCCTTTTATGATCGAAGTTGCTGCAATTTTATCCTTGGTTGTTCATCATTATGCCGATTTTATTATCATTATCGCTTTGTTATTGACGAATATAGTGGTTAGTTTTTGGCATGATAGCAAGGCGGATAACGCCATTGAGATGCTGAAACAAAAGTTGGCACCCAAGCCAGGGTGAAACGAGACGGAAAGTGGTTTATCATTCCTGCCAGAGAATTGGTGCCTGGCGATATCATTCGATTGCAGCTGGGAGTATTATCCCTGTTGATGTAAAATTAATCGATGTCGACTACCTCGAGTGTGATGGATCTGCTCTCACAGGTGAGTCCTTGCCTGCGGAAAAGCAGTTGCGGGATGTTGCCTATTCAGGTGCAGTCGTTGTTCGAGGTGAGATGAATGCAATGGTATCTGCCACAGGTTTGAACACCTTCTTTGGCAAGACCGCCAGACTTGTTGAAGAGGCAAAGACGAAAAGCCATTTCGAAGAAGCGCTGATTAAAATTGGAAAATAATTGATGATCATGGCGAGATTCCTGGTGGCTTTAATTTTTATCGTTTCCCTGTTCTGACATGAAAATCTGATGGAAACACCGCGCTTTGCCCTGGTGTTAACTGTTGCCTCAATTCCAGTTGACCTGCCTGCAATTTTAACGGTCACTATGGCAGTCGGAGCGATGAATCTGGCACGGAACAAGGCAATCGTCAGCAAATTATCTGCAATTGAAGAGCTGGCTGATGTTGATGTATTGTGTTCCGACAAAACAGGGACACTAACCAAAAACTAACTGACAGTAGGCGAACCCATTCCTGCTAATGGATATGAAAAAGATGACGTTTTTTTATGCAATACTGGCTTCTCGAAAAGAAGATAACGATAATATTGATAATGCCATTCTTTCCCAGGCAAACGATTCGACCAAAATCAGTGAAAAATTAATAGCCTATCAAATAACAGAATTCAAACCATTTGATCCAGTGATCAAGCGAACTGAAGCAACGGTCACGAATTCAAACAGCAAACAGGAAGCAATTGAAAGTGAGCAAGGGCGCTCCACAAGTTATTTTTGACCTGGTGGGATCACAGAATTCAAAATTGCAGGAATATAAAAATAAGGCTGATGAATATGCGCAGATGGGCTATCGCATGATTGCTATTACCTATCAAAATGACCAACAAAAATGGCGCCTGGTTGGATTGGTTCCGTTATTTGATCCTCCACGTGAAGATTCCGCCCAAACGATTACAGAAGCTATCGAGATGGGAGTTAACATTAAAATGGTGACAGGTGATAATGTTTCCATCGCCAAACAAATTGCCCGAAAACTGGGCTTGAAATCCAATATTTTACCCACCACTCAATTTGAAAGTTTATCGAATCACAAATTAGAAGAACTGGTCGAAAACGCCGATGGATTTGCAAAAGTTTTCCCTGAGCATAAATTTTCGATTGTGAAAATGTTACAAAAGCTCAAGAATTTTGTTGGTATGACAGGTGACGGTGTGAATGATGCTCCTGCTTTGAAAAAAGCAGATTGCGGCATTGCTGTGGCAGGCGCTACTGACGCTGCCAAATCTGCCGCTTCAATCTTTTTGACCACTCCTGGCATCTCAGTCATCATCGATGCCATCAAAGAGAGTCGGAAAATTTTTCAACAGGTGAATAGTTATGCGATATATCGAATCGCTGAAACGGTGAGGGTCTTATTTTTTATCACGCTGTCCATCCTGGTTTTTAATTTTTATCCAGTCACAGCCGTCATGATTGTCTTGCTGGCTTTATTAAATGATGCACCCATCATCGCCATTACCAGCGATTACGTTCATTATTCGAAAAAGCCTGAAAAATGGAATATGAACATCATCCTGGGATTGGGCACCGTGCAGGCCATTATAGGTATCATTGCTTCATTTTTGATTTTTTACATTGGCAAGGATGTGTTTCATTTAAATAGAGAAGTTTTACAATCTTTCATTTTTCTTAAACTGGCAGTGGCTGGACATTTAACCATATTTCTATCACGAACTCGAGGCCATTTCTGGTCAATTAAGCCACCGGGTGGATTATTATGGTCAGCAGTCGTGACGAAAATTGTAGCGACGTTGTTTGCCGTTTTCGGCTGGTTTATCGCCCCGATAGGTTGGAAAATGGCACTGGTGTTTTGGAGATATGCGATTGTGGCGTTTGTGTTGATAGATTGGATTAAGATTTATTTTTATAAATTACTAGGGCAAACGACTAAAAATTAAAATAGGAGTGCAATCCCTTTATGGATTGCAAATAGCGGTATATTAAAAGGCACCGCACTCCCGTTAATAAAACAAATTGGAGCCGAAAAATGCAAGCTTCAAAAAAATCAAAATCTAGAATTCACAAAAATTCCATCGAATCATTGATCAAAGATTTGATGAGTGATGATGGGGTGGTGCGAAATGAAGCCAGGCTTGAATTAGTTAAGATGGGGGAATGTACCATTGACTTTTTAGCTGAATTGGTGAATAATTCAAATGATCGTGTGAGATGGGAAGCTATTAAGGCAATGGGAGAAATAAAAAGTCTTTTAACCATTCCATTTTTAATGGATGCATTGGAAGATGAGATGAGC
>JABAOH010143371.1_pt2 | contig 36435 bp, 29 predicted proteins | sample 7062181 | NCBI WGS metagenome assembly JABAOH01 (sample SAMN14538630, study PRJNA623070) | marine sediment metagenome | biome: marine biome [ENVO:00000428]; feature: marine pelagic biome [ENVO:01000023]; material: deep marine sediment [ENVO:00002113]; isolation source: pool of 5 deep marine... | reverse complement strand
CGCATCGACCACGACGCGACCAGTATCCTGATCGACCCCTGGTTCACCGAAAACCCGCAGGCCGATTGTGCCGCGGATGCGATCGATAAACTCGACGCCGTCATCGTGACGCACGGGCACCAGGATCACACGACCGATGTCGAGGCCGTTGCCAAGAGGACCGGTGCTCTCGTCGTATCGAGCTTCGAGATCGCCGGCTATTTCGGCGGCAAGGGTTGTGAGAGCCATCCGATGAGCGTGGGCGGCGGGCACGCGTTCGACTGGGGGCACGTCAAGTTCACCCACGCGCAGCACGGTTCCGGCGGGCCGGAGGGCGAGCTCGGCGCCGCGATGGGCGTGATCCTGACGATCGGCGGCAAGAAGATCTATCACGCGGGCGACACCGGGATCTTCTCGGACATGGAGCTGATCTCCGAGTTGTGGGGCCCGCTGGACGTGGCGCTGCTGCCGATCGGCGACAACTTCACGATGGGGATCGACGACGCGGTCAAGGCGACCGAGTTCCTGAACGCCGGCGTGCACATCCCGATGCACTACGGGACGTTCCCGCTGATCGACACCGATCCGAGCGAGTTCGTCTCGCGTGTGAAGGACGCGGGTCGCCATGCGGTCATCGTCCCACCCGGCGAGAGCTACGAGCTCTAGACCCGGAGCCGGCTTGTTCGTCCTTCTCGCCGTCGTCCTGCTCGTGTGCGGCGCGGCCTGCGCCGCGCCGCCTGAGGAGGCACCCTCCGCCCCCCGACCTTACCGGCGGCCGGTCGTCGCCGGCACGATCGATATCCCCGGCCTGGTCGAGCTCAGTGGACTCGCCGCGTCCAGGGTTCGCGACGACACGCTGTGGGCGCACAACGACAGCCTCAACGAGCCGTTGCTCTTCGCCTTCGACGGCAACGGCAAGAGTCTCGGATCGGTTCGCGTCGAGGGGGTGAGCTTCCTCGACTGGGAGGACATGGCGTCGTTCGAGCTCGACGGCGTGCCCTATCTGGTGATCGGCGACGTCGGGGACAACCGTGGGCTGCGGCCGTTCGTCTCGTTGTGGTTCGTTCGCGAACCCGCGATTCCCGACGCGGACGAGCGGCAGGCCAGCGTGGCCGCCGAGTGGGAGCTGCACTTCCGCTACGAGGACGGGCCGCGCGATTGCGAAGCGCTGGCGGTCGACGAGATCGGCAAACGCATCCTGCTGCTGAGCAAGCGCACCGACCCGCCCGTCCTTTATGAACTGCCGCTTGCCCGGGAAGAGGGGGAGCTCGAGGTCCGGGTCGCGCGCCGCATCCGGACGGTCTCGCACATCGGGAAGCCGACGGGACTCGATGTGTCTCCGGACGGCTCGCGCGCGGTCGTGCAGACGTCACGCCGGACGTACGTGTTCGACCGGCAGCCGGGGCAGGCATGGCCGGAGGTCTTCCTGGCGCCCGCTCAAAGCATCGAGATCCCGAAGCTGTCCTCGATCGAGGCGGTCACGTTCGACCGCAAGGGGCACAGCCTGTTCGTGACCCGCGAAGGGCGCCCTAGCCCGCTGGTTCGCATCGACCCGCAGAGGTAGTCTGGTTGTCATGCCCGCTCGCTCGATCCCCCTCGTTGTCGTGTTGTCGCTGGCCCTCTCGGTGCTGGCCGGCGCGGCCGAGCCGACCCGGATCCACGGGATTGATCTCGTGTGGCACTGGACGGGCGCGGATGCCAGCGGTGCCCACCGCGCCGATGTCGCGATCAATCCGGCCTCCGTCGTCAAGCTCGCCACCACGCTATGGGCCCTCGAGACCCTCGGACCGGATCATCGGTTCGTGACGACCGTTTTCGTACGCGGTACCATCGACGAGGAAGCGGGGATCCTTCACGGCGACCTGATCGTCCATGGCGGTGGTGATCCCGACTTTCACGTCGAGAATGCGCAGCTCGTCGCGCAGCGGCTGAGCGATCTCGGCATCCGCCGGGTGCACGGCACGCTGTACGTCAACGAGGGGTTCTGGATCGGTTGGGAGCGGGGCTCCGAGGGGACGCTGGCGGAGGTCGACGCCCGCGCGATCAAGATGGCACGACGCCTGGCGAAGGCGTGGGACCCGCGCACCTGGAGCCGACAAACGCTGTCGGCCATGCGCCGCTATCGCGAGAGCCATCCCGGCGTGAAGTTCTTGCGTCTTCCGGTCGGGAGGATTGCCGGTCCGGACACGGGCCCGGCGCCCGACGGCCCGATCGTCGAGCATCAATCAAATCCGCTGAAGACGATCCTCAAACGGTTCAACGATTACTCGAACAACGACATCGAGCGACTCGGATATCACCTGGGGGATCCTGCCGCGATGGAGCGTTTCTACCGCGAGCGCTGGGCTGATCCGCAGCCGGACATCCGCTTCGCGACGCTTTCCGGGCTGGGTTCGAACCGCATGTCGCCGAGTCAGATCACCCGGCTGGTCGGCGAGCTGAGGAGCACTGCGGAATCACACGGCCTGGGCCTTGCGGACCTACTACCGGCGCTCGACTGCGGGCGCAACACGTTGCGCAACTATCGCGGCCTGTTGCAGGAGTTTCCCCCGGGCAGCCTCGTGGGCAAAACGGGGACGCTGGTCCAGACCGACGGCGGCGTCATCGCGTTGGCCGGGTCCGTCTCGACCGATCACGGCGACGTCGATTTCTTCATCGGCGCACCGCGCAACGGCGCGCGCATGAACACGGCCCGGAGAGCCCAAACGCGCTGGCTACTGGACCGGGCCAAGCGCTGGAACGTCCGGGGCGGCGCTTGTGATGCGACCGCCCGCTACTCGCATCAAGACGCCAGTGCCTCGCACACCTACCGGCCGGCGGCAGCCGAATAAAAAGAGACCGGGATTACTTCGCGCGCTCGGAGTAGCTCGCGTCCGCGGTGTTGATGCGAATGACCTCGCCTTCGTTGATGAACGAAGGCACCTGAATGACGAGCCCGGTTTCCATCGTCGCGGGCTTGCGTTGGGCCGAGGCCGTGGCGTCCTTCACCCCGGGCGGTGTCTCGATGACCTTGAGCTCGACCACCGGTGGTAGCTCGACACCGATCGCGTGGCCCTCGAACCATTCCAGGTTCAGCGTCGAGTCGGGGATCAAGTACTGCACCGCGTCGCCGAGCGTCTCCTTGGAGATCGAAACCTGATCGTAGGTCGTCGTGTCCATGAAGTGATACCCGTCCCCGTCGTTGTAGAGGTACTGCATCTCTTTGGTTTCGATCACGACCTTCTCGATGTCCTCGTCGCTGCGGAAACGCTTCTCCGTTTGGGTTCCCTCGAGGATATTGCGCAGCTTGGTCTGGATGTGCGCGCGCCCCTTGCCCGGGGTGACGTGATCCATGTTCATGATCTTGTACAGCGTTCCGTCAACGCGGATGATGTTGCCCTTGCGAATCTGCGTTGCCTTCATGGTCTCCTCAGCGGTCTCGTTCTCAGTTCTCGACACTCAGCTTGGTGTACGAGGGTAGGATCTTCTTGGGTCCGTGATCCGAAAAGTGGATCGTCAGCTTGAGCGTCTTGCCCTTGCCTTCGCGGTCGAGGATTCTACCGCCTCCGAAGCGCGGGTGCATCACCCGCGCCCCGACGGGGAACCCGTCGCCCGGATCCTCCTGGGGCACCACGCTCGGGGCCGCATGGGGCCGCCGTCGAGCGGCCCGGGCCGCCGACGATCCGGACCCGTAGCCTTGGTTCGGCGCGCGAACGGCGTCGCCACGGCCGGGCCCGCCGAAGAAACCGCCCTCGGTCGAGTGGACCTCCTCGGTCAACGCCTCCGGTGTCTCTTCCAGGAATCGAGACGGGCGGCTGGGCAGGAACGCCCCGTGCGTGCGGCGGAACTGGGCGTGGGTCAGGAACAAAAGCTTTCGAGCCCGGGTCATCGCCACGTAGCACAGCCGTCGCTCTTCCTCGACGTCCTCCTCGTCGCCGACGGACATGGCGTGGGGGAACAGGTTCTCCTCCAGCCCGACCAGGAAAACGACCGGGTACTCCAGTCCCTTGGCGCAATGCACCGTCATCAGGGTGACTCCCGGTTGGGCCCCGACGTCGTCCGCGTCGGAGACGAGTGCCGAACGATCGAGGAAACCGAGCACACCGCCCTCGTCTTCCCCGAGGCCCTCCTCCTCGGCGTACTCGACCGCCGCGGAGATCAACGCCTCCACATTCTCCATCCGTTCGGCGCCCTGGCCGGCGTAGGTCTTTTCGAGGTAGTCGGCGTAATTCAACGCGTCGACCAGGTGGTCGAGCAGTGCTGCGACGGGTTGCTCCTCGGCGCGGCGGCGGAAGTCGGCCGCCAGCTCCAAGAATCCGGCCAACTGCTTGGCCGAGCGTGTCGGCAGGAAGTCTTCGTGAACGGCATGGTGGGCGGCCTCGAGCAAAGGCAGGCCCACCGTCCGTGAGACATCCTCGATCCGTCCGATTGTAGTACCGCCGATGCCGCGCGGCGGCGTGTTGACGATGCGGCGGAACGAGACGTTGTCCGCCGGATTGACGGCGAGCTTGAGATACGCCAGGAGGTCCTTGATCTCCTTGCGCTCGTAGAACTGCACCGAGCCCACGATCTGGTACGGGATGCGGTCGCGGCGGAAGATCTCTTCCACCTGCCGCGACTGCGCGTTGGTTCGGTACAGGACGGCGCACTCCTCGAACGGGACACGATCTTCCAGGCCACGTAAGCGCTGCGCGACCCACACGGCCTCGGCGCGGTCGTCCGGGGCCGCGTAAACCTCGATCTTCTCCCCGTCGGGGTTCTGCGTCCACAGCGTCTTGCCCTTGCGGTACTTGTTGTTGGCGATCACCGCGCTCGCCGCCTGGATGATCGTTCCCGTGGAGCGGTAGTTCTGCTCCAGCCGGATCACCTCGGTCGCGTCGTGGTCGTGCTCGAAATCGAGGATGTTGCGGATCTCCGCGCCGCGGAAGCGGTAGATGCTCTGGTCCTCGTCGCCGACGACGCAGACGTTGCCGTGGATCGCCGACAGCGCCCGGACCAGCAGGTACTGCGGCCGGTTGGTGTCCTGGTACTCGTCGACGAGCAGGTGCTCGCAGCGGGAGGCGTAGGCCTCGGCGAGTTGCGGCGTGCCGCGGAAGAGCTCCAGCGTGCGCACCAGCAGGTCGTCGAAATCGACGGCGTTCGACGAGCGCAACCCGTCCTCGTACTGCTGGAACACCTGGGCCAGCGCTCGGGCCTCGGGGTTGTAGGCGTGCGCGGCCACTTCGTCGGGACGCTGCATCGCGTTCTTGCATCTCGAGATACGGGAGAGGAACGAACGTGGCGTACCACTCCCGTCATCCAGCCCTTCGCTCTTGATGATCCGCTTGACCAAGGCGAGCTGATCGTCGGTGTCATAAATGTTGAAGCCCGGCTGCAGTCCGATGCGGCCGCCGTCGCGTCGCAGGATGCGCAAACACAGCGCGTGAAACGTACCGATCCAGGCATCGAACGAGGCCGAGCCGAGCAGCGCCTCGACGCGCTCGCGCATCTCCGCGGCGGCCTTGTTGGTGAACGTGACGGCGACGATGCGCTCGGGCGGAACCCCGCACTCGCGCACGAGCCAGGCGATTCGATGGGTGATGACGCGCGTCTTGCCGGAGCCGGCGCCGGCGAGTACCAGCGCGGGCCCGTCGCCGTGCATGACCGCTTCGCGCTGCCGATCGTTGAGCGCCGCCAACAGGTCCGCGTCGCCGGCGGCGTCCGGCATGAACAACGATCGCTCCGACTGTTCCGGTGGTTCCACCCGCGCTCCGTACAATCGACCCGAACCATTCTACCGCGAATGGGGTCAAGTCTTGGCATGAGACATACGGCGACGGTTGCGAGATGGCGACCGTATGTCTCATGCCAAGACTTGACCCCATTAGATTGGTTCGCCCTCGGCGGCCTGGTCGCGATGATCCGTCTCCTTGAGGCGTGCGATCTCGCGGCCGTACGTCAGGATCAACTCGCGTCGGCTCAGCAGGGCCACGACGTGCTGCGTCTGCACGTCGTCGACGACGATGACGGTGTCGCTGGCCCGGCCGGCGAGCAGGGCAGCGGCGACGCTCAGGTTATCGCCGGGCGTCAACGGCCCGACGACCGAGTGCATCATGTCGCCCGCCATGTCGGGGCGCTGCTCTTCGGTTTCGAGCATCACGCGGCGGATGTCCTCGAGGGTGAGCTCGCCGAGCAGCGTGTCGTCCTCCGCAACGACCGGGAAGACCGTCTGTTTCCCCGAGGCGGTCAGGTTGATCAGCTGATCGAACGGTGTGTCGAGGCTGATCGTCCTGCCATGGGGCTCGGATTCTTCGAGACAGTCGCGCACCGTGAGATTGCGCAGGATATCGTTGGCGAACGAACCCGTATGGGCCGGAGAGTCGAGCCGGGCAGGGACCTGATTCTCGTAGAGCCGGATCGCCAGCGGCAGGCAGAGGTAGGCGATGGCCGCGACCAGCAGGCTGGGCACCAGCAGGCCGTAGGAGCCGGTCATCTCCATCACCATGATGACCGCCGCGAACGGCGTCTTGGCCACCCCGGCGAAGAAGCCGCCCATGCCGACCATCACGCAGGCGGCGGGCTCCGGAGCCCAGCCGGGCACCCATTCGACGAAGCCCTGGCCCAGCGCGGCGCCCAGCGCCCCGCCGATCACCAGCGACGGGCCGAAGACGCCGCCGCTGCCGCCGGAGGAGATCGTCAGCGAGGTGGCGACGATCTTGATCGCGACGAACAGCAGGAGAAACTGGACCGTCAAGCTGCCCTCGATGGCCTGCTGGACGTAGCCGTAGCCCAACCCCAGGGCCTGCGGGAACACGACCGCGATCAGCCCGACGGCCGTCATGCCGATCGCCGGTTTGATCCACGTCGGCCCGGGCATCGGTTTGAAGATCTGGTCGCGCACGAAGTAGAAGAACTTCGGGTAGAGCGCGCCGAGCAGGGCGCAGGCAACGCCCAGCGCCGCGTAGACCGCCAGCTGCCGCGGCTCGTGGAACGAGATCTCGGGAACGTCGAAGAGGAACCCCCAGCCGGCGTAGGAGGAGTAAATCGAGTAGCCGGTGATGGCCGAGATCAAACCGGGAAGCAAAACCTCGTACTCGAACTCCGGTTTGCTGTAGAGCACCTCGGCCGAAAAAAAGGACGCGCCGAGCGGTGCTCGGAAAATGCTGCCGATACCGCCGGCCATTCCGGCCATCATCAGGATCCGTCGCTCGTGATGCGTCACCTTGAGCAGGTCCCCGAGGAACGAGCCGAAGCTCGCGCCGATCTGAGCGATCGGCCCCTCGCGCCCGGCCGACCCGCCGGCTCCGATGGTGATCGCGGAAGCGATCGCCTTGACGGGAGCCACCCGTTTGCGCACCTTGCCAAGCCGGTGGTGGAACGCCTTGATCACCGAGTCGGTGCCGTGACCCTCGGCCTCGGGCGCCACAAAATAGACGAGCAGCCCGGAGACCAGACCCCCGAGGGCCAACGAGAGCGGGAGCAGCCAAACGTTCTCCGGACCGAAGGCGTCGACGTGCTCGAGTGGCGCGCCGGGCGGGCTGAACCGGCCGACTTCCCCCAAGAGCCAGCGCTGAGCGAGGTGGAACAGAAGGTCGAACAGGATCGCGCCGACCCCGGCGACGACGCCGATCAGGGCCGACAGGAGGATCCACCGGCCACGTCGCCGCAAGCGCTTGTCAGAGAAGGGGGGGAGCATGAACGGGCGCTATTCCACGGTCACGCTTTTCGCCAGGTTGCGCGGTTGGTCCACGTCGCACCCGCGCAGATTGGCGACGTGGTAGGAAAGCAACTGCAGCGGCAACACCATCAGGAGCGGCGACAGGAGCTCGTGGGTCGACGGGACCACGATCACCGCGTCGGCCTTGGCCTCGAGATCGCGGTCCTCCGCGTCGGTGACGGCGATCACGATGCCGGAGCGCGCCTTCACCTCCTCGATGTTGGAGAGCATCTTCTCGTACACGCTGTCATGAGGAATCAGTGCAACGACCGGCATTTCCTCGTCGATCAACGCGATCGGACCGTGCTTCATCTCGCCGGCGGGGTAGCCCTCGGCGTGGATGTAGGAGATCTCCTTCAGCTTGAGCGCGCCCTCGAGCGCGATCGGGTAGTTGACGCCGCGGCCGAGGAACAGGAAATCGCGATGTTGCTGGAAAGTCTTGGCCAGCTCGATTAGCCGTTTGTCATCGTGGAGGTAGTGCTCCATCTGCGCCGGGATGTGGTACAGGGCCTTGACGAATTCGAGCAGGTCGTGCTCCGGCATCCGGCCGCGCGCCTGGCTCAACTTCAGCGCGAGCAACGTGATCGCGACGAGCTGGCTGGTGAAGGCCTTGGTCGAGGCCACGCCGATCTCGGGACCGGCGTGGGTGTAGATCGTGCCGTGCGCCTCGCGCGTCATCATCGATCCCTGGACGTTGCAGATGCACAAAGTCTGGGCGCCCTTGGCCTTCGCCTCGCGCAGCGCGGCCAGCGTATCCGCCGTTTCGCCCGACTGGCTGATGTAAATCGCCAGCGTCTTCTCGTCGACGAGCGGCTTGCGGTAGCGGAATTCCGAGGCATAGTCGATCTCGGTCGGCAGCCCGGCGAGCTGTTCGATGAGAAACTTGCCGACGAGCCCGGCGTGCCACGACGTTCCGCAGGCGACGATGCAGGCCCGCTCGACACCGGCGAGTTGCTCATCGGTGAGTTTCATCTCGTCGTCCATCAGGACGCGGGCGGACTCGAGCGAGACCCGCCCGAGCAGCGTGTCGCGCACGGCGCGCGGCTGCTCGTGGATCTCCTTGAGCATGAAATGCTTGTAGCCGCCCTTCTCGGCCATGATCGGGTCCCACGGGATCCGCTCCGTCTTCTTCTCGATCGCTCGACCCTCGAGGTCGGTGAACTCGGGACCCTCGGAGCGGATGACGACGACCTCGCCGTCCTCCATGAAGACCATGTCCTTGGTGTGCATCAGGATCGCGGGGATGTCCGAGGCGACGAACGTCTCGTTGTCGCCGATGCCGACAACGAGGGGCGGCCCTTGGCGTGCGGCGACCAACAGGTTCGGGTCGTCGGTGTGCAACGCCACGAGCGAGTAAATGCCGTGAAGCTCGGGCAGCACCGAGCGGAAGGCGTCGGGCAGATTCGCAGCGCCGTTGTTGTAGGAATCCTCGATCGCGTGGGCCACGATCTCGGTGTCCGTCTCGGTGACGAACTCGTGGCCCTTCGACTCGAGCTCGCGCTTCAGCTCGAGGTAGTTCTCGATGATGCCGTTGTGGATCACGACCAGCCGGCCGCTGCAGTCGCGGTGCGGGTGGGCGTTCTCCTCCGAGGGCCGGCCGTGGGTCGCCCAGCGCGTATGACCCAATCCGTAAGACCCGCTCAGCGGGTTGGTCGCGATGACCTTCTCGAGATCGCGTAGCTTGCCCTCGGCGCGGCGGATCGCGATCTCGCCGTTGTCGCCGACGACGGCGACGCCGGCCGAGTCATAGCCACGGTACTCCAGGCGCCGCAGTCCCTCGACGATCACCTCGACCGGATCCTGGGGTCCGATGTAGCCGACGATTCCGCACATGCGACGGTACTCCCTCGGCCCTCAATATATGGCCAGCGCTCTCTCGCGCGCCAACCCGGATCAGCTCTTTTTCTTTGCGCGCTTTCGTTTCTTGGATTGTCTCGCGACCCAGCCCTCGATGTTCTTCTGCCGGCTGCGGCCGATCGCCAGCGCGCCCTTGGGCACATCCCGGGTCACGGTCGACCCCGCGGCGACATAGGCGCCCGCGCCGATCTTGAGCGGTGCCACGAGCTGCGTGTTGCTGCCGATGAACACTCCCTTGCCGAGATCGGTGGGGCTCTTGTTCGCGCCGTCGTAGTTACACGTGATCGTGCCTGCGCCGATGTTGCAGCCCTCGCCGATCGTCGCGTCACCCAGGTAGGTGAGGTGGCTGGCCTTGCTGCCGCGACCCAGACGGGTCTTCTTCACCTCGACGAAGTTCCCGACCTTGGTAGAATCGTCGAGGATCGATCCGGGACGCAAGTGCGCGAACGGGCCGACCGCGGCGTTGCGGGCCACGCGGCTCTCGAGCACGACGCTGAAATCCTTGATCTCGGTGCCCGCACCGATGGTGGAATCGACGATCCGGCAGCCGGGGCGGATCACGCACTCCGCGCCGATGCGGCACGCGCCCTCCACGATCACGCCCGGATAGATCACCGTGTCGCGCCCGACCTTCGCGCGCGGATCGATCCAGATTCGCGCGGCATCGAGCAGTGTGACGCCGCGATCCTGCAGGTGCTCGGCCTGCCGGTCGAAGAGCATCTGCGACGCCCGCGCGAGCTCCTGGCGGGTGTTGACGCCGAGCACCTCCTCGGCATCGGAGTGGCACACCGCCCCGACGCGCTCGCCTCGGTCGAGAAGCTCATGGACAGCATCCGTGATGTAGTACTCGCCCTGATCGTTGTCCGGCCGGAGGCGGCGCAGGACCGGAAACAGCTTGGCCGGATTCGCGACGAACACGCCGGTGTTGATCTCACGAACGCGTCGTTCGTCGCGTGACGCGTCGCGATGTTCGACGATGCGCTCGACCCGACCCTTGCCGTCGCGGAGGATCCGTCCGTAGCCGGTCGCGTCCCGTAACTCGGCCGTCAGCACCGTCAGCGCCGAGCGGCTGCGCCGGTGCGTCGCGACGAGCTTACGCAGGGTTGCGCTGCGCAACGAAGGCAGGTCGCCGTTGAGGATCAGCAGGCTGCCGGGCTTCGAACCGATGTGTCGCGCGGCCTGCAGGACCGCGTGTCCGGTCCCGCGCTGCTCCTTCTGCAAGACGAACGAACTTCGCGAGTGCGCCAACGCCGACCGCACGCGATCGGCCTGATAGCCGACGACGGTGACGCTCTTGGCAGGCTTGAGGGCCGCCGCCGCGTCGAGCACCCAGGCGACCATCGGCCGGCCCGCGACGGGGTGCAGCAGCTTGATCGTCTTGGAACGCATTCGCGTCCCCTTGCCGGCGGCCAGCACGAGAACGCTGAGGCGTCCGGAGGGCAACGATCAGGCCCCTGTGGACGTCGGTTCGATGATGTCGATGAAGGCCGGCTCCTCGCGGATCCGCTCGAAATCCGAATCGTTGACCGCCTGGAATCGCAACGTGGGGTCCAGGCCGATGGCCTGCCTCAGGTCGCTGACCGCGGAGTCCGCGTTTGCGGACAGCGCCCATGCGGACGCCCGGGCGTAAAGCAGCTTGGCCGAGTTGGGCGCCTGCTGCAGCGCCTGGTCGAGAAGCCGGATCGCCTCCGTCGAGTTGCCGCCGTTGGATGCCATCACCGCGCGGTAGTACAGGTCGTCGGTCGACGTGCCCTGCTCGGGTGCCGGCGCCGTGCGCTGGTCGCACACCTCGATGTACATCCGGCAGCGCTCCGTCAGCACCGGCTCGTCCTTCAGCGAGCCGAGGATCTCGTTGAAAATCTCTTTCGCCTTGGCGTAGTCACCGGCCCGGACCAGTTCGACACCATTGCCGAAACTGGCGACCGCATGTTCGTACAGCGTGGATTCATTGGTCTTGGCTGTCATCCCGATTTGCCTCCCACCAGGACGCCCACGTCAAGGGGCGTCAACGGGGCCTTGGATCGTTGATCCGCGAGGTAATTTGGTCACTTAAGTAAAGAGGCCGGTCATGATACCCGGCGGGTTCGGGGGTTTCAACCGCGCTACAATCGCCGCCTGATGACCGGATACATCGCACTCGGCAGCAATCTCGGCGACCGTGGCCGCTACCTGCGCGCCGGGCTGAGCGGCCTGGCCGCGACCGGCCTCCGCCCGACGCGGGTCTCATCGGTGTGGGAGACCGAGCCGGTCGGGTTGCCCGACGGGGGGTGGTTCTGGAACATGGCCGTCGAGATCACGACGACGGAACCGCCGCATCGCGTGCTCGAACGCTCGCTGATCATCGAGCGCGACGCCGGCCGTCAACGAAACGCACGTAACCGGTCGCGAACGCTGGATGTCGATTTGTTGATGCTGGGCGATCTTTCCGTCGCCGATGAGCGGCTTCGTTTGCCGCACCCGAGGATGTGGGAGCGAAGTTTCGTGCTGGCGCCGCTGGCGGAGATCGCACCCGATCTCCGCAACCCCGCGAACGGCCGTACGGTGACCGACGAACTCGCCCGAATCGACCGGCCCACCCGCATTCGCAGCCTCGGCACGCTTGATTGGTGTCCGACCGTCCTCTTATAATCGAGCGCGTTGTCGGAGGAGCATCGGGGTCGTCGAGCACTGGGGGTTCACCCGCGCATGAAGTTCAGATCGATCGCTGTCGAAGGTCCGATCGGCGTGGGAAAGACCTCGTTCGTCGAGTTGCTGGTCAACAAGTTCGACGCGCACAAGGTGCTCGAAGAGATCGGCAACCCGTTTCTCGCCGATTTCTACAAAGACAAGCCGGGCGCGGCTTTCCAGACACAGTTGTTCTTCATGATGTCGCGCTTCCGTCAACTCCAGGACCTGAACCAGCGTGACTTGTTTCACCAGGTCACGGTGTGCGACTACATCTTCCCGAAAGACAAGATTTTCGCGTACCTCAATCTCGATGACAGCGAGTTGTTGATCTACAACAAGCTCTACGAGATGCTCGAGGAACAGACACCGTTGCCCGACATGGTGATTTACTTGCAGGCGGAGACGCGTACGTTGGTCGACCGCATCAAAAAGCGTTCTCGATCGTACGAGGCGGGCATCTCCGAGGCCTACATCAACGAGGTCAACAAGGCCTACAACTACTTCTTCTTCCACTACACCCAGACGCCGCTGCTGGTCATCGACACGACCGAGATCGACTTCGTGCATCACGAGGAGCACCTGGACGAGCTGATCGATCAGATCGAGAAGATGGATCGCGGCGTGCAGTACTACCGTCCGCTGGGGGTCAAGCTCTAGCGTCGATCCGCTGCCGGAAGGCTCCAAAACCCCCGGAAAGAAGCCGGAGTGGAACCACCACGGCCGGAGTCTGTATCCTTGGTGCCGAGATTTCGAGAACGGGTTCCCCATCCCTCGACCCTGTGTGGCGGGGAGAGAAAGGAGGCCGGAAACGTGGTCACCGTCCCCAAGTTCACCCAACGAAAATCCGCCGGACCCCCGCTGGTCGTGCTGACCGCCTACGACGCGCCCACGGCGCAGGCGGCGGAGGCCGCCGGTGTCGACGCGCTCCTGGTCGGCGACTCGCTCGGCAACGTGATCCTCGGCGAGCGCGACACGATGCGCGTCACCGTCGACGACATGGTGCACCACACGCGCGCCGTGTCCCGGGTGCGCGAACGTGCCCTATTGATCGCCGACATGCCGTGGATGAGCTACCACCTCACGCCGGCCGAGGCGGCGAGCAACGCCGCGCGGTTGATTCGCGAGGGCGGCGCCGACGCGGTGAAGCTCGAAGGCGGTGAGAACCGGGTCGATGCGGTTCGCGCGATCCTCGACTGCGAGATCCCGGTGATGGGCCACGTCGGGTTGACGCCTCAATCCGTGCTGGCCATGGGCGGCTTCAAGGTCCAGGGTCGCAGTGAGGAGCAGGCCGACCGGATCGTCGAGGATGCGCGCGCCCTGACCGATGCAGGTGTGTTCTCGATCGTGCTCGAGGGCATCCCCGTCGAGGTCGCTCGGCGCGTCACCGACGCGGTCAGCGTGCCGACGATCGGGATCGGCGCGGGCCACGCCTGCGACGGCCAGGTCCTCGTGTACCACGACCTGCTGGGGTTGTCCCCCGGCAAATCCCCGAAATTCGTCCGCCGCTATGCCCAGCTCTTCGAAGCGTCGGTGGACGCCATCCGCCACTGGGCGACGGACGTTCGCGACGGGACGTTCCCCGGCCCGGACGAGACGTACTGAAGTGGACATCGTCCGACGAGCTCAAGCGATCCGTGACATCGTGCGCCGCGCGCGAGAGTCCGGGCTTCGCGTCGGTTTCGTGCCCACGATGGGCGCACTTCACGAAGGGCACCGCAGCCTGATGCGCGCGATCAACGAGTCCACCGACGTCAGCGTCGTCTCCGTATTCGTCAACCCGACCCAGTTCGGGCCGGACGAGGATCTCGAGACCTACCCGCGGGATCAGACCGCCGATGTGGACGTTTGCATTGCGCAGGGCGTGGACTACCTGTTCCTGCCCGCCGTCGAGGAGATCTACGCCGACGATGCGGCGACGTTCGTCGAGGTCGAGGGGCTGTCCGACCGGCTCGAGGGGGCGAGCCGGCCCGGCCACTTCAGAGGCGTCGCGACGGTAGTGACCAAACTGCTCAACATCGTCGGCCCACACGTCGCCGCATTCGGCCAGAAGGACGCGCAACAGGCGGCTCTCGTGCAACGCATGGTGCAGGACCTCTTCATCGACGTCGAGATCCACGTGCACCCGACCGTGCGCGAGGCGGATGGGCTGGCCCTGTCGAGCCGCAATCGTTATCTGTCCGACGAGGAGCGCGCGGCCGCCGCCGCCGTGCCGCGCGCGATCGAGGCCGCTCGCCGCCGGGTCGAGGAGGGCGAGACGGATGCCGAGAAGATCGTCGAGGCGGCACGCACCGTGATCGAGAACGAGCCGTTGCTACGTGTCGATTACATCGAACTCGTCGGCCGTCGCAGCTTCAACCCGATCGAGCAACTCGAAAAGGAAGCCTTGCTCCTGGCTGCAATCCACTGCGGCACGGTCCGGCTGCTCGACAACACCCAACTGTCTCCCGCCACGGGGTCCGAATGATGGGGTCAAGTCTTGGCATGAGACATGGAGTCTGCAAATCAAGAAACCGGAGATTAGGCGGGGTATGTCTCATGCCAAGACTTGACCCCGTAGGACGTAGGGCCGTAGGAGACCCGAGATGAACCGCCAGATGCTGCGATCCAAGATTCACCGCATCGCCGTCACCGAGTGCAACGTCGAGTACGAGGGGAGCCTGACGCTCGATCCGTTGATCATGCGCGAGGCCGGGATGGTACCGTTCGAGCGTATCGACGTTTACGACGTCGACAACGCCAACCGTTTTTCGACCTACCTCATCGAAGGCCGACCCGGCAGCGGCCAGTGCTGCGTCAACGGGGCCGCAGCGCGACTCGTCAGCATGGGCGACAAGTTGATCCTCGCGTCGTACTGCACGGTCGAAGACGAGGACCTGGCCGACCATGAGCCGCAGATCGTCGTCGTCGGCGAGGCCAACCGCATCAAGGAAGTCAAAGGCTCGGAGGGAGCGGGCGTCCGCGTCTAGTCTCCGCCGGTCAGCACGTCCCAGACCGCGCGGGCCTGCAGTTCGGTTTGCTCGAGCGAGCCGTCCGTGTCGATCACGTGATCGGCCAACGCGATTTTCTTTTCCAATGGGTATTGCGCGGCAATGCGTTTGCGTGCGTCGTCCTCGCCGAGGCCGTCGCGTTCGATCAGTCGCGCGATCTGTGTCTGGGGCTCGCAGGCGACGACGATCAGACAATCGAAGTCCTCGTGAGCGCCGGTTTCGACAAGCAGCGAAGCCTCGAAGATTCCCAGTGGGGCATCACCCGCTTGCTCGGTAAATCGGCGCTTACTCTCTTCGCGGATGACCGGGTGCAGGATCGCCTCGAGGGCCTCGCGCTCGGCGGCGTTGTCGAACACGATGCGCCCCAGCTCGACGCGGTCGATCGTGCCGTCCCCGGCGAGGATCGAGCGGCCGAAGCGCTCCACGACGACGTCATAGGCAGGACCGCCTGGAGCCACGACGTCGCGCGCGACGCGGTCCGCGTCGACGACATAGGCACCCCACGAGGCGAAGAAGCGGGCCACGGTCGATTTTCCGCAGGCGATCCCGCCGGTCAGGCCGGCTACGGGTCGTGGGCGCGATGCCAAGTCAGTCGAGACCGACCGATCGTCGCGCCGCATCGAGCGTGTTTCGCAGCAGCATCGCGATCGTCAGCGGGCCGACGCCGCCGGGGACCGGAGTCAGCCAGCCGGCCTGGCCCCGGGCGTCGAGGGGGTGCACGTCGCCGGCGACCGTCGAGCCCTTCTCGGTCAGCGTGGCAAGCCGCCGCTCGTCGTCACCGAACAGTTCTCGCACCGTGGCCTCGTCATCGACTCGGTGGATGCCGACGTCGACGACGGCCGCGCCCGGTTTGATGAAATCTGCCGTGACCAGCCCGAGGCGACCCACCGCGGCGACGAGGATATCCGCCTGCGCCGCACGCGCGGCCAGGTCGGGCGTGCGCGAGTGGCAGATCGTGACCGTGCAATGCTCGCGCAACAACAGCAGCGNNGCAACAACAGCAGCGCCATCGGCTTGCCCACGATGTTGCTGCGACCGATCACCACCGCGTGCTTGCCCGAAAGCGGGATCTTGTTACGCTTGAGCAGCTCGACGATGCCGGCCGGGGTGCACGGGACGAAGCCCGGAAGCCCCGTCAGCAGGCGCCCGGCGTTCTGCGGGTGGAAGCCGTCGACGTCCTTGGCCGGATCGATCGTCTCGATCACCCGCTCGTCGCTGATCTCTCCGGGGAGCGGGAGCTGTACGAGGATCCCGTGAACGGAAGCGTCCGCATTGAGCTGTCGGACGGTATCGAGCACCTGTTCTTCGGTGGCGTCCGCCGGCAGTCGCACGATGTTCGAGTTCATCCCCGCCTTGCGCGCCGCCCGCTCCTTGTTGCGGACATAGATCTGTGAGGCGGGATCCTCGCCTACCAGGACTACCGTCAGGCCGGGCACGACGCCGTGCGAGCTCAGCAGGGTGGCGCATCCCTCCGCGACCTCCTGGCGTATCTCGCGTGCGGTCTTCTTGCCGTCGAGGACGTTCGGTCCACCGACCGAAGCTCGGGTCATCCGTCGGGCCCCTTCTTCTTCAGGTCGCTGCGCCGGTACGGAGCGTTGAACGCGGCGCGCTCTCCGTCGGAGAGCGTCACCCTCAAACCCAGGTTCCATCGTTTCGTCTTCCTCTGCACGCGGTCGTAGATCAACAACCCGGAAGCGGTGTCCCCGGGAGCGACGGAGATCGCTCGCTCGAACAGCGCGCCCTGGACGTTTTCATAGGCCGCCGGGAGCTCTCGCCCGGTGACCCGGTAGTTGAAGCTGAGATCGGCCAGTCCCTGGGGGAGCAGGACCTTGTTCTTGTTCGTCTTGAGCCATGCGCTTTGCGGGTTGAAGCTGAGTCCGGTCGGGCCGTCGTTCTCGATCACCACCAGGAACGTATGGTAGGCCGGCGGTTCGTCGGGGCGGTTGGCGTAAGGGTCGATGGCCAGCCCGGTCATCCGCTCGATGAAGTTGAGCCGCTCGTCGCCGTCCAGTTGCTTGACCCAGACTTTCCAGGTCGGCCCGCCGCCGACCCACGTCGTTCCTTGAAGGGCCCCCGTCGTCGCGGCCTCGGTGTCCGGTTCGAATTGCGCCGCCGGGGCCGGTTCGGCCGCAGCGGCCGCCAACGCGCAGCACAGGAACGGGGCGAGAAGCGGCAACATCCGTTTATTCATGCACCGAGAATAGCACGCGCAAAACGGGTCGATTAGAATGCCCGCTCGCATGGCAGCACGGGAAATCGTCATCCGTGGGGCGGCCGAGCACAACCTCAAGCGCATCGACCTGACCCTGCCCCGGAACAAGCTCATCGTCGTCACCGGTGTGTCGGGCTCCGGCAAGTCGTCGCTTGCCTTCGACACGCTGTATGCGGAGGGACAGCGCCGTTACGTCGAGTCCTTGTCGGCCTACGCACGTCAGTTCCTCGAGCAGATGGAAAAACCCGACGTCGAGTCGATCGAAGGTCTCTCGCCGGCGATCTCGATCGAACAGAAGACGACGCAGCGCAACCCGCGGTCGACCGTCGGGACGGTCACCGAGATCTACGACTACCTGCGGCTGCTGTTCGCCCGGGTCGGCCACCCGCACTGCCACAACTGCGGCAAGCCGATCACCTCCCAGTCGGTGCAGCAGATCGTCGACGCCGTGCTGGAGCTGCCGGAGGGCACGCGGATCCAGGTGCTGGCGCCGATCGTCCGCGGGCGCAAGGGGATCTACAAGAAGGAGCTCAACGACGCGGCCCGCCAGGGGTTCGTCCGCGCCCGTGTCGACGGCGAGGTGCGCGACCTGGCCGACCCGATCGACCTGGACAAGCAGAAGAAGCACACGATCGAGATCGTCGTCGACCGGCTGGTGATCAAGCCCGATCTGAAGAACCGGCTGACCGATTCCGTCGAGACCGCGCTGGCCACCGCGGACGGGCTGGTCGTGATCGACGTCGTCGGCGGGAAGGACCTGCTGTTCTCGCGCCACCTGGCCTGCTCGGACTGCGGCGTCTCGGTGCCCGAGCTGGCGCCGCGGATGTTCTCGTTCAACTCCCCCTTCGGCGCCTGCGAGACCTGCGACGGGATCGGCTTCAAGAAGCGGTTCGTCGCCTCGAGGCTGATCAAGGACGAGGACGTGGCGATCCGCGACGGCGCGCTCGCCTGGGGCGACGCGAGTCGCTACCAGTTGATGGAATCGAGCATCTTCAAGCATTACAAGGTGTCGCCGAAGACCCCGTACAAGAAGCTCCCCGCACGGTTCAAGAAGATCCTGTGGGAGGGCGCCGGCGAGCGCGAGTTCGACTACGTCTGGAAGGGCAAGCGATCGACCTACAAGTTCCGCTCGACTTGGGACGGGATCCTCTTCCGGCTGGAAAAACGCTACCGCGAGACGGCTTCGGAGAAACGCCGGCAGCAGCTCGAAAAACGCATGGCGATCCAGCCTTGCGCGGATTGTGACGGCCTGCGCCTGCGACCCGAGAGCCTCGCCGTGAAGGTCGGCGGTCTGAGCATTGCGGAGCAGTCACGGTTGTCGGTCTCCGACGCGACCGCACTGTTCAAGAAGCTGAAGCTGAGGCCGCGCGAGAAGCAAGTGGCCAAGCCGATCCTCAAGGAGATCAACGAGCGGCTGGGGTTCCTGCAGAACGTCGGGCTCGGCTACCTGACGCTGGACCGGACGGCGGCGACGCTGTCGGGTGGCGAGAGCCAGCGGATCCGCCTGGCCACGCAGATCGGCTCGCGCCTGACCGGCGTGATGTACATCCTCGACGAGCCCTCGATCGGGCTGCACCAGCGCGACAACCGCAAGCTGCTCGACACGCTCACCGCGATGCGCGATCTGGGCAACACCGTGATCGTCGTGGAGCACGACGAGGAGACGATCCGCGCCGCCGATATCCTGGTTGATCTGGGCCCCGGGGCGGGCGAGCTGGGTGGCGAGGTCGTCGCCGTCGGGACACCGGCGCAGGTCGCGCGCAACAAGAAGTCGTCGACCGGCGCCTACCTGTCCGGTCGCGACTCGATCCCGACGCCCACCGAGCGGCGCCCCGGCAACGGCAAGGCGCTGACCGTCCGCGGCGCTCGCGAGCACAACCTCAAGAACGTCGACGCGCGCTTCCCGCTGGGCCAGTTCGTCTGCGTGACCGGCGTCTCCGGCTCGGGCAAGAGCACGTTGGTGAACGAGACGCTCCACAAGGTGCTCGCCAGGGAACTGCACGGGAGCGAGCAGGAGCCGGGGCTGTGCAAGCGCGTCGACGGCATCCCGCACGTCGACAAGGTCGTGGACATCGACCAGACGCCGATCGGCCGCACACCGCGTTCGAACCCGGCGACGTACGTCGGCCTGTTTACCCCGATCCGCGAGCTTTTTGCAATGGTTCCCGAGGCCCGTGCGCGTGGCTACAAGCCCGGACGGTTCTCGTTCAACGTCTCCGGCGGGCGCTGTGAGAGTTGCGAAGGCGGTGGAGTGCTGAAGATCGAGATGCACTTCCTGCCCGACATTTACGTGACTTGCGACGTCTGTGCAGGCAGGCGCTACAACCGGGAGACGCTCGAGATCCTTTACAAGGGTCGGACGATTTCCGAGGTCCTGGGGATGAGCGTCCAGCAGGCGCTGGAGTTCTTCTCCGCGGTGCCGACGGTACGGGTCAAGCTGCAGACGCTGTACGACGTCGGTCTCGGCTACATCCGCCTCGGCCAGCCGGCCACCACGCTGTCGGGCGGGGAGGCCCAGCGGATCAAGCTCTCCAAGGAGCTCTCGCGCCGGGCCACCGGACGCACGGTCTACCTGCTGGACGAGCCGACGACCGGGCTGCACTTCGACGACATCAAGAAGCTGCTGGCCGTGCTCAACCGGCTGGTCGATCAGGGAATACCGTAATAGTCATCGAGCACAACCTCGATGTGATCAAGACTGCCGACTGGATCCTCGATCTGGGACCGGAAGGCGGCGAGGGCGGAGGGCGCATTATTGCAGAGGGAACGCCCGAACAGGTCGCCCGAGTACGTAGTTCCCACACCGGTACGTTCCTCAAACGTACCCTGCCGCAAAAGCGCCGTGCCGAGCGGGTCACCGGTTGACAGGATTTCGACCGCGGCGCTACTCTACTTCTACACCACTCAACCACGGCCTTTCGGCCGACTCGCAGGGCAGAGGAGCCATCATGATCGCTCTCAAGCGCAGGCTCGCCGAGCAAATCCCGCCGATGCGAGATCGCGTAAAAACGACGATCAAGGAGCTCGGCGATCACGTTATTTCCGATGTCACCATCGCGCAGGCCTACGGCGGCATGCGCGGGGTCAAGAGCCTCGTTACCGAGACATCGGCTGTCGACCCGCAGGAAGGGATCCGTTTTCGCGGTTACTCGATCCCGGAGATTCGCGCCAAGCTACCTACGGCGCCAAACGGAGAGCAGCCTCTTCCCGAAGGGCTGTTCTACCTGCTGCTGACCGGGGAAATCCCGACCGTCGAGGAAGTCGCCGAGATCACGCAGGCCTGGCGCGGTGCGGAAGAGCTTCCCGCACACGTCGCCACCACACTCGACGCACTTCCAAAAGACCTTCACCCGATGACGCAGCTCTCGATCGGGATCAGCGCTCTTCAACACGACTCGATCTTCGCCCAGCGCTATCAGGCGGGACTGGCCAAGACTGACCTGTGGGAGGCGATGTTCGACGACTCGATGCGGCTGATCGGCCGGCTACCCGGCGTTGCGGCGTACATCTATCGCCGAAGCTATCGCGACGGAGACCACGTCGCGCCCGCCGCCAAGGAACTGGACTGGGCGGCCAACCTCGCGCACATGCTCGGTTCCGAAGACGAGGGGTTCCGTGAGCTCTGCCGGCTGTACCTGACGATCCTGGCCGATCACGAGGGCGGCAACGTCAGCGCCCACGCGACGCACCTCGTCGGCTCGGCGCTGTCCGATCCGTACCTCGCGCTGTCCGCAGGGATCAACGGACTGGCCGGGCCGCTGCACGGTCTCGCGAGCCAGGAAGTGACGCGCTGGATCCTCGAGATGAAGGAGAAGCTCGGGGGCGGCGTGCCCAGCGAACAGCAGATGAAGGACTTCGTCTGGGAGACGCTGAACTCGGGGCAGGTCGTTCCGGGCTACGGCCACGGCGTGTTGCGGGCGACCGACCCGCGTTACATGGCACAGCAGGAGTTCGCGCAGACGCACATGCCCGACGACGAGAACTTCAAGATCGTGCGGATGCTGTACGACGTCGTGCCCGCGATCCTCAAGGAGCAGGGCAAGGCCAAGAACCCGTGGCCCAACGTCGACGCGCATACGGGTCCGCTGTTCATGCACTACGGCATCACGGAATACCCCTACTTCACCGTGCTGTTCGGCGTTTCGCGTGCGATCGGCGTGCTTTCGTCGCTGATCTGGGACCGGGCCCTGGGCCTGCCCATCGAACGGCCCAAGAGCGTGACCACGGCCTGGATCGAGGAGCAGGTCAGCCAGACGGCGTCCTGACGGCCCGCGGCCCGTGGTAGATTCCCTCTCTTTTATGAGGGAGGGAACGATGAGATCGATCCGGGCTATCCCGGTACTCGCGTGCTTTGCGCTCCTGGGCGGTTGTGCCGGCCAGGATGGCGGAGCGGGCGTCACCCTGACCCTGCCTGCAGGCGCGGATGAAGCCGCAAATGCGATCGACGAGGCGACCCTGCGCTCGATCGTCGAGGCGCTGTCGTCGGACGAGATGCGGGGACGCGGTCCGGCGACCGACGGAGATCGTGCCGCGCGCGAATACATGGCCGACTGGCTGGCCCGGATCGGAGCACAACCGGGCGCGGCGGACGGGAGCTGGGAGCAACCGCTCGCGCTGATCTCGGTGACGGCGGCGATGCCCCAGACCTGGGCCTTCCGGACGGCGAGCGAAACGGTCGAGCTGACCTGGTGGGACGAGTGGGTCGCGACGAGCGGTGTCCAGGACGACGCGGCGGCCGTCGAGGATGCGGAGCTCGTCTTTGTCGGCTACGGCATCAGCGCGCCCGAGGAGGACTGGGACGACTTCAAGGGGGCCGACCTCGACGGCAAGGTCCTGTTGATGCTCAACAACGATCCCGACTGGGACCCGGAGCTGTTCGCGGGCGACCGCCGCCTCTACTACGGCCGCTGGACCTACAAGTACGAGAGCGCGGCGCGGCAGGGCGCCGCCGGCGCGATCATCATCCACACGACGCCCTCGGCGGGTTACGGCTTCACCGTGGTTCAGAACGGCTGGAGCGGGCCGCAATTCCAGTTGCCCTCCGGCGACGGGGACAAGATCGCGTTCGAGGGCTGGGTGACCGAGGATGCGGCTCGGGAAGTCGTCTCGATGGGTGGCCACGACCTGGACGAGCTCGTTGCGAAGGCCAAAACGCGTGAGTTNNGACGTGGACCGCAACGCGCTGTCGGCGAACGTGCTGGGCCTGATCCCGGGCGGCGACCCCGAGGTTGCCGACGAGCTGGTCGTCTACACCGCGCATCACGACCACATGGGAGTCGCCAAGCCTGACGAGGACGGCGACGCGGTTTACAACGGCGCGCGCGACAATGCCTCGGGGTGCGCGACGATCATGAGTGTGGCCAAGGCCTTCGCCACGCTGCCCGCGCCGGCTCGACGCAGCATCCTTATCTTGCTCGTCGGGGCAGAGGAACAAGGGTTGCTCGGCTCGAAGTGGTACGCGCAAAACCCGACGGTCCACCCCGGCAAGATCGCCGCCAACATCAACATCGACAGCGCGGCGATCTTCGGCCGCGCGCGCGACGTCGCGGTCATCGGCAAGGGCAAGTCCCGGCTGGAGGATCTACTCGTGCAGGCCGCGGCGATGCAGGACCGTATCGTCGTCGACGAGCCGTTCCCCGACAAGGGCTACTACTACCGCTCGGACCAGTTCAACTTCGCCAAGATCGGCGTGCCCGCGCTGTACTTCAAGGCGGGGACCGATTCGGTCGAGCACGGCGACGCGTGGGGACGCGAGATCGAGGATCGCTGGCGCGCGGAGCGCTACCACCAGCCCGGCGACGAGATCTACGACGAGTGGGACTTCGGCGGGATGGTCGAGGACGCGCGGCTCGCGTTCTGGGTCGGCCTGCACGTTGCCAACGCGGACGAGCCGCCCGGCTGGATGCCCGGCGACGAGTTCGAGGCGGTCCGCGAGCGGGCCTTGGCCGAGGTTGCCGACTAGCCCAGTTTTCGCGCCCCGACGACCGGTTCGGGATCATGGATCGACAGGCCCATCACCGAACCGCGTTGTAAGCGGAAACGAACCCGCACCGAGGGAGCGCCGCCGGGGGCGAAGCCGTGCTCCTCGACGCGGTTCAGCACGCGGCCGAACAGCGCATCGCCGCGTTTGATCGACAACATCCCGCGGCTGTCGAGCGTCAGCTCGAAATAGTCGTTCTTGCCATCCCCGAACACGTATTTGCCGACGTACAGCTCGAGTTGCTCGTCGTCGGTGTCGAGGCTGATCGCTTTCGGGTCGGCATCACCGCGCTCCATGAGGTACTCCGCGACGCTTGCCGCCTCGTCGCCGCCGGCCTTGGCGTGGCCGAGCAACGAGATCCCGTGCGGTCCGGGGATCGACTGGACCCCCGGCCGCGCCTCGATCGCCGCCCGGACCACGTCGAGGTCGCCCAGCATGGCGTGCGTGAACAGGTTGGGACGCGCCCCGTGATCGATCAGCACATCCGCGATGTCGCGCCGCCCCATGTGCGACGCGGCGCCGAGCGCCGACTCCCAGTCGCCGAAGCCCCAGTCCCAGGCGGACTTGGCCAGCTCGGGTTTTTTCTCGACCATCTCGGTCACGAGATCGACGTCGAAGTGTGCAACGCGAACGATCTGCTTGACCTGCTGCGGGTCCTGGCTGGGGTAGAGGTCGTGAACCGGTGACGGGCGTTTGTCGCCCTCGTTGGGAATCTGGGCGACCTGCTGATGGACCAGCGCGAGCCCCGCGCCCGCGGGGAGGGCGCCGAGAAAACTCCTGCGATCCATGTATTCGCTCCTTCTCGGTCTAGACCGCCTCGCCGCGGCCGGACTCGGGCTCCTGGCCCTCTTCGACCAGGCTCTTGACCAGCCCGGCGTAACGCTTCTCGATACTGAAGCCGTATCCGTAGAAGTACTGCGGGCGGAAGAACCCCGTGGTGAGGGCCTGCACGCCGGCGGAACGCAGCCGGTTGAACAGTTCCTTCATCAGTCGGTCGGCCACCCCCTTGCGCCGGTACGGGTCCGCGACGACGATCTTCTCCAGGTGCGCGCTCTGCCCGCCCTCTTCGATCTCGTAGTAGATCCCGCCGAGGATCTGCCCGCGATCGTTGATCGCCACCAGGTAGCGGTGCTCCAACCGGAAGCGCACATCCAGTTTGGCCGCCCGGAACAGGCCGTGCAAACGCTCGACTTCCTTCGGCGTCAGCGCGTGCCGCACACGGAAGCGGTTGCCGTCGAGGTCCTCCACGTTGACGACCATCTCGCTCTGTTGATCACCGAGATGACTGTGGACGAAGTCGGCGCGGTCTTCAGGCCGGAGGTAGGGGAACGATAGCCGTGTGAGGAAGTAGTCCTCGTCGGCGTCCAGCTCGAGGCGCGAGCGCAGGTCGGCCACGGCATCGATCAGCTCGTCGCCGATGAGGTCCCCGCTGCGAAGCTTGGCGATCAGCTCCTCCAGCCCGTCGGCGAGCGCCTCGCCGGCCTCACGAAAAACGGTCTCGCGGAAGAACCGAACACGGGTCTCCGGGTACTCCTTGACCAAGGCCGTCAGGCCGTACGTGTCATACAGCTCGTTCATCGTCTTGGCGCGGGCTTCAGGCGTCGGTTCCTCGCCGAGATTCTCCCAGCGGCGGTAACGCTTGGCGGCAAAGAACAGTCGCCGCGGTAGGAACCCGCGCATCCGAACCACGCCGATGAACTTCGACAACGCGGTCAGCATCTGATCGTCGTCGACGTTCTCGCGGCCCTCGAGCAGCCGCTCGAACTGCGCAATCCCCTCGTCCTCGCCGACGATCTCCAGGATCGAGGAAAAGATCACGTCCCAGCCGACGCGGCCCTCCAGCACGGGGTAGGCCTCGACCGCGGGGTCGAGGAACTTCTCGCGCAGCGCGCGGATCATCGAGTCGAGCCCGCTGTGGGGCCGGCGCGCGCTCACCGAGACGATGCGCACGCCGGTCATGTAATCGTCGGTCGGCACGACGATGTTGTGGAGGCCCGGATCGTCCAGCTCCCAGCGGTGGCCCGAGCGCTGCCAGAAGTCCACGCACGCGGAGAGCGCGGTCCAGGCCAGGAACGGCCACTGATCGCCCAACCGGCCGTCGTCCCGTTTCGACAACCGCAGCATGGCGCGAGAGAGCGTTTCGCCCGAGATGAACTCCTCGCTCCACATCCCGTGCTCGGCCCAGTAGCCGCCGAAATCCTCCACCAGGGGCGGGCCCGCTTGCGACGCCCCGCTGACGATGAGCCAGTGAATCTCCTCGAACACCTCGTACTCGGTCATCTCGTGGTTGACGTTGATCGCCACGTCGTACGCACCCTGATAACGAGTCTGGATCGTGACGCGGTACACGGATTTACCGTGGCGCTCGCCCAGCAGGCGAATCCATACCCCGCCTGGCGGGATGTCGCTGAGCCGGATAAGAACGCCCGTCGAGAACAGGAACACCGCCTCACGCAGCATCGCGGTATCGCGGATCGCCGCGAGCAGTCGCGGCCGGTCGTCGTCGGGGATGTCGTCGTCGAACTCGACGACCTGCCCCCAGTCGTACTCCTGGCCGGTCTCGGGATCCACCGCGATGCGTGAGGCCGGTCCGAGCCAGCCGCGGAACCCGCTCCGCAGCGTGAGGATCGCGGCGGCCGCCAGCTCGCGCACCTGCTCCATCGGCGCCAGCAGGTTGACGCGCACCAGGAACGTCCGTATCGGCCGGTAGCACACCGGGTGCGCTGCACCGTACGCGGCCAGGAACGTCAGCAGCGCTCCCGCGAGCTCGTCGTACTCGCTGCCCCTGTCGTCCGCGAAACAGATCTCGCGTGCGAGCTCGCGGAACGCGGCAAGCCGTGTCGGGGTGAGGCTCTGTGCGCACAGGGCGTCGCGAGTCGTGGCGTCGAGCAGCGGCGAGTCCGGTGTAAGGAACAACCGCAAAGTCTCCGCGAAACGGTTGTCGTGCTCGTTGGCGACGAGCACGCGGAAGGCCACGCGGCGCACGTCGAGCGATCCGGCAAGCGCCGCCCGGCTCAGCACGCGACGCGCGGACTCACCGACGGTTCCTTCCTCCTCGTCGAGGATCTGCTCGAGCAGCTGCACCGCGGCGAGCGTGTGGTCGCGCTCCTCCGAGGCGAGCATCCGGGCCGCGAGATCCAGGTGCATCAGATCGTGTCGCGAAGCCGTTCCGGCCTCCGCGAGGGCCTCGGCATCCTGCGTCGTCGCGTGGTACGGCGCGGCCCGCCCGGCCCAGCGAATCCCTTCCTCGGTGCGGCCCGCCCGGTGCCGTTCGTTGAGCTCGAGATCGACAAAATCGACGAGCTGTTCGTTGCCGACCCACAGGCGGGGCGAGTAGAGCAACGCCCCGAGGTTCACGGCACCCTTGGGATGCCGGTAGTAGCAAGAGCCGATCTGAACCAGGTCGTCGGAACGTCGCTCGACCACGAGGGAGGAGCCGCGGGAGGGCAACAGCAGCTTGCCGTCGCCGATACGGATGTCCTGCGCCGTCAGGCCGAGCCTTTGAAACAACCAGTTGGGCAGGGTCAGCTCGACCTCGCCGACCTCCAGGTTGGTACGCCGGTAGAGCAGGCGGATCGTCTCGGCGAAGTGGCGCACGACCGTGGTGCGGCGCGGGGTGCCCTTCTCGGTCAGCTCGCCGCGCTCCGCATCGAGGTCGCGGTCGATGATCGCGAAGTCGACGATGCGCTCGTAAGGGGCGAGGAACTTGTTGACCGAGACAACCAGCGATCGAAAGTGGTCGCGGATCTCGGTTTCGTCGACGGCGCTGAAATCGACACCCGCATAGTCCGGGTTGGGCCACAACAGGACGGTGTTGAATTCTCGATGATCGCCGACCAGGAACACGCGACCCACGGCTTCGAAATCGCGGAACAGGTTCTCGATGCGCTGCGGCGCGATCGTCTCGCCCTTGATGTTCTTGTAGATCTCCTTCTTGCGATCGACGAGGCGATGATGGCCGTCGCGGTCGACCTCCATCAGGTCGCCGGTGTGGAGCCAGCCGTCCGCGTCGAAGGAGGCTTCCCCGTCGGGTGGGTCGAGGTAACCGGCCATCACGTAGGCGCCGCGGACCAGCATCTCGCCGTCCTCGGCGATGGCCGTTTCGATCCCGGGGAGCGCGATCCCCAGCGAATTGTCGCGATAATCTCCGACGGGAGTCATCGTGATCCCGCCGGTCGCTTCGGTCATCCCGAATCCGCTCATCAGCTCGATGCCCTGGCGCTGGAAGAACCGGAAGATGTCGGCGTCGAGATGCCCAGCCGCCNNGCCTGAAGCTCGGCGTCGCTCGCGCTGACGGGGTCGGCGCGCGTCGTGATCATCTCGTGGAGCTGGATCCACTTCTTGGGCACGCTGATGAACACGGTCGGCCGGTGGCGCCGCATCCCGGCCATCAGGGCACGCGGGGAGGGGTTGTCCAGGAAGCAATAGGTCGAGCCCCAGAAGACGCAGCCGAGCATCTCGAGGAAGCGGCCGAAGGTGTGGAACAGCGGCAGGAAGCAGAGGAAGACGTCGTCCTCGCCGATCTCGGGCAGCGCCAGCGCGCGTGCGAAGCGCTTGAATACGAGACTGCGCTGCGTGAACAAGATGCCCTTGGGAGTCCCTGTCGTCCCCGAGGTATACATCACGGTCGCCCGCGCATCCGGTCGCACGGCGAGACCACGCTCCTCCGGGGCATTCGCCGGGACCTGTTCCGCCCGCGCGAGGAGTTGCTCCCAGGAGAGCACCCCGTCAGGCATCCGATCGAGCGGGTCCATCACGACGATGCGCCGCAGGTCGGGGAGCTCCTCACGGGCTGCGATGACCTTGGTGAGCTGCCTGCGGTTGGACACCAAGACGGTGTGCGCCTTGGAGTGGCCCAGGATGTAACGCACGTCGGCGTCGGTCGAGTTCGCCGGAACCAGAACGTTAAAGATGTCGCTCGTCAGGCAAGCGAGATCGGCCAGGGCCAGCTCGATGCGGTTCTCCGACAGCAACGCCACCGGTCGCGGGGTCGCGCCGTCATCGAGAGAGAGCAATGCCCGCGCGATCAGCTCGACGCGTGAGCGCGCACGCCGCCAGGTCAAGTTGCGTGCCCGGCCTGCTCGCTGATAACGGAACAGCACCCGCGAGCCCAGCTTGTCGGCACGCTGCCGGAACAGCGGACCGACGGTGAGCGCCGCCGCCTCGATGCCTGCGAGGAACCGGTCCGCCCATGCGTTGCGGTCGACCGCGTCGATCCGTTTGAGAAAGGCGGGGCGACGCAACAGGTCGAGCAGATCCATGACCGCCCGCTGAAGAGTCACGGCATCCGGATTTCGGTGCAGTCGATCGACCGACCGATCGAACAGCGTGGCAAGCTCGTCCAGCGTGAGCGAGACCAGCCAGGGTTCGGGCTCAATGCTGCTGGCCAGGGCACGGACGACGGCTCTGTCGAGCCGCTCGGCCTCGGTTCCCGGTGTCCTCGGGTCGGCCGCGTGTTCGAGCGCATGGCTCAAGCGCGTGACGGCGTCCTCGGGTGCCAGGGTCGACAGCCCTGCCAACGCCTGGGCCATTCGTTCGCTCTCGGGGTTCTCGGAGCGGGGCGTCAGGTCCATGGGCCTCCCGTCGCCGGCAACAGGGGTTGCCCTGAGCGGCCGATCGGGAGGATTATAGGGGCCGCACGGGAACTTTCAGAAAGAACCGCCCTTTGCGCCGCCGTGGAGGATTCGGAGGAACCGGTGTCCGCTTTTCATATCGCGATCATCACCGTCGGCAAGGTCGACGACGAGGAACTGCGTCTGACGACCGTCCGTGTCGCACGGCTGCTGCGGGCTCCGCTGGAGATTCGTGGCCGCCTCCCGGTCCCCCAGGCCGCCCACGACACCGAGCGCGGCCAGTTTCGCGCGGCCGAGTTGATGAAATCGGCGCGTTCCATGGCGCCCCAGCTCGGGTCCGGGGCGTTGGTCGGCGCGGACGGCGTGCTGGATGACAAGCCACCACTCAAGACCGACGGCTACATCTTCGTGTCCGATGTCGATCTGTTCACCGCCAACACCGACGGGGTGTTCGCGGCGTTGATTTCGAAGGCCGGGCTCGCCGTCACCTCCGTCCGTCGTCTGCGGGAGTCGTTTTATCGCCGCAGCGCCGACCTGAACAAACAGCGCTCACGGCTGGTCAAGGAGATGGCCCGCATGGGCGCCCGCCTGCGCGGAGCCAAGGAGTGTAGCCAGCCGGCCTGCGTGCTGGCCGCTTCGAAGCATCTCGCCGATCTCGATCTCAAAGAAGAGAAGTTCTGCCGCGACTGCTCGCTCCACCTGTTCGAGGGAACGGTGAGGATCTGACGTGGCGGACTGGAACGACAGGGCGCGCGACGTGATTGTCGCGATTCTCGGCGGGGGACGCGGATCGCGGCTCGACCCGTTGACGCGCATGCGCGCCAAGCCCGCCGTGCCGATCGCCGGCAAGTACCGGCTGATCGACATCCCGATCAGCAACGCGATCCACTCCGGGATGGAGCGGATGCTCGTGCTGACCCAGTTCAACTCCAATTCGTTGCACCGTCATCTCAACCAGACTTACAAGTTCGACATCTTCTCCCGCGGCTTCGTGCGGCTGCTCGCGGCGCAGCAGACACCGGTGCACGACGGCTGGTTCCAGGGCACGGCCGATGCCGTGCGCCGAAACCTCGGCACCTTGTGCGGCCTCGACGGCGATCTCGTGCTGATCCTCGCCGGCGATCACATGTACCGGATGGATTACCGGGCCATGCTGCGGGACCACCTGGAGGCCGACGCCGACGTGACGCTTTCGGTCTTGCCCTGTTCGGAGCAGGAGATCGCAGGATTCGGTGCCGTGCGCGTCGACGATAAGGGTGAAGTCCTCGAGTTCCGAGAGAAGCCCCGAACCCCGGAGGCGCGGGAGGGGATGACCGTTGCCCCGGAGTTGCTCGCCGCGCGCGGCGTCGGCGCCGACCGCCCGTACCTCGCATCGATGGGGATCTACCTGTTCAATAAGCAGGTGCTCGTGGACTGCCTGGACAACGACCTCGTCGATTTCGGCAACGACGTCATCCCGGCGGCGGTCGGCAAGTCACGGGTCCAAGCTCATCTGTTCGACGGCTACTGGCGCGACATCGGGACGATCCGCGCGTTCTACGACGCGCACATGGACATGGTGCTCCCCGAGCCGCCGTTCGACTGGTACGACCAGGAGTGGCCGTTTTACACGCACCCGCGTTACCTGCCGGGTTCTCAGCTGAGGGGTTGCCGGTTCAACGACACGTTGCTCGCCGGTGGGGCGACGATACTGGAATCGACGATCGAACAATCGGTGATCGGGATCCGCACGACGATGAACAAGGCCACCGTGCGCCGGACGCTGATCATGGGGGCCGAGGAGGATCCGCCGCCGGTGGTTCCCGGGGGACCGCCCATCGGGATCGGGGAGGGGTCGCTGATCCAGGACGCCATCATCGACCTCAACGCCCGCATCGGCCGCAACGTGCGGATCGTCAACAAGGACGACGTGAAGGAGGCCGACGGGGCGGTCTGGGTCATCCGCGACGGCATCGTCGTGGTGCCCAAGAACGCCTCGATCCCCGACGGCACGACGATCTAGGTCTCCACATAGGGGATTTCCGAATCCCCCAGACGGGAAGTCACCATAGGCCCCGCGGTCACGCTCGGGTACGTTGGGCGTATGAGGACCTGCTTGAAGGCGCCGCCCATCCTGACGGGATTCGGGAACGGCGACGTGGAGGTCGTCGAAGATCGATGGCTCGACGAGGCGGCCCGCACCGTCCCGCGCTACACCTCCTACCCCACGGCCCACGCCTTCGTCCCCGGTTTCACGTCGGAGGTGTATGCGGACTGGCTGGCCCGGATCGAGGGACCGATCGCGCTCTACGTCCACATCCCGTTTTGCATCGAACGTTGCGCCTACTGTGCGTGCAACGTGATCGCGACGAAACACCGGGATGCCGCCTCGGCCTATCTCAAGCTGCTCGGTCGCGAGGTCCTCGCGGTTTCCGAACGGCTGAAAAAGAAGGTGTGCGTCACGCGGATGCACTGGGGTGGAGGAACGCCCACGTACTACACTCCTGCCGAGCTCCGCCTTGCAGTGCAAGCGATCCGGGGAAGTTTCGAGTTCACGGAGGATGCGGAGATCAGTATCGAGGCCGATCCACGCGTCACCACGATCGAACACCTGCGGATGCTGCGTCGCCTGAAGTTCAACCGTTTATCGATCGGTGTCCAGGACTTTGCGCCCGCGGTCCAGGCGATGATCGGACGTATCCAATCGGCGGAGACGACGCGTCGCGTGGTGCGCAACGCGCGCGCTCTGGGATTCGACTCGGTGAATCTCGATCTCGTCTACGGGTTGCCGCTGCAGACCGAGAGGCGCATCGCGCAGACCATGGAGCCGGTCGTCGAAATGCGGCCCGATCGCATCGCGATCTACGGCTATGCTCACCTTCCGGAGCGCGTACCCAATCAGCGCAAGATCGACCCGGCGACCGTTCCGGGCGTACGGTTGCGCCGTCGGCTCGAGGAGGTCGCGCGGAAACGCCTGGTCGAGGCCGGGTATGTCGAGGTCGGCCTCGACCATTTCGCGCTTCCGACCGACCCGCTGGCAAAAGCGGCCAAGCAACGCTCGGTCCACCGTGATTTCATGGGTTACACGACGTCCCGCGACTCGACCCTCGTCGCCGTCGGCGTGTCCTCGATCAGCGAGTTGCCGCAGGGCCTGATCCAGAACGTCAAGAAACTGTCGGCCTACGAGCGAGCGCTCGATCGCGGCGAGCTTCCGGTGGAAAAGGGCTGCCGGACCAACGCGGACGACCTGATCCGGCGCCACGTGATCCAGCGTCTGATGTGCGATCTGGAGGTGCGCTACGAGGAGGTGGAGCGTGCCCATGCGATCCGCTTCGAGGAGTACTTCAAAGAAGAGTTGCGGGAGCTGCGCGTCCCCGACGGCTTGATCGCGCGGGAGATCGCCCGGGAGACGCCCGTCGGTTTGACCGTCGAGCCCGCCGCGAGGAGCCTGGTACGCAACGTGTGCTACGTGTTCGACCGCAGGGCACGCCAGTCCGGGGATCCTCCGGCAGGAATGTCCAGCGCCGGATGACGGCGGCACGTCGAGCCCGACCCTGGTGAAGCCGGTCCTCGCCGGCCTGGTGCTCGGTGCGCTCTGCGCCTGTTCCGCCGCGGGTCAGACTCAGACGAACGTCGGTTCGCCGGACTCCGACCCGGCGCCGGGATACGTCGGCCGCGATGCGTGCCGCGACTGTCATCAGGGCAACGCGGTCAACTTCGCCGGGACCGGGATGGGTCGCTCGTTCTACCCGCTGCGGCCGGACAACGTGGTCGAGGACTTCACCGATCGCAACGAGTTCACGGACCCGCGTTCGGGGGTGACCTATCGCATGTTCCGGCGTGGCGATCGCTTCTACCAGCGCCAGTTCGTCCTCGATACTGCGGGAAACGAGACCGCCATCGACGAGTACGAGCTGACCTACGTCGTCGGATCGAACAACCACAGCCGCGGCTATGTGACGTTGCGCGACGGCAAGCTCTTCCAGGCCCCGATCTGCTGGGATCCGACCGAGGAGTTCTGGATGTTCTGTCCCGGCTTCGAGTATCAGAACGATCACTTCGGTCGAGAGATCTCAGCGAGTTGCATCTTCTGTCACAACGGTCGCGTCGAGCCCGTCGCCGGCGAGCGCAACCTCTACCGGGAGCCGCTGGCGATGGGCATCGGATGCGAGCGCTGTCACGGTCCCGGGAGCGCGCATCTCGCGGCACGGGAAGATCCGCCCGACCCCTGGGGCGAACCGGGGCAGGCCGACCCGACAATCGTCAACCCCGCCCGCCTGCCGCGCGAGCAACGGCTCGAGGTCTGTTTCCAGTGTCACCTCGGCGATACGAGCGCGACCGTCCGCGTCGTGCGTCACGGTCGCTCGCTCCAGGACTTCCGGCCCGGGATGCGGATCACGGACGTTCTCGTCCCGTTCCGTTACGAGCAACCGACCGTGTCGAGCTACAGCCTCGTCTCGCAGGCGGATCGCATGATCCTGAGCCGCTGCTACCTCGAGAGCGAAGGTCGGTTGGAGTGCCTGACGTGCCACAACCCGCACATCCCGGTCTACGAACGCCCGCCGGGGTCGTTCCGCGACAACTGCCGGATCTGCCACGACCTGCAGGCCTGTACCGCGACCGCGGAGGCGCGTTCCGGCACCGCTCCTCCGGACGACTGCGTCGCCTGCCACATGCGGCGGGCCGAGCCCAACGATCGCAGGCACTCGATCTTCACCGATCACTGGATCCGGCGCGACGCGCGGACAACGACGCCGGACCGCCGGACGCGCTACGAGCTCGAGCCGATCTTCCCCGAGGTCTTCGACACCTATCCGGCCGGGGAGCGGTCCTACTACACCGGTCGAGCCCACTTCCTGCGAGCTCTGAGCTCGCCGCCGCCCGTGCGGGAGTGGCACTTCGACCGGGCGGCGGAGGCGTTTCGCGAGGCGATCGAGAAGGACTTCGGCGTCGCCGAGACGTGGTTCTTCCTGGGCAAGATTCTCATGCACGGGCAAAAGCCGGCCGAGGCGTTCGTCGCGTTTCGCCAGGCGCTGGAACGGGACCCCGGTCATCAGGACGCGGCATTCGCGGCGGCCCAATCCCTGGCCGCGTTGGGCCGGCATGACGAGGCGTCGCTCGTCCTGAAAGGCATGCTCGAGCGAAACCCCGATCACGGGCTCGCCCTCGCGGAGCTCGGGAGGTTGCGCTGGACCGCGGGTCGTTACGAGCAGGCCGAGGAGTTGTACCGTCGGGCGGTCCGCCGGGAACCCTGGAACCCACAGTTCCGGCTCAATCTCGGGATGACGCTCGCATCCCAGGGGCGGATGGACGATGCGGTGGAGGAGGCGCTGGCCGCGACCCGATTGGATCCCGACTCGCCGGAGATGTGGGAGCTCCTCTTCAACGCCGCACGGGAGGCCGGACGCGACGTTCTCCAGGCCGAGGCCCTGTATCAGCTCGACCGGTTGCGTGCCTCACGCCGCTGACGGGTGGCTCGGCGGAGGCCCATCGGCCGATCAGGGATTTCCGCAGGCCGGCTGGAGTACCGGTTCTTGCAGACGGCAAGAACAACATCCATGCGCTAGCGTGATCTCGGGAGGGCCGGAATGTGCCAATCAGACGTGCTCATCATCGGCTGCGGGATCGGCGGGGCAACGGCCGCACTGGAGCTCGCACGCGACACCGAGCGGCAGGTGACGCTGATCACCCGCACCGCCGTACCGGCCGACTCCAACTCGTCCCTCGCACAGGGCGGCATCGTTTCCATCGGTGTCGATGACTCGACCGAGACGATCGTCGAAGACTTACTGGACGCCGGAGCGGGACTGAGTCGACCCGACGCCGCCAGGTTGCTCGCCACCGAGGGCCCGACGTTGCTCCATCGTCTGGCCGATGAGCTGAGCATCCGGTTTGACCGGGACACCGCGGGTGAGCTCGCGTTCGGGTTGGAAGGAGCCCACTCGCGCCGGCGCATCCTGCACGTCGGGGACACGACCGGAAAGGCGGTGATGCGTGCGTTGCTCGGCGCGCTCGCGGAGCGGCCGAACGTGCGCCTGCTGACCGATCACACGGCCGTCGACCTGATCACGTTTCCGCATCACGCCAAGTCGCCGCTGGCCGTCTACGACGAACTGGTTTGCCACGGAGCTTACGTCCTCGAGGCGGCGACGGGTCAGGTGTCCCGTTTCATCGCGAACCACACGATCCTCGCGACCGGAGGCGCCGGGGGGATCTACCTCCATACGACCAACCCACCGGGCTCCCGAGGCGACGGCCTGGCGATGGCTGCACGGGCCGGCGTCAGGTTGGCCAACCTGGAGTACGTTCAGTTTCATCCCACCGCCCTGCACATGCCGGGGAAACAGCAGTTCCTGATCAGCGAGGCGGTGCGCGGCGAGGGCGGCGTGCTGCTCACCCCCGACGGCGACCGCTTCATGGAACGTTACACGCCGGAACGCATGGAATTGGCCTCCCGTGACGTCGTCTCGCGCGCGATCTACGACCAGATGCTGCTCCATGACTACCCGCACGTCCTGCTGGACATCGCGTCGCGGTTGCCCGCCGACGCGATCCGCAACCGTTTCGCGGGCATCCATGCACACTGCAAAGAGCAGGGACTGGATATCACGCGCCAGCCGATCCCCGTCGTTCCCGCGGCGCACTACTTCTGCGGGGGCGTTCTGGTCGATACGTCGGCGCACAGCTCGGTGCGCGGCCTCTACGTCGTCGGGGAGACGGCCTGCACCGGCGTGCACGGGGCGAACCGTCTGGCGAGCACTTCGTTGCTCGAGGGGCTGGTGTGGGGCGTTCGGGCCGCGCGGGACATTCGCGAGCGGCCTGCGAGCGGGAGGTCGGCGGAGGACGAGATTCCCGCCTGGCACGACGACGATCTCATGACCGAAGCCGACCCCGCGCTGATCCAGGGCGACATGCAGACGATCCGCAACCTGATGTGGCACTACGTGGGCTTGGTGCGCAGCGAGGAGCGCCTGAACCGCGCGACACGGGAGCTGGTCAACCTGCGCATGAACATCGAGGACTTCTACCGCCGGGCGCGCGTGACGGACGATCTCGTCGGTCTACGCAACAGTGTCCAGACGGCGTTGCTGGTCGCCTGGGCCGCGCAACGCAACCGCGCCAGCCGCGGCTGCCACTATCGCGAGGATGGGCGCGCGGAGTGACGAGCCGGAAGCCGCTCAGCGGATCAGGCTCGCCTGCCCGTGGAACAGGATTCCCGCGAGCGCCCCGGTCATCAACGTGGCGAGCACCGCTCCCAGCAGGGCCCTGGGCCCGAGGGACGCGAGGTCGTCCCGGCGTCCCGGCGCGAGGGCGGCGAAGCCTCCGACGAAGATGCCCATCGAGGCGACGTGGGTGAAGCCACAGAGCGCATAGGAGAGCACGACGAACGAGCGCGCCGATACCGCGCCCTGTTGCGCCAGCATCCCGAGCTCGCGATAGGCCGGGATCTCGGTGAGGATCAACCGCTTGCCGAGCAACTGGCCGGCAACTTGCGTGTCGCCGGCCTCGATGCCGAGCAGCCAGGC
>JABAOH010050485.1_pt1 | contig 36481 bp, 29 predicted proteins | sample 7062181 | NCBI WGS metagenome assembly JABAOH01 (sample SAMN14538630, study PRJNA623070) | marine sediment metagenome | biome: marine biome [ENVO:00000428]; feature: marine pelagic biome [ENVO:01000023]; material: deep marine sediment [ENVO:00002113]; isolation source: pool of 5 deep marine... | reverse complement strand
TTACCTCGTGAAAACGATTATATCGGACAAATTAAGGTGTACATTTCCCTTATGGATTCAGAGGGTCGTATATCTCCTTGTCATGAATTGACTCAAGAAATAAAAATACCTCCTGGAGAATATGAAATTGCAGTTAAGCGCAGTTACCCCTACCTCGCTGAAATGTACGTTAATCCGGATCATTATATCATCTCTCTTGCTGTAGAGGATGTTCCTTCTTCCATCATAAGCTATCTTCAGTTAGAAAAAATGATCAATAAATAACCCCTCTCTAAGGGTGGGTTTCTTGACAACTCCCCGAATAAGCCTTATATTAATCCATAAGCGAGGAATGAACCATGGAAATTGAAATGAAGATAAAAGGGCTCGTTGTTGATCCCATTTCTAAAATGCATATTATTGTGCTTGAAGACCTCAATAGCGAACGCATGCTCCCTATCTGGATAGGAGTATTTGAAGCTAACGCCATTGCCCTCAAAATAGAAAACATAGCCACCCCTCGGCCTATGACTCACGACCTGTTGAAAAATTTCCTGGATAAACTCAATATCTCCATCGAAAAGATCGTAGTTAACGATGTAAGAGATAATACTTTTTTTGCCCAGATCCATTGCCGCAACAAAGATCAGGCTGTGACTATTGATTCCCGTCCTTCTGATGCCATTGCTTTGGCTCTTAGGGCAGAGGCACCCATATTTGTGGAGAATGAAGTGGTAAAAAAAGCGCACAGTCTAAAATTCGACGAGAATCTGGAAGATTCAGAAAAACTCAAGAAGTGGCTTGAAGGATTAAAACCCGAAAACTTCGGCAAATACAAAATGTAAGTTCATCCCCTCCTTCACTTCCCTCTCATAACACTATCACCGAACAAAGCTGGACCTTATATAAAAAGGGGATAATTCCACTGAGTTAAGGAATTATGCTTATCGACTTAGGTCCTTAAGGTAAAAAGGAGATAAAGTCCGATCAATCCAAAAATCAGGTTAGGTCCCCAGGCTGCCAAAAAAGCACTCAGATAATTAAGATAACCAATGCTCTTGAAAACTCCTATCCCACCCCAATAGATCATAGCAATAGCAATGCTCAAGCCGATGCCAACAAGGGTCCCCTTCTTTCCCATAGAAAAAGCAAAAGGAATCCCGAGGAGCGTCATAATCAAACTGGCAAGAGGAAAAGATACTTTATAGTTCAAATCAACCTTGAACCTCACCGTATCAAAATCACGCTCTTCTAGCTCTTCTATATACTGCCTGAGCTCTGTATAACTCATCTGCTCAGGCTCTTTATACCTCTTCTTGAAATGATCCTTATCTTCCGCATCCAGTAAATCAATCTTCTCTTTCTTTTCGAATCCTGTGGGTATGCCGTTGACAAAGTCTCTTGACCAGCAATTTTCTAAAGAAAGATGACCATTACGTAAATAGCCTCTTTCTGAATAAATCCTTCTTTGAAAAGACCACGCTGAAGGATCGAAATCATAGATCGAGAGCTGACTGAAGACAGACTTCTGCAGATCAAAATAATTGTAATGGTAAATTCTATTCTTTTCTTTGCTCAAAACCCAGCGGCGATCGAGATAGCTGTAGCTCCGCGCAGGAACATCATTAATCTTGTTCCAAATCTCTTCTTTCTTCTTGTTGGAATAGGGAAGAACATTTTCCTGAAGATAAAAAGAAAGAAAACTCACAAGACACGCCATAAGAAGAACAGGGAGAATAATGCGATAAAGGCTTATGCCACAAGCCTTCATGGCTGTTATTTCATTGAATTTTGTAAAAAGGCCCAAGGACAAAAGGGTAGTGGTCAAAGCAGTAACGGGAAGAATATAATGAATAAACTCAGGGATGCTGTAGCGAACAAACTCAAACAAGAGAATAAGAGGTTTATCATGCTCATAGACATTATCAATCCGCTCAAAAAAAGTGACAATGATTGAAATGAGAAGCAGACTGAAAAAGACGAGCGAAAATATGGCCAAGTATTTTCTGATGGCATAGCGATCCAAGATATTGGGAAAGCGGAGGGGAAATCGCGGCCAGTTTCTGGAGAATATCCTTTTTTTAGGAAAAGACTCCTCTTCTTTCCTTCTCTTTAAAAAGCGGGAAAGGCCAGCAAAGAGCTTGGCTTCTTTCAGCGACTGAATGAACAGATAAACGCCAACAAGGAGCAGCAGAATATTTGGCCCCCATATTCCGAGCAAAGGAGAGAGTTTCCCTTCCATAGTCATCTTCTCGCCTGCGGTGATCAGCACGTAGTAGATCAAAATTATTCCCAGACTTATCGTGAAGCCGCTGGTTCTGCCTCCCTTGCGTGTTGAAACACCGAGAGGAAGGCCTAAAAGGCCGAAAATTAAACAGACAAAAGGAAGGGCGAATTTCTTATTAATCTCAACCCAGTAAGAAAGATAGTCCTTTCTTCTTCGCGAATAATCAAACTCTTTATCAGCTGCTACTTCCTTTTCCTTCCTGAGCTTTGTTAAATCTTGCCTGATGATTTTTATATCCCTGAATAGCTCGCGGATATCCTTTTCTCGCACCCGCTTTTTATGAGAAACGGAAGTGAAGAGGCTCTCCACGTTTATTTCTTCTTCAATTTTCTCGAAAGATGTAACTCCGTATTTCTCGGGTTCAGAAAGGGGATAAGAATGAACAGTTCCGTCGAAAAGCTCAAGGACGGCTCTTTTCATTTCTGGATAGAAGTTAAGCTTTCCTCTCTTTGCAGATATAACCCTTGGCTCTTCAGGGGGGTCGGAAAAATAGACGAAAATATTCTCCCAGTCTCTTGTTTGAGTGATCCCCTGGATAAATATAACCGTATTGGGGATGGACTCATTGAATTCCCGAGGATTAATCTTAAACTGAACCTTTGTCAGGACAGATTGATAAATTGTCTGGATCAGCCTGTAGTTGGAGTGAGGTGCAAGATAGAGAACTAAATAAGAAGTCAACAGCCACCCGCAGACTGAAAAGATAAGAACAGGGCGGAGAAGCCTCTTATAGCTGATCCCCAATGTTTTAAAAGCCATGATCTCCGAGTCAGATGAAAGACGGCTCAGACCACCCAAAACCCCCATCAGGATAGCCATCGGCACAGTAAAGGCCAGAATAGAAGGAACGAGGTAGACGAAGATTACTATTGCGGCTTTGAATGAAACTCCTCTGGTTATGAAAATCTCAGAGAATTGAAGAATCTGATTCATTAAAAGAACAAAAGTGTAGATTAAAAGGCCGATAAAAAAAGGGGGGGCTAACTCTTTTATGATATAGCGGTCAAAATATTTGATCACTCTGTTTATATACCATAAAATTATTGAGCTTGTATATCGTCATTATAATTACTTGAAGATAAAGAACTTAGAGTCTTCCAGGCATCTGCTCCCGCAAAAATTGACCTAAACACGGAGCAGGTCCGCGCCCAGCAAATTTTTACAAATCACCTGGATCGATATTTGGAGGGCAGGTCAGTGATTTCCTGTGCTTGTTTCATAATTCAATAGTATTTGACTAGTAAAAGTTAAATCTCATAACTTTATTCTTTCATAAAAACTGCTGACTTTTCCTTCAACATTTATGATTCTTTTCCTTGATAAATTTTTTCACTCAAGCTATGATAGGATAGAAAAAAAGCAGGAGGGGAAAAACAAGAAAACTAGCTAAACTTCTTTGATAACCACTGTCTATTTAATGAGTCTTTAAAAGGAGGACGATTAGATGTTATATAAAAAATCTTTTGTTATGCATTTGGGAATCTTTCTGATTATGTTTCTTTTTTGCTCAGCTATGGCCTCCATGAAAAGAATTTATAAATTCAAAGACGTACAAATCCCATATGATCTGAAACATAAAAATTCTATATTCGAGAAAGGTAAATATGATTTTGAAATTATGTTTAGTTATACGCAGCAAGTGTGGTATCTCAGGCTTATAAAAAAGGGAAAAGCTCTCTGCCTTATAGCTGGAGAAAGACTACCATATAAGAGCTTTGGTAGGGAAAGAATAAAAGATCCCGAAATTCCAATTCAGCCCAGATTAAATATACTAAAAAATCCCGCCGACAAAACAGTGAACGTAATATTTGAATCTGGCAAAAAGATAACTACTTATAAATTGGTAAGGGTCAGGTTTAAAATGGAATATTAATATTAATTCATCATTACTGCTTGGAATCAGATTACTAAGGATAAAAGAATATAAGAGAATTTCTAAGCGGTCATTTTTTAGAAGATTCAGAATAGTAAATATTTTTATATACCAAAGAGAAGCGCTGAAATAAGAAAGAACCTGGGCAAGTATCCAGGGCCTTTGGGGTTAGACCTTGACCAAATTATGGGCTCAGTCCATACCCAAAAGAATGCCGTAAGGACAAGACGTAAGAAAATATCTTTTCCCGATGACAAGGCCTGACCCCATGAAGCCTGACCTCATGATGCCTGACCCCGAGGATTTAATACATATCGCCGGGAGGCGGTGGCGGATACTTGGGTCCTTTCTCCTCTTCAGGAATATCAGATACCAACCCTTCTGTGGTCAAGAGTAATCCTGCGATGCTTGCAGCGTTTTGGAGGGCTATTCGAACAACCTTTGTCGGATCTAGAACACCAGCTTTGACTAAATCTTCAAACTTCTCTGTAAGAGCGTTAAAGCCCTTGTTTTGCTCCATATCTTTCACTTTTTCAACAGTAATCGAGCCTTCATGACCCGCATTGTCTGCGATTTGACGGAGGGGTTCTTCTAAGGCCCTCCTGATAATATCGACACCGATCGCCATATCATCTTCTAACTTTAAGCCCTCAAGGAGCTTCTGGCATCTTAAAAGAGCAACTCCTCCTCCAGGAACAATCCCTTCCTCAACTGCCGCCTTGGTGGCGTGCATGGCATCTTCGACTCTCGCCTTTTTCTCTTTAAGCTCAGTCTCTGTGGCGGCGCCGACTTTAATCAAAGCAACTCCGCCGACCATCTTGGCCAATCTTTCCTGAAGCTTCTCCTTATCGTAATCAGAGGTTGTATCCTCAATCTGAGTTCTAATCTGCTTTATTCGGGCTTGGACATCGTCCTTTTTCCCTTCACCCTCAACAATCGTGGTGTTATCTTTATCAATAACCACTTTTTTGGCTTTACCCAGCCAGTCAACCCCGACATTTTCAAGCTTCACTCCTATGTCTTCAGTGATAACCTTCCCACCACTCAGAATGGCGATATCCTCCAGCATAGCCTTCCGCCTGTCACCAAATCCAGGAGCCTTTACTGCAGAGCAATGAAAAGTGCCTTTGAGCTTGTTGACCACCAGAGTTGCCAGCGCCTCACCCTCAACTTCCTCAGCAATGACCAACAAGGGACTTCCCATTTTGGCCACGTTTTCAAGAAGAGGCAGAAGCTCTCTCAGGTTGCTGATTTTCTTTTCATGAAGAAGTATAACAGGATTCTCCAAGACGCATTCCATCCTATCTGGATCGGTGATGAAATAAGGAGAAAGATAGCCACGGTCGAACTGCATTCCTTCAACCACTTCCATGGTCGTCTCCAAACCCTTAGCCTCTTCCACGGTAATCACGCCGTCCTTCCCAACTTTATCCATCGCTTCAGCGATGATTTTTCCCACAGACTCATCATTGTTGGCTGAAATAGCCCCAACCTGGGCAATCATTTCACCGCTCACATCCCGGCTAAGCTTCTTCAATTCTTTGACAACTTCTTCTATGGCTCTGTCGATTCCCTTTTTAAGTAAATTAGGATTTGCCCCAGCTGTAACATACTTTAATCCTTCAGAAAAGATCCTCTGAGCTAGAACGGTTGCCGTTGTCGTTCCATCACCGGCAACGTCTGAAGTTTTGGAAGCTACTTCTTTTACAAGCTGGGCTCCCATATTTTCTAAAGGATCCTTGAGCTCAATTTCCTTGGCCACTGTTACCCCGTCCTTAGTGCTTGTTGGGGAACCGAATTTCTTATCCAAAACAACATTCTTTCCCCTAGGGCCTAACGTTTCCTTAACTAAGTCGCTTAATGTATCGACGCCCTTTTTTAATGCCTGTCTGGCATCTTCACCGAGTGTAATTTGTTTTGCCATTTTTTCCTCCTTCTCGCAAAAATTAGGTGATTTTAGCTAAAATCTCTTCTTCACGAACGATAATATGCTCAATATCACCTATCGTCACTTCGGTTCCACTGAATTTTCCGATAAGAACCTTATCACCCTTCTTAACATCAAGAGGAATAACTTTCCCGTCTTCTGTCACACGGCCTTTCCCCACTTCTATTACTTCAGCTTCTTGGGGTTTCTCCTTTGCAGTATCAGGAATGATTATTCCACCTTTCTTTATTTCCTGCTCTTCTAATCTTTTTAGAAGAACTCTGTCGTGTAAGGGTATCACCTTCATTAAAGCCTCCTTAATATAGATAATTTTTTTAGCAGATTTTATAGAAGATTGCTAATTTTAGCTCTAGTTCCCCTTTTTTGTCAAGAAAAAAGAAATAAATTTAGCACTCTTAGAAGGAGAGTGCTAAATTTTCTTCAAAATCTTTAAAGATTTGGCCCTGTTACGAAGAGTGTTGCGATGAACTCCAAGGGCGTTTGCCATTTTGGTCATGTTCCCCTTGTATATTTTCGCTGATTTTTCGATGTAAATTTTTTCGAATTCTTTTAGTGCATCTTTCAGAGATAGCTCTTTTTCCACCATTTCATCGATAACAATTTCCAGTTTCTGATGGATATTGAGTTTTTCAGATTTTTTTTCCATCTTTTTCCACCCTTTTTGTGACTTCTTTATAGGCTTCTTTGAATCTTTCCTTAAGCTCCTTAGGTATAAGGCTGATTATGGCCCTAGTCACTTGCAGGCACACTGGGGAAAGAGCAGATTCTTTCAAGGCCTTTTTGCTTATCGGAAACACCAAGAGAGCAAAAACAACAACACCACAGATTAGAATCCCCTTCAGGAGCCCTATTCCTCCTCCTAAAATATTATTAAGGAGCTTTAAGGGGCCTTTTATAAACTTAGAGAGAGTATACGATGAAACCCAGCCCAGGCAGAGCACAATCAAAAATATGGTCAAAAAGCCTAAAAAATGAGCCAGGACTTCGTTGGAGATAAGCCGAAGATAAATCCGGGAGGCCTGAGAATAAAAACCAAGGGCCAAAATTAATCCAATAATCACTGCAAGAAGGCCAAAAACCTGCTTCACAAGTCCTTTGACTACGCCCAGGATAGTGGTCAAGGCTAAAATGCTGATCAAAATAACATCAATCCAGTTCACGCCAGTTCACTTCCTTCTTTTTCTCAACTCCTCTACCATCCAGTATTGACCCTCTCTAAGATTTCCAAAGGGTATGTGAGGTTTTATTTTTCCATGAAAATCTGACCCAGCTATCGGAACAAGATCCAGCTCTTCTGCAATCTTCTTGTAATGCTCTGTCTGGGAATGATCATGATAAGAAGTGTATACCTCTATCCCTTGGAGCCCGCTTTCTTTCAGAATTGCTATATCTTCTCTGGAGGCCTTCTGGAAATACGCACCAGGATGAGCGAGGACTGGAACACCTTCTGTCTCGGGAGCAACCCTGAGAACATCCAATAAACTCAGGTTTTGCTTGGGAACCCAAGCCGGCTTACCCTTCACGAAATAATCTTCATAAAAAAGATAAGGGGCAAAGTCTCGACTTGCCCCTTCAAAATACTTCTTGAGCACTGGAGTTTTTTTCCTTTCAGCCTTTCGCAGCAAAACCTGGGCAATTGTCACTCCCAAGGGAGGAGTGGACTTTGAATCTTTGGCTATCTCTTTCCAGCTAATATCAAATCCGATGTCTTGAAGTTTACGAACACGCTCCTTAGCCTCTATAATCCTTTTCTTCGAAGCCTTATTGATAAGTTTGAAAATAATTTTCTTCTTCCAGCTTACAAAGGGAAGAAGAAGATGAAACTCACGGTCGCCGTAGAGAGTTGTGAGCTCGATGCCGGGGATAACCTCAACGCCTGCTTCTTCGCCGAACTCCAAAGCTTGAGGATAAGCTGCAACTGTATCATGATCAGTAATAGAAATAGCTTCCAGTTTCTTCTCGCTTGCGAGCTGAACAATATGGAAAGGAGAAAGGCTACCGTCGCTACTTTTATTGGAATGAATATGCAAATCGACTTGCCCTTGCATTATAATTCATTCTTTCCTGTTAAGAGACTATAAATTTCAAAATACCTTTTCGCTGTCTGTTCGATAATCGACTGGGGTAATGGAGGGGGCGGGCTCTCTTTGTCCCAGTCAGTGCTTTCCAGGTAATCACGAACAAATTGCTTATCCAGGCTGGGCGGAGACTGGCCAGGAGAGTAGCTGGCCGACGGCCAGAATCGAGAAGAATCTGGAGTAAAGATTTCGTCAACCAGCATAAGCTCATCATTTAAAAGCCCGAATTCAAACTTTGTATCAGCAATAATAATTCCCTTAGAGATAGCATGAAGGGATGCTTTCTGAAAGAGCTCCAAGCTTATTTTTTTAACCTTATCAGCGAGTTCAGGCTCAATTAGCTTTTGCATCTCCTTAAAAGATATGTTTTGATCATGCTCCCCTACTTCAGCCTTTGTAGCAGGAGTGAAGATCGTCTCTTCTAATCTGTCAGCTTCTCTCATGCCAGGAGGAACTTTAACGCCGCTAATCTTCCCTGTGGCTTTATAATCCTTCCATCCTGAGCCGGAGAGATATCCTCGGACAACGCATTCTACGGGAATAACTTCGGTCTTGTGCACCAGCATAGATCTTTTCTCCAGGATATCCTTATATTTGTGGAGCACTGGCGGAAACTCGCCTACATCGTCAGTCAGGAGATGATTACGGCAAACGAGTGAGGTGAAATCAAACCAAAACTTAGAAAGCTGTGTTAAGATTTTTCCCTTATCTGGAATAAGTGAAGGAAGAACAAAATCAAAAGCAGAAATGCGGTCCGAAGCAACCACAAGAAGCTTGTCTTCTATCTCGTAGACGTCGCGGACCTTTCCTTTTTTGAATAAAGGAAGTTCTGGAATTGAAATCTCAGAATATGCTTTGGCCATAGCACGCTAAAGAATAAAAAAAATAAATTTAAAAAGCAACTAAAAACGTTTTGGGAAATAGCCTCGCTCCCCTCTAAGATGACATTCCGATGAAGCTTAGGGTTCTGCCCGCTTTGTCCTTATCTCTTCGGAATGAAGGAAGGCTCTCATGGCAATGAGTACAGATTTCTACGGAAAAAATATTTTTTTCCTCCACTCCTTCACTAACCATCTGAGAAAGATTTGCTCCTTTTAAATCGAAAAGATACTTTTGCCTTCGCAGAGGATGATTTCGAAAAAACTCTGTTGAAAGGCCCTCTTGCTTAAAGCTCTTATAGACATCCTCCCCAACTTCATAGCACTCACGCCCTATACAAGGCCCCAAAGCCACCAGAAGCAATGCGGGATCGCTGCCATAATGGTTTTTCATATTTTGAATAACCTTTTTAATGACTCTCTTAGATGTTCCTCTCCACCCGCAGTGGACAGCAGCAATTACTTTCTGGGGCTCATCCACAATTAGGGCAGGTAGGCAATCAGCTGTTTTTATGATGAGAAGGAGAAAAGGGAGGCCGGTGATTGCGGCATCTCCTTTTAATTTCTCCTCGGGAACATTATCTATTACTTGAATAATGTTGGAGTGAATTTGATTAAGCAAAACGAGCTTAAAATCCTTCCACTCCGGTCTATTTTTATAATCATCTTCCTTCCATAATCTTGCGCCGAAGCCATGGATAAGGAAGGGAATTCGTTCCAGTCGAGGAATCGTACTGTATAAGGAGCCAGATTTGACACTCATCGGGATTAGACTCTGATAACTTTAATTATTCTAATCAAAAAATACAACCAAATATTGAGCATCCAAAAAAAATTAAATTTGGTAAAGTCTGACTCCAAATTTGCTATAATTGCCTATGAAGAACATGCAGTCAGAAAATTTCGAACCAGCCTATCTCAAAAAACACAGAGAAGGGCTTTTTAAAGAAAAAATTGAGAAGGCCTTCCAATTATTGGAGAAATGCAGCCTCTGCCCTCGAAACTGCGGAGTGAACCGAGTCAAAGGAGAAAAAAAATATTGCGGCGCAGGATTTCTCCCTGAGGTGTCTTCCTACTCCCCTCACTTCGGAGAAGAAAGGCCGCTTGTTGGCCATCATGGCTCGGGCACAATTTTCATGACTCATTGTAACCTGAAATGTCTCTTTTGCCAGAATTACTCTATAAGTCATGGAGGAGAAGGCAGGGAGATATCCTTTGAAAGGTTAGGGAGGATGATGATCGAGCTTCAAATGATGGGCTGCCACAACATTAATTTTGTTACTCCCACCCATTATGTTCCTCAAATTTTGAAGGCCCTTCCTGTAGCTATAGATAAGGGACTTAAAGTGCCACTTGTCTATAACACTGGAGGTTACGATTCTGTCGAGACTCTGAAGCTTCTAGACGGAGTCTTTGATATTTATATGCCTGATTTTAAATACGCTGACGGCAAGGTGGCTGAAGAATACTCACAAGCACCTGACTATCCTGAAATGGCTAAGCTTGCCTTTAAGGAAATGCATCGTCAAGTAGGAGATCTCCTCTTGGATGAGAGAGGAATAGCACTTAGAGGACTTTTGGTGAGACACCTGGTTCTTCCTCAGGAATTGGCTGGAACAAAAGAGGTGATGAGCTTCCTGGCTCAAGAAATCTCTAAGAACACCTATGTTAACATCATGGACCAGTTTTATCCCTACGGCAGAATCTCTGCCAACTCTCCTTTAAACAGAAGAATCAATCAAGGCGAATATGACGCGGCCGTAGAAGCGGCAAAGGACGAAGGGATAACTCGCCTAGATAAGAGGGAGAAACTGCGCCTTATCTGGCGCTTTTAACCTAACGACCTTCATTTAAAAAAGGGGACAGGCTACTTTTTTATGATGATTACTGCTGCTGTGGCTTCTGTTATGGTTTGAAAGATCTAATTCCTGTCTTAACTATAAAAAGTAGCCTGTCCCCTTTTTTATGTCCTTTTTTATGTCCCCTTTTTTAGCTTTTTTAAAAGGTAGGATTTTCCCCACAAAATAAGGGCAGACGAAGAAAGAAAAACAAAAAGAGCAAAAATAATAAAGGAATCTCTTAGCCCAAAGTACTGGGAGACCCATCCGAATAGCAGTGGGCCAAAGGCAAAACCTAAATCTACAGAAGAAGCAAAAAGACTCAAAACTTTCCCATGTTCTCGAAAAGGGACTCCCTCGACAACGAGAGCGGTCAGATGGGGGTATAGAATTCCCACTCCGATTCCCCAGATAACGCCAGATAGTCCGAGCAAAATATTATTGGAAGCAAAATAGATTAATACTCCTCCTCCGGAAATAAAATAAAAAGCAGGAAGAAGTGACCTCGGACTACCCCAAAAAACAAACCGCTTTCCTCCATAAAGCCGCATAAACACAGCAGTCAAGCTCAGAAAAGTATAAAAATAGCCAGCCCACATCGGAGATTCTCCGTGAGCAAGAAGAGGAACAAAACTCAAGCTAGAGCTCAGACCGGTTTCAAAGATTAAGGTTAGAAAAAAAATCAAGAAAATTCTTCTCTGTTTTAGGAGACGAAGAAAGCCAACGCTTTTGATTTCTGAGTCTTCAGGAAATCGAGGAAGCTTGACTTTCCAGAAGAGGCCAAACACAAGCGGAATCGCGGCCAGGAAAACAGCACAGAGAAAAAAAGGGGAGAAGCCAAATCTTTCAATAATTCCTTCTCCCATAAAAGGAACAACCAAGAGAGGAAGCATAAAACCTGTGGACACAACTCCGATGGCATAAGCCCTCTCTTCCTCGCGGGTTATCAAAACAGCGATCAACAAAGCTGCCAGAATAAAAACTGAAAACCCAAAACCATGAAGAATCCTTATGAATACGACAAACCAATTTAATTCTTGGATGAAGAGGTACATGGCTGTCATGATCAGGACAAGAATTAGCCCTGCAACAACCACTTTCCTAGGATTGTACTTGCTTAAAAGCCAGCCAACAAACGGGCGGGATAAAAAGGCAGACAGGGAAAAAATACCCAGTAAGAAGCCGATTTGCCGCGGGCTCCCTCCCAGGTGCTTAAAATATACAGAAAGAAGAATCAGCATGGCAACGGAAGAGTAAGACATTAATACCAGTAATTGGATGGAGAGTATTCCCGGAGCTAATTTTTTGTTTCTCATTTAAAAGAAACAAAAACTAACAAATCTATCCTTCTATTTCAATCTTTTTTTGATGCAGAGGTCTTATTTATCAAACGAGCCATTTTTTTCAATAAATAGAATATAAAAATTTGATGAATCAAAACCTTACATTAAAATGTGGGCTTGATAAATCAAACCCCCACAATTAAAGAAGACCCTACAAGAAAAAGAAGGAATTTTTGAATAAAGCTCTTGATTTATTCAGAATAGATTAAAGCTTCAGAAATGAATTTTTTATAGTGTTTAATCACATCTAAGATGAGTTCTTCCTTGGACAATTTCAGGACGCTTGAAGGCTTGATATTTTTCATGAAGGGCACTTCCTTTTCCTCAATCTGACTCTTCTTATCCTTCCTCCCTCTAATCAGCAGTCTTAATTGGAGATCCAGGGCATTATTGGGAAGACGGATAACATAGTGGAAATGATCTACCCGCGACTTAGGAAAATTAACCTCAAAAGCAATAGATTTCCGTTTTTCTTTTCTGACTTTGGATTTTATCCCATAGATTTTCAACTCTTCAGATAAACTTTCAAAGGAAGACTCAGCAATGAACTCACAAAACTGATTAAATTTTCCTGGAGCCTCGGCCTTGCATTCATCGACAACTCTGAGGTCATCGATGAAGCTTGCTAGCTCGTCTTTCCAGTCGGCTTTTGCCATTTTGTACCCCCGATGAAGTAGGCCATCGGTATCTTATCATATTTCTATTCAGCTTTTAAAGAATAAGTAAAAAAAGAGACTGGGCACCTTCTATGTTTCTTTCTTTATCAATTCTGCGAAATGTTTTCCAAATTCTTCGCCCTTTTTTAATTCTTCTTCTGTCGGATACCCCTCAAACTCCAGGGTATCAACAAGTTCCCACTTAAGTGGCTCTATGATTTTTTCTAAATTTTTTCTCGCTCCACCGCTCCATCCGTAGCTTCCGAAATAGGCCACTTTCTTGTTTTTGATGTGCTTATGAGCAGCCATGTTTAGAACTCCTTCAACTGGAGGAAAAAGCGACACTTCATATGTGGGAGCTCCTATCATCACTCCCTTTTTTGTCCAGAGAGAAGGAAGGATGTAGCTCACATGAGTTCGGGAGGCATCAAAGATTTCAAGGGGAACATCCTCCCGGGATATTCCCTGGGCCACTGAATTCATCATGGATTCTGTAAAACCGTACATAGAGCCATAAATTAGAGTAATCCCGGCCTCGGTTTTTCCAACCGCATACTCTGCCCACTTCTTGTAGAGGTTGACTATAAGAGAAGGATTCTTGCGCCAGATTAGACCATGAGATGGAGCAATAACATCTATGGGAAGATCAGCCAGCTTTTCGATAGCTCCTAAGACCCTTGCACTAAAATTGGCCACGATATTAACGTAATAACGGAGAGATTCCTTCTCGTAAAAGTCAAAGTCTTTGCATTCATCATCAAAAATAGATCCTCGGATAGCGCCATATCCACCAAATGCATCACAAGGAAACAGAATCTTGTGAGAGACCTCGTATGTCATCATAGTTTCAGGCCAATGAAGAAAGGGCGTTGAAAAGAATTTCAAGGTTCTTTTGCCCAGGGAAAGAGTGTCCCCGTCACCTACTACCTGAACATTCTCTTTTATGGAAAAGAAACTCTCCAGCATATCCTTCGTTTTCGCTGAGCCGATGAAAGTGACTTGAGGAGCGATCCTTCTCAATGTCCTTATAAGACCAGAGTGATCGGGCTCCATATGATTTACGACTACATAGTCAATCTTTGAAATATCAGTGACTTCATCGATTTGATCAAGGAACTCATTTCCCTTGAAGGATTTTGTCAGATCGATAATCGCTTTCTTTTCATCGTCAATGAGATATGAATTGTAAGAAACGCCTTCCTTGGTGATCGGCCATAACCCTTCAAAAAGGTCAGTGGTTCGGTCGTTCACACCTATCCAGTAAACATCGGGCTTTATTTCTATTGCAGGCATTTAGTCTACCTCCTTTCTCCAGACAGCTTATAATTTTAACGAGAGATGATTAAATAGGCAATAATTTAATTTCTTTTTACAATATTCAAAGATTGTGGTAAAAGATACGGGAAAAATTAATATTTCTTTTTTTCGTCTTCATAAAAGAGACTAAAATGGAAGGCCAGGAAACAATCAAGAGAGGAACTTGGGGATCTAAAATAGCTTTCATTTTTGCAGCTACAGGGTCAGCTATAGGTCTAGGCAACATCTGGCGATTCCCGACAATGGTGAGTCAGAACGGAGGAGCAGTTTTTGTCCTGGTCTATATCCTGGCTGTTGCCTTAATCGGGTTCATTGTGATGCTGGCAGAATTGACCATAGGCCGCCACGCTCAGAAAAATCCTGTGGGAGCAATCGGATATATAAAACCCCGTTCGCCCTGGAAATTCATCGGCTATATGGGAGTAATAACAGGTGTTTGCATTCTCTCCTATTACTCTGTCGTAGCAGGATGGACAGTAGGCTACATGGTAAAGACTGCAACAGGGGCTTTCAGCGGAGAGGTGACAAGTCAATTAACTGAAAAGATATTCACAGAATTCACCTCTAATCCTCTTCAGGTTATCTTTTTACTTTTCCTATTCATCGGAACTACTACTTATATAATCTCGAGGGGAGTGAAAAAGGGAATAGAAAGATGGACTAAGGTTCTGATGCCCATCCTTTTTCTGCTTATTATTTTTCTTGCTGTGAGAGCTTTAATTCTTCCCAACGCGTCCGAAGGATTGACCTATTATCTCAAACCAGACTTCTCAAAGCTCAGCGGCACCGTCGTTCTGTTTGCCTTGGGCCAAGCTTTCTTTTCTTTAAGCCTGGGTATGGGAACAATGATAACCTATGGCAGCTATATCTCTAAATCCGATAATCTCGTCTCTTCGGCAGGATGGGTCACCTTCTCGGATACTTTTATCGCCCTCCTGGCAGGGCTAATCATCTTTCCCACTCTTGCCTTTGCCAACCAGCCAATGGATGTTGGAGGTTTTGGCCTGGTTTTCCAGATCTTTCCTATTATCTTTTCCCAAATACCGGGTGGATATATCTTTGCGCTTCTCTTTTTCTCGCTTTTATGCGTGGCTGCTCTGACTTCGACCATATCTCTCCTCGAAGTTCCAGTGGCTTATCTCGTTGATGAGAGGGAATGGTCGAGAAAAAAAGCAGCTCTGTCAGTAGGGTTTCTTTCTTTCGTCATTGGAGTTCCTTCCGCCCTTTCCTTCGGAGGAATGAAATTTTTCACCAAAATAAGTTTCTTTGGCAGATTTGATTTTATCTTCGGCAATATCTCGCTGGCTGTTGGCGCCTTTTTTATTTGTCTTTTCGTTGGCTATGTTTGGGGAGTTAAAAACGCGATCAAAGAAATCTTTTCTGGAAATCCTAAGTTCAGATTAAGGCTGCTCTGGGTTTTTTCTCTCAAATTTCTCTCGCCCATAGCTATAATTTTTATTCTTATCTTCATAAGGAAAATTGCGTCTGGATAAAGGAAGCAAATGAAGAAAAAAACTTTAGCCATCATTTTATTTTTTCTGTGTTTGACGAGTCTTCAAACCCTTAATGCAGCTGATATCAAGGGCAAGGTTATCCTTTCTCCTAAAGGAGAGCCGTACACTGAAGGGATCGTGCTTCTAAAACCCCTGGAGGAGGAATACTTTTCCGAAACCGCTCTTGATCCTGAGGGAAATTTTACGTACAGCGATCTTAGGCCAGGAAAATACATCATCAAAATGGATCTCTATGAATTGACTCCCTTCGAAGAAGAGATAGAGATAAAAGACAAAGCAGAAACACTGGAGCTTAGCTTCACTATTTCCCTTTCTATTTTGGATAAAATACTCATTTTCATCACAAAAGCAAGTGACTTCATGTGGGGTTACTGGATGATCGCCCTTCTTTTAGGGACAGGCATCCTGCTGACTTATCTCACCCGCCTCATCCAAATTAGAAGGTTAATCCTATCCCTGAAGATGGTGTTGCGGGGAGCCCTAGGAAAGGATAGGCCGGATAAAGAGGAAGGAGACATATCTCCTTATGCGGCTTTGATGACTGCTCTGGCTGCTACCGTTGGCAACGGCAATATCGCCGGGGTGGCTACTGCCATCGCTGTTGGTGGACCAGGAGCTCCTGTTTGGATGTGGATAGCCGGTGTCTTTGGCATGGCAACAAAGTATGCTGAGGGATTTTTAGGAGTCAGATTCAGGATCAAGAATATACGCGGAGAGATGTCCGGAGGGCCCATGTACTATGCCCGCAACGGCATCAAGAACAAGCATTTAGCCAAATTCATGGGCATGTTTTTTGCTATCTGTGGTGCCGTAGCCTGCTTGTTAGGCACAGGGAACATGATGCAATCCAATTCAATGGCTCTGGTCTTTAACAAAGAATTCCAAATTCCTTTCTGGATAAGCGGACTGGTTATCACAGGCATCGTGGGAGCGGTTATATTGGGCGGGATCAAGAGAATCGGAATGGTATCTGAGCGACTGGTTCCGACCATGATCATTCTTTATTTCGGAGGAGCCATCGTTATCATCCTGGCAAGGATCACTGACTTGCCCGCAGCTCTCACCACGATCTTTACATCAGCCTTCTCTGTAAAAGCTGTGGGAGGAGGTATGGTAGGAGTTACTATAAAACTTGCTATTAGCCAAGGTATTAGGAGAGGTCTGCTTTCCAACGAATCTGGACTAGGTTCAGCCGGAATTGCTCAGTCTGCATCAAAATCCAAAGATCCTTCTCGAAACGGACTCATCGCTATGACCGGGACTTTCATCGATACCTTGGTCGTTAATACGCTGACCACTCTGACCATTGTCATAACCGGAAGCTACATCAAAACCGCTGCCTACGGCGACCCAAGAGCTCTAACATCCACGGCGCTAACAGCAGATGCCTTTGGCTCTGTCATTCCTTATGGAGGATACATCATTGCTCTTTGCTCTTTTCTTTTTGGCTATTCTACTCTTCTTGGATGGTGCTACTATGGAGAAAAATGCCTGGAATATATCTTTGGAATCAGGATAATCTATCCTTACAGAGTTGCTTTCATCATCCTGCTTTTCATCGGCTCTATCATTCAGGGTCCACACCGCTACATAGTCTGGTACATAGGAGATGTAGCCAATGCTTTTATGGCTTTCCCTAACTTGTTGTCCCTTCTTCTTTTAGCCGGGTTGGTTGGAAAAGTGACAACCAAGTATTTTTATGGAAAAAAACGAGAGATATAAATCCTGAAAGCTCCAACACTGAAAAAGCCCTGGGAGCCAATATACCGTTAATGCGTGGTAATTAACAATTAGATTGCACCAGGGCAGGATTTATATTTGATTATCGGGACGGTAGAGAGTATTATTTAAGAAATGAAGTTGTGTAAGAAGGCGCTAGAGAAATCCTACTGTTTCCTCGGAATTTCAATCACCCTTATTCTCATTATCTCTCTGAATGCCCGTGGCCAGCAGGATGTTTCCGATTACCAAGAACGCCTGGCGAAAATCTCCCAACAGATAGAGCAGCTACGGCTGAAAATAGAAGAAGAGGAAAAAAAGGAATCAAGCACTCTTTCCCGGCTGGATAGGATTGGATTTAACAAGGGACTTATCAAAAAAGAAATCTCCCTTTATTCTATCCAATTGGGAAAAGCAAATCGTGAGCTTTCTTCATTGAACAAAAGCATTCCCAAGCTAGAAGCAAAGCTAGAGGAGGAAAAGCAATCTATCGAGAAAATACTCATCACCACCTATAAATTCGGAAAATTTAACTTTTTCCAATTCATGCTTCAGGCAGAAAACGTAGGAACTCTTATTTCCGAGAATAAGAATTTGACTATTTTGGCTCAGTATCAGGAAAGAATTATCTCAAATTATATGGAAACCTTGGATAAACTGGAGACAGCCCAAAAAGAGCTTAAAACGAAAAAAACGGAGGCTTCGCGTTTGATAAGGAATGCCGAGAAGAAAAGGAAAGAACTCCAAGCTCAGGAAAGAAAGAACAGAGCCCTTATATCAGAAATAAAGAAAAACAAGAAACTACATCTTCAAACCTTAGATGAGTTAAAAGTAAGAGCTCAACAGTTGTTAATTTTGATAGAAAGATTACTTAAAGAAGAAATTACTTTTCCTATTAATTTAATCCCTCTTTACGAGAAAAAAGGGGAACTTCCTTGGCCTATCGAGGGAAACGTCACCACCAAATTTGGGCTCCAGAGGCATCCTCAATTTAAAACGACCACGATGAATAACGGAATCGAAATTTCACCCAAAAAGAACTATGTCATTGTTAGATCTATCCATCCTGGCAAAGTCGTCTACTCTGACTACTTCCAGGGATACGGCAACCTCATCATTATCGATCACGGAATGTCCTACTATTCGCTCTATGGTCATTGCTCAGAAATATTGGTCAAGAAGGGCGTCCTGGTCAAAGCTGAGCAACCGATCGCCCTTGTCGGCGATATCGGTTCTTTTGAAGGAGACTCTGTTTATTTTGAAATTCGATTCAAGACAAAGCCCCTTAATCCCTTGCAATGGCTGAAATGAAGATGTTAAAATCAAAAATCAGTTTTAGGATAAAATGAACAAAAAAAGAGCAAGAATACTCCTTTTTGCCGTACTGGTCTTGGTCTTTCTCTTCTTCTTGCTAGAAAAAAGCTTTCTCCCTGGACTCTTATCAAAGCTTTCTCCCGACAGGAATTTTGAGTTGCTAGGAAAAGTTATCCAATTGATCAAAAACGATTACATTGAAGAGGCTAATCCAGATAAAACAATGAAGGGAGCCTTTAAAGGAATGGTTGATTCCCTGGACGTTCTTTCCAGCTATTTGGACAAAGAGAGCATGGTTAGGTATAGCCAGCGCAAGGAGGCAAGCCTGAAGGATATAGGAATTGTCCTTTACAAAAGCTACGGTTCTTTTCCTCAGGTCATCGGAATTAGAGAGAATTCCCCTGCTGAAAAGAAAGGAATCCAGATCGGCGACTTTATCAGTTCTATTGACGGACGCTCGACTCTCACCATGAGTATGACCGAAGCAAATCTCTATCTTAAGGATAGAGATGAGAAAACCATAAAGCTCAGGATATTTAAAAGAGAGGAAACAAAAGAGGTGAGTGTTGAAAGAACCTTGCTCTTTGAAGAACCATTTTCCTATGCTGAAGCAAAGGGCACGAGCGGAATTTTGAAGATCCATCAGCTTTATCCTCCTTGTGTAAAGAAGATAAGACAGGAAATCATACCCAGATTAAAGCCAGAGAAAAGGACTCTTATTTTGGATTTAAGGGATTGCTACGAAGGAGAGATTGAAGAAGCCAGAAAACTCGTCAATCTATTCTTAAAATCTCCTAATATAGGTTACTTTGAAACAAAAGGAAGAACCAAGGAGATTATTTCTTGTCCGGAAGAGGCTGAACTTGAAAAACTGCCTTTGGTTATCTGGACAAACCAGGCTACAATCGGACCGGCAGAGGCAGTAGCCGGAGTTCTCAAAGAATTTAAAAGGGGCAAAATCATCGGGCATCCAACTTTAGGTCTCGTGGCCAAACAAAATATCTTTGTCCTGGATGACGGAAGCGGTTTGCTGCTCACTTCAGGAATCTTCTATCTTAGGTCAGGAGAAAAGTTGTGGGAAAAAGGAATTAAGCCTGATATAAAAATAAACGGGGAAGACCAAAGCCTTAGCACATATCTTAAAAAAAGCCTTTAATCTCCAGCCTAAAATGTAATTAATGCGAAAAAGAAGGTCTAAGAAAAGAAAAAAGGCCAATCGCATTCCTCCTTCCACCATTATTATCTTTTCTCTTATGGTGCTTTTATCAGCAATCGGTTTAGACTACATCGGCTGGAAAAATGGAGAAAAATCTTACCTTTTTGCTTCTCTGTTTGGAAGAAAGGCAGCTCTATTGAGTCAGGAAACTCAGCCTCGTCAAGAACCTCCGCCTGATAAAGAAGCCCTTGACCAGATTGTCATCAAGAGTCTAACCCTGCTTAACATACCCTATGATCCAAATCAACAGTACAAGGACAACAAGGGAGTTCTCCATCTTATGATTGACCTCCCCTTGAAAAAATACGTGGAGCTAGAATCTCTTCTTGAAAAAGAATTCAATAAAGTCAGTGCTTCTGTCCGAGAAAAAGAAGAACAACTCGGCCCAGAAAAGAATTATTATCTGTGGCAGGTCGAAGGGATAAGAAAGCAAAGGTTGAGTATTCTTTTCGCAAGCCATAAGGAAAAAATAAGGGCAGAACTTCCTCCAAGAAAAGCTAGAAACAAAGTAGCAATCATCATCGACGACATGGGTTACAGTTTAAAAGCAATCAATGATATCTGCTCGCTCAATAAGCCCTTGACAATCTCTATTCTTCCCTATACCCCTCTAGCCAAAGAGATAGCTCGGATTGCTCACCAAAACAATTTGGAAGTTATGCTTCATCTTCCTCTTGAATCAATAAATAACCAGGGAGGAAACCACATTGAGGGAATAATTCTCTCTCAAATGGGCGAAGAGGAAATACTAAAAACGGTGGAGCACAATCTCGATCAGATTCCATACGTCACAGGAGTTAACAACCATATGGGATCGAAAATAACGGCTGACAAGAATCTCATATCCTTAGTCCTTGGACCTTTAAAAGAAAGAAATCTTTTTTTTATTGATAGTCGTACCACAAGCAGGTCCGAAGCTTATAATGTTGCCCAAACACTCGGAATCCCTTCAGCCTATCGCCAAGTTTTTCTTGACGGAGAAAACCGTAAGGGTTACATAAAAGGAAAAATGATTGAGCTCTTTCGCTTGGCTCAGAGAAATGGAAAAGCTGTAGGCATCTGCCATCCAACTGAAAGAACTCTAAGAGTCCTAAGGGAAAACTTTCATCTTCTGGATAAATATAATATCGAACCCGTCTTCGCCTCCCAGCTTACCAAATAATCAAGAAGACCGGAGAGAAGCCCGCGGATAAATCAAACCCCTGCAGTTAACGAACAAAAGTAAAAGTATCAATCAGATAAAAGGCTCCAGCGTAAAATACAAGCAAAAGAATAATAATCATACCTTTGAAAACGATCTTCCTTTGTAATTTCTTGTACAGAGCAAAAAGAAGCTGGTAAAGGGCAAAAACCTCAAGAGCAAAAGGGAGAAAACCTGTATAACCAAAAACGGGCATCTGGAACACTCTCCAGAAATTGAGATACGGAATGGAGTATTCCCAGTGAGATCCTGCCCAAAAATTCCAAAATTCCCACAAGAAGCCGGCAACAAGGCCGGCCAATAACCAGCTCCAGAATCGGGTCCAATCCTTTTTCTCTAAATCTTTCAATAAAGTTTCATTTTTTAGCCAAAAATTCAACGGCTCAAGCATAAAAATAAAACACAGCCAGACAAAAGGAAAAAAAAGACGAGGCCAAGCAAGGACTAAAATAATTGATATTATTCCTGAAAAAAACCACGATTTAAGAAGAACCGGTGTTCCTCTTATCCTAAACAAGGCAAGTTTCCTTTTAGATAAGAAGCTTTGAACAAACAGGGAGATCTCTTTCATCGCCGGAATGACAGAGGCATAAGCAATAAAATAGCCAATCCACCTTTCAAGTATGCCTGGAGGAAGATCATGATAGGTCCAGTTTTTCACTCTTAAATTAAACAGCTCAAAAATAAGCCAGACGAGAACAGAAATGAAAGCTGAAAAAAGAAAATTCTTCAAAGATATAGAAAGAGGTGAGGCCTTACTTCTCCTAAAGTTCAAGCTGTCCATTATGAGAATAAACGACCACCACGAACAGCAAAAGAACCAGGTTTTCATAAAAGACACATCAAGAACAAGGAGAAATGCAGAAAATATGAGGCCAAAAAGGCCAAAGTATAGGTTAAGACGAAGGATCTTTTCTTTCATCGTGCTTGCGTCATGCTCTCAAGATTTTAGTTTTTTTCTATTCTTCCCTAAATGGCTAATTTTTTTATTTTACTATGCTACTTAAAAATGCAACTTTTGCAAGCCTGAGATCAGGTTTGGTGGTTTCGTGCCTTTTCATATGGATCTATGCATAACTATCGGGAACGAAATTGGGCAGCCCCATTTTTTGTGGAGAATGGGTGTGGAGAATGGGGCCAGGCCCCATTTTTTTAAAGAGAGAGGACATTCTCACAGCGCGAAGACAGAAAATTTGAAAATGGGGCCTGGCCCCAATTAAACCAATTAAAAAGATTGAATAATTTCCTGTCCTCAATTATATTAAAAAATGGAACAAAGGAGACCGAGATGAAAAAAGCGCTGCTGGTCAAAACTCTTATCGTAACTACATTCATTTCTGCCTTTATTCAGACTGGATGTCAGAGAGCACCTACCGCGGAAGAGCTCAAAGCCTCTTTGAAAATAGTCGACGTAGAAACAAAGTGGGTGAAAAAATACTATCAACCATGGCCTGCAAAGTTGACACTTGTTCCGGCAATTTCTTTCCGAGTAAAAAACCTAACTGAAGAAGCGATTCGGCATATAAGTTTTGAAGCCGTTTTCAGGTTCATGGATGATACTAAAACCTTAGGAGAAGGATTCCTGCCTGGCCTTCCAGAAGGTTCTATTCCTCCCGGAGGAACGAGTGATGCTATCCTTTTGAAAAGCCGCCTGGGAGTTGAGGGGAAATCCGTTAGCCATTTCAGAAACAGTCCGCATTGGAAGATCGCTTTGGTCAAATTGTTCGTTAGGCATAAAGGATCCCGGTTTACTCTCCTAGGAGAATGGGAGGTTTCTCGGAAAATAGATTTTAAGGAACCAGAGCCTTATCCTCCCAAGAAAGAAGAGAAGCTAACATCTTATTAATACTTCCAACCTGGATAAGCTTCGCGAATAAATATTTCGAGGAAAGGAACTGTAACTGATGAGCACATTCATTCCTACAAGAGTATTTTTAACCAAAGGAAAAGGACAGCATAAGGAAAAATTAGCCAGTTTTGAGCAAGCTTTAAGAGAAGCCGCCATCGCTCCTTTTAACCTTGTTAAAGCCTCGAGTATCTTCCCTCCTCAGTGCAAGCTTTGTTCAAAAGAGGAGGGATTGAAGTCGCTTAAGCCAGGCCAAATTGTTTTTTTGGTCATGAGCGAATGCGCAACAGATGAAGCCCACCGCTTAATACAAGCCTCAATAGGATTGGCCATTCCTAATGCACCTAATCATTATGGTTATCTTTCCGAACATCACAGTTTTGGTCAAGACGAGAAAGAAGCAGGTCAGTATGCAGAGGATCTAGCGGCGTATATGCTGGCCACGACTCTTGGCGTGAACTTCGATACCAATCAAATCTGGAACGAAGAAAAAAATATTTATAGGTTATCCGATAACATTAAAGTCAGGACTAGACATATCACTCAGACAGCAAAAGGGAAAAAAGGTCTCTGGACGACGGCCATTGCCGCCGCTATCTTCATACCCTAAAAAGAAAAAGGCGGCTGGTCTTTTTTTTTGCTTTTTACCCTTCTTTAGACATTTCATCATCAGAAATTAAAACAAAAAACAAGACCTGACCCCTTTTTGATGAATCAAACCCCTACAGGAATGCTATATATAATCGAGAGGATTGGGTATAAGTATCTTTATAAGGCTCTTCTCTTTGAGTTCTTTTAAATATTCCTCTAGTTTTTTTTGGCTTTTCTCGTTAAAAAATTTTTCTTCTATTTCTCTCCGGGCTTCTTCAAAGGATTTAAGGCGGCTCTCTTTTTTTTCCTCTAATTTCAGCAGGAACCAGCCCGTTCGAACCTTTAGCCAGGGAGTCATCTCTCCCACCTTTAGCTTCTCCACAGCTTGTTCCAGGTCTTTTTCTAATTCACCCTTTTTAAAGCTTCCCAACTCTCCTTGATTATCCTTCTCTGGCCCCTCAGAATACTCGCCAGCTAGAGAACCCATGTCCTCGCCAGAGGAAATCTTCTCGTTGATTTCTCGCTTTTTAGCCTCGACATCATCCTCGTTTCCCCCTTCCCCTGAAAGATAAATGGCTCTCAGTTTATATTCTGGAAGCTCTGTGAATTCCTCAGGATGAAGCTTATAATAATTAACGGTTTCTGAGTCGTTGACGACAACATTTGCACGGACTTCCGAATAAATAACAGCTTCCCTCATTATATTTTCCCTCATCCTTTTCTTCCACTCTTCAAAATCAATTCCTTGCTGCTGGAGAGCTCGGATTAGCTCTGCGTCCGAATTCAGGTTATTCTCTTTTTTTAAGTTTTCCAGCCATAATTTTAGTTGTTCATCTGGATTTAGCCCCTCCATTTCCTGGGCTTCCTGCAAAAGCAGGAGATCTGTTATCATCTTTTCTAAAAGATTTTCTTTCATGGCATCATACCTCTTATCAAACTCTTCGCCCTTAAATTGAGTGCTAAGAGCCTGATAAAAATCGTCATGCTCTGCTTTGAATTGAGAGAGGGTGATGATGTCTTCGTTTACTACGGCTACGATTTCCTCGATGACTTCTTGGCCGAAAAGACAGACTAAGCCAGAAAATATCAAGGTAAAAACTAGGACGGCATTTCTTTTCTTCATATATCGTCCCTTTGATAAGGGAAAGATAGATTTATCGGATAAAAACTCCATTCTATATTATTTTTCAGATACTCCATGTGTGATGAAATTTGATACTCGATTTTTAGGTCCAAAATTTTTGCTTTTATGTCTGGTAAAGCATCTTCTTCAGAAATCAACTCCGGCTCGAATCTCTTATCCACTCTGAATATGTGATACCCATAAGATGACTCCACTACAGGGCTTAACTCTCCTTCCTGGAGGGAAAATAAAACTTTTTCCATTTCAAACGGAAGCTGGCCCATTTCAAAAACACCCATCTTACCTCCTTTTACAGCTTCCAAACCGATGGATTCTGCCTCAGCGATCTTTCTGAAATCTTCCTCAGAAACACTCTTCACTCTTTCCAAAACTTCTATAGCCTGGTCCTCGGTTTCCAGCAATATCTGGCTGACCTCAAGCCTCTCTGGCCGCAAAAATTCCCGTTTATGAAGATTATAATACTCCTTTATTTCCTCTTCTTTGACTTCGATGTCCTTCAAAAGCTCATAAGTGTATTTTTCTATCAGTAACCTATCAAACAAAATCTCGGTATCCATTTCTTCTACAGAGACGTCGCTGCCTTCAGACTTAAGATCAGTCGACAACTTTGCCAAGTATTCCTGTTTCTCCTCCCAGCTCAAAGATATATTTTGATTACTGGCTGATTGCAGAACAAGCTTCTCCTCGATAAATTTATCGAGGAGGCGGCTTAGAGATACAGGGGTCAAAGCTTCCTGGTCATTTCCGAAAGTACCGCGAACGTACTTTTCAAAGTCAGAATTAAGGTAGGCAGTATCTTCAATTTCAACGATGATGTAGTTCTTTCTTTGCGGGTCCTCGAGGTTAACGCCTAAAGAGCTTTCCTGCTCGTTCTTCTCTCCGCAATTCGCGCCAAAAAAAATTAAAATCCCTGTCAGGAAAAGGAAAAATAAGCTGCGTTTCGACTTGATAAACTTCATCTTTTTTTGGCTTAATTTATTATATTATATAAAGATAACTCCTTCAAGATTGATATTGTTTCATCCATAATTTCGGTCTCTTTCTTGGCAAGAATGGATAAACTCATAACACCCTGAGGAGTGATTGTTCCTGAATATCTTTCCATAAGCTTGGTCAGTCGAGCTATGTCTGCGGATGATGATGGGAAAATCTTAAATATTATTTTCTTCCCTATGCGGTCGATAGCATTGATATTTACGTTTTGAGCCAGGTGCTTGATTATGCCGTAGCGAAGGAGATGTTCTACAGTTGTGGGAAGAGGGCCATATCTATCTCTTATCTCTTCTTTTATCTTTTCAATTTCACCTAGATCCTCAACAGAAGAAATTCGTTTATAAAGGCTAAGCCTCAGGTTTATCTGGGGAAGATAATCCTCTGGGATCCGGATATCCACTTTTAGGTTGATCTCGCTTTTAACTTCTTCTCTCGCTTCTCCCTTGAGTTCTTTAATCGTCTTCTCAAAAAGATACATATAATAATCAAATCCAACTGCTTCCATATATCCATGCTGCTCAGAGCCCAAAAAATTCCCGGCACCCCTTATCTCCAGATCTTTTGCAGCTAACCGAAACCCTGATCCTAGCTCAGTAAATTCTTGAAGCGCTTTTAAGCGCTCCTTGGCTAGATTTGTAAGCTCTGTAAAAGGAGGAACTAGAAAATAGGCGATAGCTTGGCGGGAGGAACGGCCCACTCTGCCGCGAAGCTGATAAAGCTGGGCCAAGCCAAAAAGGTCGGCTCGCTCCACAATAAGGGTATTAACAAGAGGAATATCTATTCCATTCTCGATAATTGTGGTTGAAACCAGCACATTGAATTTCTGGTTGATAAAGTCAATCATCTTTTTCTCAAGAGTAGCGCTGGGCATTTTTCCATGGACTACCGCAACCCTTGCTTGAGGTACAAATTTCTCTATCATCTTGGCAATTTTATCAATGTCTTCTATCCTGTTGTGTATAAAGTAAACCTGGCCTTTCCGCGCCAATTCCGTTTTTACAGCAGAAGCAATAAGCCTGGGGCTGAAAGGAGTCACAACCGTATGTATCGCCAGTCGATCTTTGGGGGGCGTCTCGATGAGGCTCATATCTCTGAGGGAAGAGAGAGATAAATTCAAAGTCCTCGGGATAGGCGTTGCGCTCAGGGTTAAAACGTCGATATCGCTCTTCATCTTTTTTATTTTTTCCTTGTGGCTTACTCCAAATCTTTGTTCTTCATCGACGATTAAAAGACCTAAATCGCGGAATTCAACATCCTTGGAGAGAAGCCGATGAGTCCCGATCACAATATCGATTAATCCCTTTTTTAAATCCTCGACGATTCTCTTTTGCTGGCCCTTTGTTTGGAGCCGAGTAAGGCCCTCGACTCTGACAGGAAACAGAACCACCCTGTTCCTGAATGTCTTCAGATGCTGGCTAGCGAGAACAGTAGTGGGACAAAGAACAGCCACCTGCTTTCCGTCCATCACAGCCTTGAATGAAGCCCTCATCGCCACTTCAGTTTTTCCGTATCCCACATCTCCGCAAAGTAGGCGGTCCATCGGAAACTCTGTCTCCATATCACTCATTATCTCTTTTATGGCTCTCAGTTGATCTTCTGTTTCCTCGTATTCAAACGTTCTCTCAAACTCAGACTGCCAATCACCTCCTGGGCTAAAGCTAAATCCCTCCATAGCTTTCCTTTGAGCATAGAGATGCAACAGCTCCTTGGCCATTTTCTCTATAGCTTTTTTTGTCCTGGCTTTAGTCCTTTCCCAAGAAGGACTCCCCAATTTATTGAGAAGAGGCAAACTCGTGCCGACTTTTGAGTATTTTTGAACAAGATTGAGGTCCTCGACAGGCATAAAGAGTTTATCTTCATCCTTGTAGATTATCTCGATGAATTCACGGTTTTTTTTCTCTATCTCCATCTTTATCAAGCCCATGAAAAGCCCTATCCCGTAATCTGCATGAACAACATAATCTCCTCCTTTGAGGTCACGAAAATCGGAAATAAAGGGCTTTGTTGGGAGACGAGAAACGATAACCTTTTCTTCCGTGAAAATATCCTTCTCAGAAAAAAAGGCTATTTTTTCCTGGGGGTAGCTGAATCCATGATGGAGGCTCCCCACAAGAAGCACAACCGCGGCGTCCTCAGGGAAAACAAAGGGGCTGGAGGATTCAAGATACAGAATTTCACTCTGAGAAAGAAGGCTGGCCATCTTCTTGCGCACAGCTGGGCTTGAAAAGTAGATGAAGCATCTCTCTCTTTCTTTCTGCAGCTTTTTCATATACTGAAGAAAGAAAGGAATCTTGTTTTTAAACTCGGGAACAGATTGGAAGGAGAAGGAGAACGTTTTCCTCACCCGCTTTGGAGCAAGCTCTTGCCAATGAATCGCATCATTCTTAATTTGCTCCCAGAGAGGGGGTGGGTAAATTTTTTCCGGAGAGAGACAAAAATTTCCGCTATTCTTGAGCTCTCCGTACTGCTCCCTTAAATCCTTGATAGTCTCCTTCCATTCTTTTTCCACCTCATCAATATCATCAATAATAAACAGAGAATTTCTTAGATAATGATCAAAAGGAACAAAATGCTCTTTATTAAGAAGAGAAAGATAGAAAAAAGAAGGGAAGAAATCCCCCCGTTTCACTCGACCTATCTTTTCTCCTGTATCCTTCAAACGGCGGATTTCCTCTCTTTCTTTTATTTTTTCCTCCCATTCCTGGAGAAAATGAGACGAACTTGGAAACTCCCTGAGAGAGGGAAGAAGAATGGTATCAATTTTACTTACTGAGCGCTGATAAGAAGGATCAAATTCTCGAATCGATGCGATCTCGTCGCCGCTGAACTCGATTCGATAAGGAAGAAGCTGCCAGGGAGAAAATACATCCACAATCCCCCCACGCCAGGCATATTCTCCATGCGAATTAATCAAATCTTCCCTGGTGTATCCGTACTCATCCAGTATGTTCAGAATTTGGTCCCGTCCATAAGCCTCCCCCTTCTCTAAATTCAAAAAGAGTCGTTTGAGATTCTGCGGATTGGGGAAAGGCTTTAGCAAGCCGAAGATATGGGTCACGATCAGGGAAGATGAATTATGTATTAGATCATAGAAAAACCTCATCCTCGAGGAGATTGAATCGAGAGAAGGAAAAATCTCGAGGTAAGGACTTTCTGAGAGGGCAGGCAGAGAGCTGAGGCTTAGATCAGAGGAAAACTGGGATAAATAAAACCTGCACTGTTCTTCGATCTCAGAAAGGGGAAATGATGACGGCTGGATAAATACAATTCTTTTTTTGGATTCCAGGGCCAGTGCTGAGAGAAAATACGGCTTTGAAGCTTCGACAAGCCCGGTGACTTTCAGACCTTTCTCTCCCTGGTTTATGGCTTTAAGAAGCCCTTTGAATTCTTCTGTTTCTTTAAGAAAATCCAAGCTCATAATCCTATTATACTCGACACAGCTGGCGAGACAAATGCATTATGCTGTAGAGGTATTAACGGAAATAATGGATAAGACTAAACGGACAGAATAAGCTGAAAGAATAAAATGAAGGAGATTAAATTCTCCACCAGTAAGAGAATTTTATGAAGATGCTGTAATTGTCCTGGCCATACCTGCCTGATCCCCCCTTTAAGTAATTACTATCAACACCAAAGAAGAACACTGTTCCCGGTCTAAGGATCCAGCTTACCAGGAAGCTACCATAAATTTCATTGTCTTCGCGGTAGTAATCAACGATAGCCCTCAGAGAAAGGGTTTTGGAAAGCTGGTATGTAGTTCTTTGACGCACGGCGTTGAAATCATACACCTGCTCTCCTCCTCTTTCCTCCCAGAAAGTTTGTTTGCTGAAATCCACCGACATCTGAAGCCGTTTATTAGGTTTAACATTGAAAAAGAGTCCGTAAGTATTACTCCACCCAAGAAAGGGATCATCAGGATCATAAAAGATGCTATGGCCTGTCCTGAAGTAAAATCCAAACGGAATCCAGCTAATCAAATTGTTTTCGCTCTGGACAGTATAAGAATTCCTGTTGAAATCAATCCCTTCATACCGTTCCATAGAATTCTGGAATGTAATATCCATCTGGCTGAATTCAGTGAACCTTACGTGAAGATTAGCTCTTGCCCAACGATCAGTCAAAAGGTCCTCAAAATAAGCATACCTTTGTCCTGCACTAAGCCCGAGTGAGACTTGATTCAGATATTTTTTCTCGGGATAAGCACGGAATCGCGTGTACGCTCCGAACGTTCTGTAATCCACTCGGTTTATAAAACCAGAAGAGGCCTCAAAGTCAGGATGGATCGACATCCAGTACAATCCTCCACCCAGGTGTTTGGAAAAGTAAGAGAAGTCTGCGTACATGGCTGGAACGATACTTGTTTCCTGATCATCAAACTTTGATTTGGAACCTATAGCCTGAAAAGAAAAAAAGAATTTATCTTTGAACCTGAACTGTCCATCAACACCTAAAACCCTGTTATAAGAGCCATCAATCTCTTTATCGGCCAGACAAAATCCTAGATAGGACTCTTTAAAAACGTCTGTCTTGACGCGGAGGATGTTGAAGAGGGCATTATCATCACCTATTTCTCCTCCGTTATGGACTTCCCAAAGGCTTTCGGTGGGATTTGTATCATAAGCAGAGAGAAAACCGTAGGTGAAACGTCCGACCTTACCGGTGAGCTTTGCTCCCCCAGCAGGGTCGATGATCCTTCGGGTATAGACCATATCGATTTCAGGAAATTGAAAAATTTCCATGCCTTCCAGGAAAAAGGGTCTTTTTTCAGAATAGTAGAGGGCAAACCTCTGGTTTATATCAATCTGAGGTGCATCTGCCTCGATGTGGCTAAAATCAGGATTGACAGTAAGATCAAGGGTTAAATCAGAGCTAATCCCCCATTTGAAGTTCATCCCGGGCTGAAGGTCTGTTTTTTCATCTTTATTTTTGAGAGAAGTTATTATAGGCATGAGCTCGAAGTTTTTTCCTTTCTCCACCTCCCCCCGAATCACAATCTCCTCTTCCTGAGTAAGCAAACCAGGAATGGATTTTGATACCGGAGGCCAGATAACAATCTCTCCTTTGCGGGCAATGGTCCTGCCGAGCATAACTCCCCAAACCTTATTCTCCTTATCAGGGAATCGAATGCTCTTGAAAGGAATGGCCATCTCTACCGTGTAGCCCTGTTCATCAATCTTCCCGTCTGAACGGAAAACCGTATCCCAACTCTCGTCCATATAATCGTTTCCGCCTTCCTCAATCCGCATCAGATCCATCTGGACGCCTCGAGGATTGATGAAAAATGAAAAAGCCCGGCGCTTCTCGTTAAAAGTATCTATAAAGACAGCGATCCAATCATCATCAATGATATTGTCGCGGTTGGTTATGGTCGCTCTTAATTTCTTCGGCTCAGAATCATAGCAGCGAAAAGCGAAATAGAAACATTTTTTATCATAGCCGATATAAGCTACGGTTTTTTCAGTGGGTATCCCCTTTTCTTTAGGAGTAAACTGGAGAAAACCTTCGATCTTTAATGCTTCTCTCTCCCATAGTTGATTTTCAATTACACCATCAATCTTGGGCGCATGAGAAAGTTCTGGAACCTTTAAAATCTCCTGGGAAGAAGTGAAGACGGATTGAGGGAAAAGTACTAGACAGAAGGAAAAAATTAATATAAATGCGGTTTTCTTCAACATTGTTCTTATCCTAAACTATCTAAAACTTTTGTCATCTTACTCACTGATTCACAGTTTCACTAGGGTAAACGAAAAAAAGGGCAAAAAGGTTTTGCATTTTAAAAAAAACTAAATATGACAGAAAAAAGGAGACCAAGGAACGAATATAAGATGCAAAAAGAAAAAAAGGGGGCAGGCTACTTTTTTATGTGTTGGTTTGATAAATCACAACCCTACGAAATTTATTAAAAAGTAGCCTGTCCCCATTTTACTGTCCCCTTTTTACTGCCCCTTTTTTTATTTAAAAATAAATAGCTGTATCATAAAAACAACATTTTATGAGAAAAAAATTTCCCATTTTCCTGATTCAAATACTGTAATCTCGACGATCTCTCCTTCCATCTTGCACTTGAAAACTTCAAACCTTCTTCCAGATTTCTGGTCCATAGCTCTTTTTCTCGAAATAATCTCGTCTATTTTGAATTCGCGGTTGCCTATTACGACAGCCTTCGGAATCTCTTCTCTCTTGTAGCCGGAATAAAACTTCAGCTCGAACATTCCATCTTCTTCATTTTTTTTGGGCTGGCCCATGATTTTTGCTCCTGGAGTTTCTACAATTGCAGTAGCTCTTTGGATATTCCATTATAATATTTATAATTACGAGATACAAAATAATGCGGAAAAAAAGGGGGCAGGCTGTTTTTTCCTTCAAAAGGTGGGCTTGATGAATCAAGCCCCTACAAAGGGGAAGAAAATGGGGACAGGCTACTTTTTTTAAACGTGCGGATTTGATAAATCAAACCCCTACTAAATTTATAGAAAAGTAGCCTGTCCCTTTTTTTCTTGTCTTTTTTTCTTGTCTGCCCTTTTTTTCTGTAGCCAGAACTAAAGGGATAATTTCTAAAGAAAATATTGATATAACAAAAAAAGAAAATTATAATTCAAGCCATATTTGAAAAGAAAATCCTAACCAAAAGATTGGAGGATTAAAATGAAATTGATTTTCTTGAAAAAGCCTCTTTTTATATTGTTCATCTTTTTGTTTTTGGGAGGGATGCTCTTCTCCCAATCCTCGGACAGATACTTTGATAAAGCAGAGCTTTCCTCAAAAGAAGTAAGATTAGCAATTCTCTATCCTTCTATCGGGTCTATCAAATCTCTTGTAAAGCTCAGGAAAAAAAACTTGTTTCCGCAGGAAAACCTGATAGTCATCGGTGTTTACCACGCCAATGAGAAAACCGACTACGAGAAATCAAAGGAGTTTGTCAAAGAAAACAACATGGAATGGTTCAAGTTTCATCAAGTCTCAGGCGAGCTTAATAAAGATAATCTTTTTCAAAAAAACTCCTGCACAGATGATTTTAAAAATATCTTTCAGAAATCAGACGGCATTATATTCTTTGGAGGAGCAGACATTCCTCCCTCCATTTTCAAGAGCAAAACAAACCTCCTTACACGTATCTCAACACCCTACCGTCATTTTATTGAGCTTTCTTTAATTTTTCATCTTTTGGGAGGATTTCAAGAAGGAAACTTTAAAGCTTTCCTTGAATCTTCCCCCCAATTTCCTATCCTGGGCATATGCCTCGGAGCCCAGAGCCTCAATGTAGGGACAGGAGGAACGCTGACTCAAGACATTTGGTCTGTGAAGTACGGGAAAAAATATTTTGAAGACGTCATCGACCTGGGGAGAGAAAATTGGCATGCCAATCCCCTTGCCCGTCTTTATCCTGAAGAAGAACTTTTTTCCTTCCACATGCATCCCATAAAACTCGTTGAAAGGGGAAAATTCTGCTCTGAGATCGGTTTCAACAAAGAAGACACTCCCTATATCCTCAGCGCCCACCACCAGATGGCTGATAGGTTAGGGAAAGGGATAAAAATTGCTGCCACATCTCTGGACGGAAAAGTTGTGGAAGCCATCGAACATGAAAAATACCCTAACGTGTTTGGTGTCCAGTTCCATCCAGAATTTCCCATTCTCTATGATCATGAAGAAAAATTCAGGTTTACCCCTCAGGATAAACAAGAAAAGAGCTTGCTTTCCATCCTGGAAAGCAACCCTCCGAGCCTTGCTTTCCATAAAAAGATTTGGGCCTGGTTCATTCAAAAATTCAAGGAATATCACGAAAGCAAGAAATAACAAATTACTGGGATTTGGGAATTTGGGAATTACAAAGTCACTTTTGCCTTTCTAATAATCCAAGTATTCCAGACAAAATAATGACTGTTGATAAAAAACAGGCACCAACACCGATAAACATGGCAACGCCGAGACTGGCAAATCCAGGCCAGACAGAAAACACAAGAGACCCGAAGGCCAGCATTGTCGTGGCACTTGTAAGAAGGATGGCCTTTCCAGTGCTGGCAAAGATTTGAGTTATCTTTCCTTTTCCTTCAATACGCCAGCGATGGACGATATGAACTCCATCATCCACTCCTATGCCGACAATCATCGGAAGACCCATGACACTCATCACAGTCAGCTTCATTCCGGCGAGTCCCATCATTCCTACCATCCAGAAAACACCGATTGTCAGGGGGATCATGGCCATAAGAGCATGCCCCGGATTTTTGTAATCTAACCAGAGGACGAAAAAAACAACGACAAGCGCCAGCAGAATCGCGTTTCTCCCGTCTCTTGCGACAATCTCGATGAGAGCCCTAAAAACAGGCGGCATGCCGGTGGTGTTTTCGCTGACTCTTTCTAAATCTTCAACAAAGCGCTTTAAAAACTCTGCATCCTGCCAGATGTTATCCCCAGGAAATATCGTGACTAAGAATTTTGTTCTTTCCTTATTTGTATACCTGTCCAAGATACTTGCGGGAAGATTTTCAAATTTAACCGTCTCTTCCAAAGACATCTGGATAACCGACTTTTTAAAATACGGAGCGAAGTCCCTCTGGAATTCTTCCAGTCCTGCCAATGTCATCTTTCTATCCTTTTCTAAGATCTTGATTAAATCCTTTATCAGACTCTTGGGTTCCGGGTCATCAGCCTCACCAACAATCTCAGCGCATTTGCTATCCACCTTATCCTGACCTCCTAAGTACGCCAAATCCTGAATCTCGATAATGTTCATTTCTAAACGACCGAGTTCCTGGAGGGATCTCTCATAATCCTCTCTGCTGAAAGCACTCCTCGCTTCAGAAACTCCTATCGCTTTTCGAATTTCGTTGATGAAAGGGATTCTGCTTTCCTGCTGTGTCTTTGAGGGCAGGTAGAGTGAGATATCTTCTGCTAAAGCTACTGAACCTATATCTTTGGCTTTTTCAGCCGTAGCCCTTGATTCGGCAGCGTTATCAGTCAAAATCATGGCATAATCCATGCTAAGGTCAAATTTTTCCAGCACAATATCTTGAAGTGTAACCGAAGGCAATCCTTTCGGCTCCAGATTCATGTAGTTCTGGTCAAAAGAAATCTTGGTCGCAGATAAAATTAAAAAGGCAGTAACGAGAATAGAGGCGATAATGGTAGCCAGATATCGCAGGGAAAGAAATTTGCCAATATTTCCCAGGGACTTGAAGGAAATGTCCCTCAAAGTAAACTCTTTTCTTAGCTTCCCCTTTTTCCTCTTTTTTTCAAATCGATGTTCTCTTAAAACAAGAAGGGATGGAAGGAAAAGGAAAGTCACGATCAAGATGGCAACCAAACCTCCGCCGGCGATAACGCCCAGTTCTTTCATTCCGCGGGAGCTGCTGATACTCAAGGTCAGGAAAGCAATGCTCGTCGTTAGACCACCGGTTAGAATGCCCTTTCCGCTCTTGAGAAATGTCTCTTCCATTGCTTCTTGAATCTGCTTTCCTAACGACCTCCCCTCGGTAAAACCTGAGATCATGTGGATCGAAAAATCGATTCCTAAACCTATAAGGATCACTGCCATCATATATGTCATGATATTCAATGTGCCCACGAGGATAAAAGCCAGCCCCATAGCCCATATGATTCCGACCACCAGATTAAGTAAGCCTAAAACCGGTGCAATCCACATCCTAAAGGAAATGACCAATAAAAAGAACACGGCGATCAAGGCGATCACGGTCGTATAGCCTATGCTCTTTTCACTGTAAACCATCTCATCGTGCGCCACTGGAATGAAACCTGTCAGGCCTGCTGTCACATCTGGATAATCCTCTAAAACTGAATCAACCACCTCTTGAACAGCGTCAACTCCATCGACAAGCTTTTCCATATCCATCATAGTGAAGTTTGGAATGACATTCAGGATGAGAGTTGTTTTGTCGTAGGAAAGAATATAAGGCTCACCGAAGAGAATTTTATCAACCGCCTGCTGAGCAGGATTATTGTGATCCTGCGCTAAAGATTTTTCGGGAAGATCCTCCTGCACGTATCGCTGGATTGTGTCTATCAAGTTTTGAATACCATCTAAAAACACAAATGCCCCATCTTCTTTTTCTCTAGTCGAAAGAGATTCCTCGCGGCCAACATATTCTTTTTCTATGCTGTTGTTAATATTCTCGAGTAAGGGAGCGAGATTGGGATTCTTGTAGACATCCTTCATATTTTTTAGGTCATCTGCTCTTATGAGCATCAGTCCATGACTCTTTATAAAATCAATTTCTTGTTTATAATCTACCCGCCTGACGAATGGTTTGTAATCCTTCGGGTCTACCGTAAGCTTAATTTTAGGAACAGCTTCCTCAGCGAAAGACTTTATCAATTCTTCCTTGCCTTGAACGACGACAACTATGCTTGTGGCAGAGACAAATTCATTGATAATCTTGTTAAAAGAAATCGTACGTCTATCCTTGGAAGGCAAAAGATCAGACCAACGCATGGTTACTTTTAAACGCGATGCTAAACCCAAAAAAATTATCGTTAAAACAACAACTATAACTAACATCCGCCAAGGATGATTAGCATGGAATTTTGCCAGGTTTTTAAGAATTTTTTCTCGCATCACTTACCTTTATAGTTTTTTAATAAACAATGATAATTTTCCTAATAATTCTTGTCCAGAGAAAAATTGAAATTTTTGCGCGGGATTCCCTTAAGCTTCGTCCGATTTAAAACTTTATATTTCTTATAAGTTCCTTGATCCCGTAAACCTCCGCTACCTTATCCCAGTTG
>JABAOH010069925.1_pt1 | contig 36495 bp, 31 predicted proteins | sample 7062181 | NCBI WGS metagenome assembly JABAOH01 (sample SAMN14538630, study PRJNA623070) | marine sediment metagenome | biome: marine biome [ENVO:00000428]; feature: marine pelagic biome [ENVO:01000023]; material: deep marine sediment [ENVO:00002113]; isolation source: pool of 5 deep marine... | reverse complement strand
GCCGCCGCCGCCGCCACCGCCGCCGCCGCCGGCGAGCCCGTCGTGACAGCCCGGTTCGGCAGCGGCGGGGCGATCGCCGCCGCGTGCCGGGTTGCGCCGTCGCCATCGCTTTGGGTGTACACTTGCGCGAGCGTCTACCGTGGGAGGAGAACGACGATGAGACCCAACCCGAGAACATGCTGCCGTCGCGTCACCCCGCGCAACGCCGGGGCGTTCGTCGCGATGTTGCTGGCGGTGGCGGCAGGCGCCGCCGTGGCGGCGGAGACGGCCGGCACGGTGGTGCTGGCGAAAGGCACCGTGTCGGCGCAGCTGGCCGCCGCCACGGCGCGCAGCGTGGACAAGAACGCCGAGGTCTTCGTCGGTGACACGATCACGACGGAGGCCAAGAGCTATGCCGTCATCCGTTTCACCGATGGCGGCAAAGTCACGGTGCGGCCCGACAGTGTGCTGGTGATCGACGCCTACGCGTTCGGCGGCAACAACGACGGGTCGGCCCTGAACCTCGTCAAGGGCGGCCTGCGGGCGCTGACGGGGGCCATTGCCAAGACCAACCCCGACGCCTACCGCGTGAACACGCCGGTGGCGACGCTCGGCGTGCGCGGCAGCGAGTTCGATGTCCGCCTTTGCGGGGAAGACTGCGCCGCAGAGCAGAGCCAGCTCACCGTCGACGTGCTGCAGAAGTAGCCGCTCCGCGCGACGGCCGCAACCGTCCCGACCCCACGCCTTCGCCCGCGGAAATCGCCGCAAAGGGGTTCGCCTTACCCACCGCCACGCGGGCGCGGATCGCGCCGCAGGGTGCCGCGTTGACACCGCTGCGTTCGATCGGTCAGCTGCCGACTTTCAGTGTCGCCACTAGCCCACGCAGGCAGGCAATCACGCTGAGCGCCGTGATGCGCCCCGTGGCCGGGTTCTCTGCGGTGGGAACGTTCTCGATGACCATGCAGAAGCGGGCGCTGTCCGCCTCGACCTCGATGCGGTGCGTGTTGCGGGTCACGGCGGGATCGGCCCAGATCTCGAGACGCGTGCGCTCCGGCCCGATACCGGCGAGGCTCAGGGCCGCCACCACGTTGACATTCGCGGGGAAGCCGGCGACGCCGTCGCGCGCACTGCCCTCGAAAACCTTGAGCGGTTGCCTGAGGCCATCGAGCAGGATGCCGCGCTGCTCGAGATAAGGCGCCCCCGCCAGCCCGGCGGGCGGTTTGCGCGTCACCACCGACACGGTATCGATGCGACCCTCCGCGGCCGCTCGCACGGCATCGAGGCCCAGCAGCGCGCCCGTGGGAACGACGATGCGCGCACCCGTGTCGGCCGCGAGCGCGATCAGCTCGGGGGCATCGAGCAGCGCCCCCACGCTCAGCGGCAGCAACAGCCGTCCGGCACGAATGGCGGGCAGGGCGATTGCCTCGAAGGCCTGCGCCGGTGCGCATTCGACGATCGCTTCGGCGTAGTGCGGCAGCTCGGCGGCGGGCACCACGGTGACCGCAGCACGCAGATCGCCCACCGCCTCGGCGGTGCGGCGGGGGTCGCGTCCGGCCACGGCGCTCAGCTCGAGCCCCGCAACGCCCGCGTCGAGCCTGGCCGCCACGGCGCGGCCGATGGTGCCAAAGCCGGCGATGCCTACCCGCAGTCGTCTGTCGGTCATGGTGTGCACCGATTAGGTGAAGCCGCCGCTGCGTCGCAGCGGGCCGGCGTTGTGGCGAAGACGATGCCGTTCTGGCACAGTGGGCGTCTGGCGCGCGGCGGGCGTCGATGACCGGCGCGGCATGCCGCGCAAGCATACCCGATCCACTTTTCAAACGTCCAAGCGAACTCCCGGTCCGAAGATGTTCTCGTGGCAGTTTCCCTATGCTTCACGGCGCTCGCCGGTGCTGGCGCGCAACGTCGTCGCCACTTCCCAGCCCCTGGCCGTGCAGGCGGGTGTCCATGTGCTGCAGGCGGGCGGCAACGCCGTCGACGCCGCCCTGGCCATGGCCATCACGCTGACCGTCGTCGAGCCGAGCGGCAACGGCATCGGCAGCGACGCGTTCGCCATCGTCTGGGACGGTGAGACCCTGCACGGTCTCAACGGGTCGGGGCGCGCCCCGCGCGCCTGGTCCCCCGAGCGTTTCGCCAACCGCGAGCAGATGCCGGCGAGCGGCTGGGACGCGGTGACCGTCCCCGGCGCCGTCGACGCCTGGGTGCAGCTGCACCGTCGTTTCGGCGGCGTGGATTTCGCGCAGTTGTTCCAGCCGGCGATCCGCTATGCCCGCGACGGCTACGTCGTCTCGCCGATCATCGCGGCCCGCTGGGCACTGGCCGCGCAGGAGCTGGGCCAGCGGGCCGACTTTGCCGACGCCTTCCTGCCGTCGGGCAGGGCACCGCAGGCGGGCGAGCTCTTCCGTCTGCCCGCACAGGCGACGACGCTGGAATCCATCGCCGCCTCGGGCGGCGAATCGTTCTACCGCGGCGCCCTGGCCGAGCAGATCGTCGCCCACGCCGAGCGCGAGGGCGGCGCCATGACGCTCACCGACCTGGCCGAGCACGAGTCCACCTGGGTGCCCTGCCTGAGCGAAACTTACCGGGAGATGCAGGTGCACGAACTGCCGCCCAACGGGCAGGGCCTGGCGGCGCTGATTGCGCTCGGCATCCTGCGCCACCACGACCTCGCGCGATATCCCGTGGACTCGGCGGACAGCGTGCATCTGCAGCTGGAGGCGATGAAGGTCGGCCTGGCCGAGGCCACGCGGCACATCTCCGACCCGGCGACGATGCAGCTCGAGCCGCAGGCGCTGCTCGACGACTCCTACCTGGCGCAACGCGCTCGGCAGATCGACATGGACCGCGCCGCCGCTCCGTCGGCGTCGCCCGCCGCCGAGCCCGGCACCGTGTACCTCGCAGCGGCCGATGCCGCGGGCATGATGGTGTCGATGATTCAATCCAACTACGAGGGCTTCGGCTCGGGAGTGGTCGTTCCGGGAACCGGAATCAGCCTGCAAAACCGCGGCTTCGGCTTCTCGCTCGAGCCCGGCCACCCCAACCGGGTGGGTGGCGGCAAGCGACCGTTCCACACCGTCATACCCGGCTTCGTCAGCCGCGGCGGTGTGCCGTTCATGAGCTTCGGCGTGATGGGGGGGCACATGCAGGCACAGGGGCACGTGCAGATGCTCGTGCGCATCCTCGACTACGCGCAGAACCCACAGGCGGCCTCGGATGCGCCGCGCTGGTATCTGGACAAGCGCTCGCGGGTCGGGCTCGAGCGCGGCCTCCCGCCAGCCGTAGCGGCGGAGCTGGCGCAGCGCGGCCATCGACTGATGCCCGCGGAGGAACTCAGCATCCGGCTGTTCGGCGGCGCGCAGCTGATCTGTCGCCTCGAGGACGGCTACTGCGCCGCGTCGGATCACCGCAAGGACGGCCACGCGGCCGGATTTTAGGTTTCGCGGCGACGCCGCGGCTCTCAGCGTGCCGGCAACACCGCCCGCGTCGTCACCAGGTAACGCAGAGGGCCGTCGCGCAGACGCACCGCGACGAAGCTCACGGTGTACTCGTTGGGCTCCCCGGGCGCGATCACCACGGCGTCGAGCACCTCGATCGGCGTAAACGAGCGAATCTGCAGCGCACAATGGTCCGAGTCCGCGAGCGCCGCGAAGCCCGGTCGCGGACCGCGTTCGGCGAACACCGCGGCAATGCGCAACGCTTCCTCCCTCGACCGACACAGGTTCGCCTGTTGATCGGGTCGGTGCTGCTCGATGGCGTAGACCCAGGAGTTCTGGGCGGCCGCGCCCGCAGCGCACAGCAACGACGCGATCCCGCCCAATGCCGCCAGCGCCCGTGCGGTCCACGCGATCACGGCTCGGGAGAACAGGGCGTGCGCGGCCATTTCCCGGATTTTCCGCTCTCGCGCGCCGGGGTTCAATCGCCGCCGGCCGCGCATGGGCTTACAATCAGCCTCACGCCCCGGTAGCTCAGACGGATAGAGCGGCCGCCTCCTAAGCGGCAGGTCAGAGGTTCGAATCCTCTTCGGGGCGCCACCCGGCCGCCGCGGCAATCCGGTCCGGCGCACAGCGGCTCAACGCCCGCGTGCCGGTCCCGATTCGGCCACGGTCGCGAGAACCTCGTCGACGTGCCCGAGGATCGAGGACATATGGTCGTCGGCGGGGAAGAAGGTGGCCACGCAACGGGGTACGGCATCGGCCACGGCGCGGGCCATGCGCACGGGCACGTGCCGATCGCGCCCGCCGTGCCACAGGTGAACCGGCGCAAACGCAATCTGCGACAGCGCAAAGCCCCAGGGTCGGGCGTAAAGCACGGCATCGTGGGCCACGCCGCGGGTTCCCTGCCGGAATGCCTCGAGCACCGCCCGCACGTAGGCCTTTGCCTGCTCGCGGTCGCCGCCGCCGGCGATGACTTCCCGTGCCAGACGCACTCCCGTACGATCGAGCGAGCGGCGTTTGCCGAAACGCCGTCTCAGTCTGCCGACCGCGAGCCACAGCAGGGGGCGCAGCAACCCGGGCGCGGCGCGCGCGAGATGAAACTGCAGGCGGTTGAGCGGCATCATCCCCTCGATCCCGAGGACGTCGAGAGGCCCAAGTCCGGCCACGACCGCACAGGCGTGCAGGCGCTGCGGAATCCGGTAGGCGCATGCCAGCGCATAAGGGCCGCCGCCGGAGACGCCCACCACGGCGAAGCGCTCCAGGCCGAAGCGGTCCGCCAGTGCGGAAACGCAAGCGGGCCAGTCCAGAAGACGTCGGCCGGGCTGAAACGGCGAGCGGCCTATGCCGGGTCGATCGACGGCGATCAGGCGCACGCCGGCGCGCCGCGCCGCCGCATCGACGAGGCGCCCCTCGAGGCGCGAGCCCGGATGCCCGTGGAAGTAGAATGTGGCAACGCCATCGCCCGCGCCGTACTCGGCACAAGCGAGCCACGAGCCCGGCCCCGGTGCCGGCGTCGCCCCGTGTTCGTGTTGCGATGCGCTCATGCGGTGTGGCCGCTGGGGGCCCGGCGACGATCCTGCTCGCCGGCCGGTAAGCCCCTCACGACCTCCCGCGCGCCGGCGCTGCCCGCGCTCGCCGACCCCGGGCCCGCGGGCCGGCCCCGCGCCTCGGCCTCCGGGCGGGTGAAACCCTTCTCTGCGCCTGTGCCTATCGGAAGATTCATGGACAAAGTCACGATTGTGGTTTAGGAATTATAGGAGGCGGGTCGATCCGCCGCGGGGTGCGGGGCAGGTCATGGCCCTGCATGAGAGCAAGCGCGCGCGCACGGCGACCGCGGATTGCGACCGCGGATTCGGCGCGACGGGAGCTTCGGGGCAGGTGACGTGAGCAGCAATTCGACAACGATCGAGCGGCGCGAGGGCGAGCGGGTCGCCATGCGCGAGCGCGTGCAGTACCGCGCCGCGGGGGTGCCCGAGTACGAGACCGGCGAGATTCTCAACCTGTCGACGAGCGGCATACTGCTGTCGACACACCGCCCCATGGTGACGGGCACACGCTTGGAGATCCAGCTCACGCCGCTGGGGCATCAACAGAAACAGGACTTCGTCGCGCAGATCGTGCGCATCGAACACGGCGGCTCGAAGGCATGGTGGGGGGCCAGCAAGGCGATCTATCGCTACGGCTGCCGCATCTCGGCCGTCTCGGCGGCCACCCAGGACACACGTGTGGCCCCAACCAACGACGGCGCCGAGATCGAGGCCTCGGAATGGGACGAGGATGCGGCGCTGCCGACGGGCTATGAAGTGATCGACCTCTCGGAAGTGGTGGAGCACGCCGAGGATGACTGGCTCGAGCGCGTCGACGAGGTCATCGAGATGGCGCGATCGGCGCAGAACAGGCGCGAGGGTTGAGCGGGCCGGGCGCTTTTCGCAGGCATCGCTGATACCGCCGACCGCGACGACGTCGCTCCCGCGGACAGGGAAGTTGCCGGCATCCGAGGACCGGCGCCCTGTGCGCCCTCTCGAGGCGATGCACCCCCGATCCCGGCGCTCTGCCTTGCGAGCCGCCCTGCGGCGCCAGGCGCCCGATGCAAACCCGACGAGACGTCACACCGCCGCAGGGGTCGGCTCGATAGCAACACCAGGCCGCCTGCCACGCCGGGCCGGTCGCCACGGGCGAGACCCCCATGGACGGGGCGCTGTGCGGTCCTCGCCAGGGCGGTTAAACTGCCGCGCGTCACGCAGACGACTCCGATGCCGCCAAGCAGCCGCACACGACTTCGCATCGAGCCCATCGCCGGGGCCCTGGGCGCCGAGATCAGCGGCGCCGCGCTCGCGCAGCCCCTCGACCCAGAGACCGTGGACGCTATTCGCGCGGCATTGCTCGAGCACCTGGTCGTTTTCTTCCGCGATCAAGCCATAACGCCGGCGCAGCAGCTGCACTTCGCGGGCTACTTCGGCACCCCCGATGTCTACCCCATGATCCCCGGCCTGGACGGATTTCCGCAGATCACCGAGGTGCGCAAGCTCGAGCACGAGACGGTAAACTTCGGGGGGCTCTGGCACTCGGATACGGTGTACCTGCAACGCCCCCCCATGGCCACGCTGTTGCTGGCCGTAGAGGTCCCGGCGGCAGGCGGTGACACGCTCTGGGCCAATCAGTATCTCGCTTATGAAACGCTGTCCCCGGCCCTGCGCACGACGCTCGAGTCGCTGCGGGCCGTGAACAGTTCCGCGAAGGCCGATGCAAGCCGAACCCGAGAGGACCGCCTGCGCGCGCAGCACAGCGAAAGCGCCGGGGAGAGGCAGGCCGTGCACCCCGTCGTGCGGAAGCATCCGGAAACCGGACGCAAGGCATTGTTCGTCAATTACGGCCACACGGTGCGTTTCGAGGGCTGGACCGAGGAGGAGAGCCGGCCGCTGCTCGAGTTTCTTTTCCGTCATCAGACGCGCGCCGAGCTGACGTGCCGCTTTCGCTGGCGCCCGGGCAGCATCGCCTTCTGGGACAACCGCTGCACCCAGCACAACCCGATCAACGACTACCAGGGGCAGCGGCGGCTGATGCATCGCGTCATCCTTGCCGGGGACGTGCCGCGGTGAGCCCCGGCGCCGTGCGGCCTCTCCGGCGGGGGCACCGGAGCCGCGCGTTGTCCACAGATTCTGTGGATAACTGTGTGCAAAAGCCTTCGCGGTAAGGTGCGGGAAGCCTCGGAGCCCGACCGGCGCCGTCTTTGCGCATATTTTGTGCATTTGTAATTTAATGCGGCAATTCCGGAAGTTGCATGTTGTATTTGAAACCGTGCACACGCCACTTCGCGTATTCGGCTGACGGAAAAGTGTTTTTGTTTTCCGCTGTGCACAACTCGTTCAACGCCACGACGGATCCCTGCGATCGGCGGCGGCCGGCACGGTCCGGGAAAAGGCGTGTCGCGAGACGCTGAGCGCACTCGTCCGCGACTGTTGCGCCGGCTCTTGGCCGTCGTCTACGACCTGCTGCTGCTGCTGGCAGTCTGGTTCGTCGCCGCACTGCCGTGGCCCCTGCTTCCGTCGGCGTTCAGCGACAGTGGGACGGGCCGACTGCTGCTGCGCGCCTACCTCGTACTGATCGCGTTCCTCTTCTTCGGCGGATTCTGGACCCACGGCGGGCAGACGCTGGGGATGCGCGCCTGGCGCGTCAAGCTCGTGAGCGGCGACGGGGCAGGCGTCACATGGACCCAGGCCGCCCGTCGCTTCGCCGCCGCGATCCTCTCGGCCGCTTGTCTGGGACTCGGCTTCCTGTCCGCAGCCGTAAGCCGCGACCGCCTGGCGTGGCATGACCGTCTGTCGGGGACACAGCTGGTGCTGCTGCCCAAGGGCCCGGCACCCCGCGGGCCAGGCCCGTCCTAGGTGACCCGGCGCAGCATGAGCACGGCGGCGACCGTGAACGCGGCCAGCGGGATCAGAGCTCCAAACAAAGGGGCAATGCCGTAAACCAGAACCACGTAGCCGAACCCCTTGTTGGTGACGTAGAAGACCAGCCCCAGCATGATACCGACAAGCAGGCCGCGGCCGAGACCCCCGCTGCGAATCTGCTGGAAGACGAAAGGAATGGCCAGGACGACCATAACTGCCGTCGAAAGTGGCAGGATCAACTTGCTCCAGAACGCCAGCTCGAAGGTGTTGGTTTCCTGACTGTTCTCGCGCAGGTGACCGATGTAACGCGTCAGCTGCCACACCGAGAGCTGATCCGGCTTGATCATGAACACGGCCAGAATCTCCGGTGACACGGCTGTGCTCCAGGCGGCGGTGTGGACACGCTGGGACGTGACCGAAAGCCCGTCGATGAGCGTCTGATGGACATCGTCCAGCTGCCAGCCCTCCTTGCTGAACCGGCCTTCACCCGCCGCGACCAGCGAGCGCAGGTGCCCATCGCCGTCGAACTCGAAGATACGCATCCGCAATAGCGTCAGATCGGGCAGAACTTCGCCGACATTGACGATGGTCTGGCCGTCGCGCATCCACAGCCCGAAGTCGGTCTGCTGCTGAATATCCTTCTGCAAGGCTTCGGCTCGGCCTCGCTGCGCACGGGTCTCGGTGACGGGCACGAGCAACTCGCCGACGCTCACCGCGACCACCATCAGTATCAGCCCTACTTTTAGCGCCGAACCGACGATACGGTAGAGCGAGATTCCGCTTGCCCGCATAACGATGAGCTCGGAGTCTACCGCGAGCGATGAAAGGCCGAGAATCGTGCCGAGCAGGGCGGCCATCGGAAACAGCTCGTAGACGAGTCGGGGGGTAGAGAGCAGCAGAAACTTGACGATGCTCCACAGACCGTAACGGTTCTGCCCAAAATCGCTCAGCTCGTCGATAAAGCCGACAAAGATGAACAGGCCCAGCAAAACGCCGAGCACGACCGCCGTCTGGTGGAGGATTGCCTTGCCGAGGTAGAGATCGAGGATTCTCATGCGCGCGCCGCACGCAGGCGGACAGACGGAAAGAAGGGGCGGTTCTGCGAGCGACGCCTGAAGGCGTAAAGGGCGATGACGAGGAACAGCCCATGGACCCACCACAGCCCCCAGCTCGGGTCGTACACCTGCTTCTTCATCAACGCCACGGCAAACCCGAGCGTGTTGACGTAGGCAAAATAGTAGACGAATGCCGCGAGCATGTTCGGGAGTCGGCTGCGCCGCACATTCACGTTGCTGAAGGCGAGCGCAAAGATCATCAACGTGGGCAGCGACACCGGCTTCGCCAAGCGCCAGTGCCACTCCGTGATCAGCCGCGGTTGATCAGAAGCAAACACCTGCGCGGTCGACCAGCCCCGCACCGGCATTCTCGGCTGTGCCGCGGCGCGCTGTTCGATCCTGATGGCGTAGCTCTCGAACTCGATGATGCGGTAATCGGGCTGTCCCGGTTTACCTTCGTAACGCGTCCCGTTCTGCAACACGATGAACTCGTCGTTGGTGAGGTCGTCGATGTAGCGGTAACCACTGCGTGCAACGACGACACCATCCTTGTCGAAAGACGACGAGTAAATGAAGATATTGTGGTACTCGTCTGCCTCTCGGTCGAACTCTTCGACGAAATACACACCCCTGCCTCGACTTGTCTCGACGAAAACGCCCGGGACAACCCCGGAGACCTCGGTACGAGACTTGAACTCCTCCTCGAGCGTCTCGGCCACCTGTACCGCCAGGGGCGACAGGTACAGCGAGAAAACCGCCACGAGCGTGCCGATGATGAGGAACAGGATTGCCATCGGCCTCAGGAAGTTGGCAAGACCGACACCGCACGCAGCAATAACGGTCATCTCGTTGTCCCGGTTCCAGCGCCCCAGAACCATGAGTATGGCGACATAGACAATGAGCGGCAGAATGACGTCCATGTAGTTGACGAGCTTGAGCAGCAGCAGGACGATCACGCTGTCGACGGGGATGTCCCCGGCCGCCGCCTGGCGCAGAAACCCTACGAGGCGCACCACCAGGAAAATGCTGAGCATGACCAGCGTCACCGCCGCGCTGGTCTGCAGGATTTCCCGGATCAGTGCGCGATTGATGATCACGCGATCGCCGCCGCGTTCTTTGACAACACAAAACGAATCATCGGAAAATAGCCCGTGAATCTCCCGCCGGCATTCGGCAAGCGGCCGCTCAAGTTACCAGCATCGCCCGCCCCCCTGACGGCGGATATGGAAACCGTATCACGAGGCCGCTCGCGCCGCGCCGGGGAGACCGGCCGAAGTGATCGGGACAGGTTTATCCGCGACAATTTAAACCACTGACTTGAAAATTAAAACGGGGTAACACATGGAGTTCTCAGTTCGCAGCGGCAGAGCAGATAAACAACGTGGCGCCTGTGTTGTCGTCGCCGTTTTCAAGTCGAGGAAATTCTCCGCCTCCGCCGATGCCCTGAACCGGGCATCGCGCGGCGCGATCGCCACGGTGGTGCGCCGCGGAGACATGAGCGGCGATGTCGGGCGGACGCTTTTGCTGCACGACGTCGAGGGAATCAGCGCCGATCGTGTCCTGCTGGTGGGATTCGGCAAGCAAAACAAGGTCGGTGAGACCCATTTTCGGCGGGCCGTAGCCGCCGCTGCCCTGAAACTGAGAGAAATCGCCGTCACCAACGCCGCCTTGTTCGTCTGTGACGTCGAGGTACAGGGCCGGGACCTGGCTTGGAAAGCGAAACACGCTGTCGAGAGCATCGAGGAGGCACTTTACCGATTCGATCAACTCAAGAGCAAGAAGAAGGACAAGACCGGGCTGAGACAGCTGCGCCTGTTCGTTCCGGAGTCCGACCAACTGGCCTCCGCCCAGACCGGCGCGCGTCAGGGCGAAGCGGTCGCCGAGGGTGTGTATTTTGCACGCGATCTGGGCAATCTTCCCGGGAACGTATGCACACCGACCTACCTGGCCGTTCAGGCGAAGAAACTGCAGCGCACGCACAAGATCAAGACCACCGTTCTCGACGAGGTCAAAATGAAGGCGCTCGGCATGCAGGCCCTTCTGTGCGTGGCGCGCGGCAGCCGCGAGCCCCCACGCCTGATCGTCATGGAGTATCGTGGCGCTCGATCGGACGCGTCGCCCGTCGTTCTGGTCGGCAAGGGATTGACCTTCGACGCGGGCGGCATCTCACTCAAGCCTGCGGCCAAGATGGACGAAATGAAGTTTGACATGTGCGGGGCGGCGAGTGTGTTCGGCACGATGAAGGCGGCAGCCACATTGCGGCTGCCGCTCAACTTGATCGGCATCGTGCCGAGCAGCGAGAACCTTCCCGACGGAGCGGCCAACAAGCCCGGAGACGTGGTCACGAGCATGTCTGGGCAAACCATCGAGATTCTCAACACGGACGCCGAGGGTCGCCTCATTCTGTGCGATGCGCTCACCTACGCCGCACGGTACAAGCCGTCGGTGGTGATCGACATCGCGACACTCACCGGTGCCTGCGTGGTCGCGCTGGGCGCCCACCCCAGCGGTCTGTTCAGCAACGACGACGCCCTTGCGGAAAACCTTCTCGAAGCCGGAGAAACCTGTCGCGACAGAGCCTGGCGCTTGCCGCTTTGGGAGGACTACCAGGAACAACTCGACAGCAACTTTGCCGATGTGGCGAACGTAGGCGGACGTGATGCCGGCGCTATTACTGCAGCGTGCTTCCTCGCACGCTTCACGGAGAAATTCCGATGGGCGCATCTCGACATCGCAGGAACCGCCTGGAAAGGCGGCAAGGACAAGGGTGCCACCGGTCGACCGGTGCCGCTGCTCACCCAATTCCTCATCGACCGCTGTGCGAACGCGTAGGACACTGGCGCACGCCGACCGCCCATGACACTGCGGGTCGATTTTTACGTGCTGGAGACCGCCGTCGCCGACGGCAAGTTGCGCCTCACCTGTCGGCTTGCCGAGAAGGCGTTTCGGCTGGGTCACCGCGTGTACATCCTGGTCGGCTCGAGCGATGAGGGCGGACGCCTGGATGACCTGCTGTGGTCGTTCTCCCAGGGAAGCTTCGTGCCGCACGCGCGCACCGAGCAGGCGGGCGAGGCCTGGGAGGACTTCCCCGTGCTGATCGGCACTGCGCTCAGCGATCCGGCCAGGGCAGACGTGTTGATCTCGTTGCAGGACGACGTGCCGGCGCATTTCGATCGCTTCACACGGATCGCCGAGCCGGTCACCGAGGACGAGCGTTCACAGGCGCGCCGGCGCTTTCGCCTCTACCGCGAGCACGGGGCCGAGATGCAGACTCACCGCGTTTCTCTGTGACCCGATCGCCATGGCGGATCAGGACCACCCAGCGGACCCGGATCGTCTCAGCCTTCTCGACGCACTGCGCTCGCTGCAGGAGTTGATCGACAGTCCCGGCGAGGAGGCCGGCCCGCCCGCCGCGCGCGCACCCGCGACAGCGCCCGAGGCGGCGGCCAAGACCGCGGACGCACAGCAACCCGGAGAGCGCGCCGAGCCGCCCGGCCCGGCGCCGGCCGGTGACTGGGACGACATCCCCCTGCTGGACGAGGTCGCCTTCGAGCAGGGGCCGCAGGCGATCGCCGCGGGCGAGGCCGCGGCTCGAGCCGAGAACACCCCCGGGCGCCGGCGCGCTGCGCTCGCGTCCGCAGCGGCGGTCGAAGCGAAGCACCGACCTCGGCAGTCGCCGCCGGGCGAGGCCGTGATCGGACCGGCGCACGAGCCGACGCCGCCGCCTGTCAGCACCGAGGGTGCGCCGGGCGCGTCCGGGGCGCCGACCGCAGCGCCACGGCAAACCGCGCAGACGCTGCCTGTCGATGCGCGCGCTCTCGCGTCACGCGCAACGGCGCTCATCGAGGCCGAGTTGCACGAGACCTCCGGGCGAGTTCTGCGACCGGCTCTCGCCGAAGAGTTGCGCCAACTGCTCGAGCGGTTCCTGCGCGAACGGCTGGAGCAGGCCGGCGGCGAAGCGCGTCGAGAGCAGACACCGTAGCCGGTCTCCCCACTGCTCCCGCGAAAGGGCCTGTATTTCGCGTATAATCGGCGCCCCGGACGCCGTCGGCGTACACGGGTCCCCGCGCACGCGCGCCGCGGCACACCAACAACGATGCAACGACACACCGCCGCCATCGGTCCATGAACGACACGACGCTCGGTACGACCTACGATCCGCATGCCATCGAGAGGTCGCTTTACGACTTCTGGGAGAGTTCCGGGCTCTTCGCTCCGCAGGGCGACGGTTCGCCCTACTGCATCATGATCCCACCACCGAACGTCACGGGCAGTCTGCACATGGGTCATGCGTTTCAGGACACCATCATGGACGCCCTGATCCGCTATCACCGCATGCACGGTTGCCGCACCCTGTGGCAGGCGGGCACGGATCACGCCGGAATCGCCACGCAGATGGTGGTGGAGCGGCAACTCAATGCCGAGGGCAGGACAAGGCATGATCTCGGAAGAGACGCGTTTGTCGAACGCGTCTGGCAGTGGAAAGCGCAATCCGGCGGCCAGATAACCCGGCAACTGCGCCGCATGGGGGCCTCGCTCGACTGGTCGCGTGAACGCTTCACCATGGACGAGGGACTGTCCAATGCCGTGCAGGAGGTTTTCGTGCGGCTCTACGAGGACGGGCTTATCTACCGTGGTAAGCGACTCGTGAACTGGGACCCGGTGCTGCATACGGCCATCTCCGATCTCGAGGTCGTGGCCGAAGAGGAGAACGGGAATCTCTGGCATATTCGTTACCCGCTTTGCGACGGGAGCGGTTACGTGAGCGTGGCGACCACACGCCCGGAGACCATGCTTGGCGACACGGCCGTCGCTGTCCATCCCGAAGACGAACGCTACAAGTCGCTCGTCGGTAAGACCGTTCGTCTGCCGCTGGTCGAGCGCGAGATCCCGATCATCGCCGATGACTATGTCGACCCCGATTTCGGCTCGGGTTGCGTCAAGATCACCCCCGCTCACGACTTCAACGACTACGAGATCGGCCAACGTCACGGTCTCGAGCTGATAAACGTGCTGACTCCCGACGCCGCCGTCGAACTTCCCGGCTCGTCGTACCACGGCCTCGACCGCTTCGAGGCACGCAAGCGCATCGTTGCGGATCTCGATGCGGCGGGTCTGCTGGAGCGACGCGACGACCACCGGCACAAGATCCCGCGTGGCGATCGCTCCAACGCGGTCGTGGAGCCGTATCTCACGGACCAGTGGTTCGTGAAGATTGCGCCACTGGCCGAACCGGCAATCCGGGCCGTGGAGGAGGGTGAGATCCGGTTCGTGCCCGAGAGCTGGTCGCGGACTTATTTCGAGTGGATGCGCAACATTCAGGACTGGTGCATTTCACGCCAGTTATGGTGGGGCCACCGCATTCCGGCCTGGTACGACGACGAGGGCAACATCTTCGTCGCCCGCAGCGAAGCGCAGGCGCGCGCGCAGGCGGCGGCCAGGCATGGGCGAGAGGTGCCGCTCGAGCGCGACGAGGATGTGCTCGACACGTGGTTCTCCTCCGCCCTGTGGCCGTTCTCGACCCTGGGCTGGCCCGAGCGGACGCCGGAGCTGGAGACTTTCTACCCAACCAGCGTGCTGGTCACCGGCTTCGATATCATCTTCTTCTGGGTCGCCCGCATGATCATGTTCGGCCTGCGTTTCACCGGCGCACCGCCCTTCCACGAGGTGTACGTGCACGGTCTCATTCGCGACAGCGTCGGGCAAAAGATGTCCAAGTCCAAGGGCAACATTCTGGACCCGCTCGACCTCATCGACGGCATCGATCTCGAAGAGCTGGTGCGCAAGCGGACGACCGGGTTGATGCAGCCCCGGCTCGCGCCCGGTATCGAAGCCGCGACGCGCAAGGAGTTCCCCCACGGCATTGCCGCGTTCGGCGCCGACGCCCTGCGTTTCACGTTCGCGAGCCTCGCCACCCAGGGCCGTGACATCCGCTTCGACCTCGGCCGTATCGAGGGCTACCGCAACTTCTGCAACAAGCTGTGGAATGCGGCACGTTACGTGCTGATGAACACGGCGGGCCGCGACTGCGGCCAGGACGGCGCTCAGCACTATGAACTGGGAGCGGAAGAGCGCTGGATCGTTTCGCGCCTGCAGCATACGGCAGCAGAAGCCGAGGAAGCCGTGGGCGCGTACCGCTTCGACAGGATGGCTCAGGCCGTCTACGGATTCGTCTGGGACGAGTACTGCAGCTGGTACCTGGAGCTGTCAAAAATCACCTTGAGCGACAGCGGCCACGGCGAGGCCCGCCACATCGGCACCCGCCGCACCCTGGTGCGCGTTCTGGAAGCCGCGCTGAGGATGCTGCACCCCCTGATGCCCTTCATCACGGAGGCGATCTGGCAGAAGCTGTCACCGCTTGCGGGCGCGAAAGGCGGCTCGATCATGACTCAGCCCTTTCCGACGGCGGCGGCCGAACGCATCGACGCCGAAGCCGTTGCGGAAATTCGCTGGCTGCAGGATCTGGTGCGCGCCATCAGAAACATCCGCGGAGAGATGAACGTCTCTCCGACCCGCCGCATCGCAGTGCTGCTGCAGGATACGGCAGCGACCGACCGCGAGCGGCTGCGCCGTAACGAGCCGGCCCTGCTCGGGCTGGCGGCCTTGGAGGGGATCGAGACAGTGCCGCAGGGCACGGCGGTTCCGGAGTCGGCGACGGCCCTCGTCGGCGACATGAAGGTGTTGGTGCCGCTCGGCGCAGTCATCGACAAGAACGCCGAACTGGAGCGGCTGCAGAAAAAGATCGACAAGCTGCAGAACGACCTCACGCGCTCGCGTTCCAAGCTCGACAATCCAAGATTCGTCGAGCGCGCCCCCGTCGACGTGGTTGCCAAGGAGCGTGAACGCATCACCGCCATGCAGACGGCACTCGAGGAACTGGGCGCGCAGCGCGAGAAGATCAGGACCCTCGACGCCGGCTGAGGTCCTCGCTGGGCACGCCGGCCGCCGCGGCCCGCCGAGCCCCCGGCTCAGCGCGACGGCGATCCGCCCCCCTTCCCCGCCGCCGCGGCCGCAGGGGAAAGCGCCGCGAGTCGGTAGACGCTCAGCGCCGTTACCGCCGCCAGCTCGATGCGAAGAATCGTCTCCCCCAGTCCGAGCGGCATGGCCCCGGCGGCGGCGAGGGCGTCACGCTCGGCCTCGGTGAACCCGCCCTCCGGACCGATGATCAGAGTTGCTCTGGCAGACGGGGCCGGTATCGTGCGCGGGTTGAAAACGGGGGCCGCGGGGTCGGCCACCCACACGGTATCGCCGGCGGCAACGGCGCGCTCCGCCACCGTCGACGGATCGGCGGGCGGATGCAGCGTCGGTGCGTACGGGCGGCGGCTCTGCTTGCAGGCCTCGAGTACTATCCGCTGCCAACGCCGCGCCGTCGCCGGGCTCGGACGCATCGTGCTCCTCGCGCACAGCAGCGGTGTGTACGCCGACATGCCGAGCTGTGTCGCCATATCGAGCAGCACCGACTGGCGTTCTCCCTTCGGCACGGCGCTGGCCAGATGCAGCCTCAACGCATCGGGCGGCATGCAGTGACGTTCCAGAATCTCCACCCGCACCGTTCCCGTGCGCTCGCACGCGAGGACCGCCGCGTGAGCGACGGTGCCGCGTCCGTCGAACAGCTCCACGGCATCGCCCTCGCGCAAGCGTCGCGATACCGACAGGTGCCGGGCTTCCTGCTGTGGCAGCCGTGCCGCCTCACCCGGGGCGGGGATGGCCCCCAGATGGAACATCGGCGCTCGCCGTGACGTGCTCTTCATGAGCTTTCGGGACCGTAGACGTCGTAGCGCACGAGCTTGCCCCGGTGACAGCCGAGCGGGTTCGCCATCAGGGGCGGGGCGCGAAGCGGGCGCTTGACGACCACACGGCGACGGGCGCAGCGGCGCGCCGCGCTCAACAGTTCACAGGCATCGGCGTCCGTTCCGACGATGTCGCGCAGCATGCGCAGCTCCTTCGCGGCGAGCGCCGAAGGCTTGGGACCCGGCGGATACATCGGATCCAGGTAAACGGCGTCCACAGGGTCCATGACGCGAAGCACCTCGAGCGCATCGCCTTCGACGACCGTTATGGCGTCGGCGCAGGTTCCCTCGGCCCGCCGCAGCGCGTCTGCGAGCAGGGCCGAGATCACCGGGCAACGCTCGATCGCCGTCACCCGGAATCCGGCGCCGGCGAGAAGCAGGGCATCGCGGCCCAGCCCGGCGGTCGCATCGACCACCGTGAGCACTTTCCTGCCGATCGCTCTCGGCAGCAGATCGCGCCGACTGACGCGGCGCGGCTTGACCGACAGATCCACGACGAGAGGCTTGAGCCGTACGTCGCGGACGTCGCGCAGCGCGAGCCCCCGCGGCGTGAACTCGATAACGTAGTCGCACGCGTCTGCGTCGGCGCCCTCCGCCACGGGCAGCCCGAGGCGCGCGGCCAGCGCACGCGCCTGCGCGTCGCAACCGCCGTGCGCCGACACCGCGATCGTCCGCCGCCCGGTAACCGAGGCCGCGCCGGCGTCACAGGTCGATGTCAAAGGTTCCCGGCCCGGCATCGAGCCCGCTAGCGCCTGCGCAACTTCGGGTTCCACGCCTCGCGCATACCTTCGCCCACGAGATTGAACGCCAGCACCACGATCAGAATCGCCAGCCCGGGTATGAAGAACAGCCACGGCGCATCGAATATGAAACCTTTGCCATCGGAGAGTATGTTGCCCCAGGTGGCGTAGGGAGGCTGGACGCCGAAACCCAGAAAGCTCAGTGCCGATTCCGTGAGAATAGCGGTCGCCACACTGATGGTCGCCGAAACCAGAACCGGCGCCATGGCATTGGGCATCATGTGGAAAAAGATGATTCGCCGCTGCGGCAACCCGAGCACCGTGGCCGCCGCAACGAAGTCCTGCTCCCGCAGTGACAGGAACTCGGCCCTGACGAAGCGTGCGGTTCCCATCCATCCCGTCAAGCCGATCACAATCATGATGTTGTAGATGCTCGGGGGCAGCAGCGCCACCACCGTCAGAACCAGGAAGAATGTGGGGAAACAAAGCATTACGTCGGTGAAGCGCATGATGAGCGTATCGACGCTGACGACGCCGAGACGCACTCGCCCGTAGTACCCCGCAAGCCCGCCCAACAGGACGCCGACGATAAGGGCAATCCCCACCGCGATGAATCCTATCGACAGCGACACGAACGAGCCCTGCAGCATGCGCGCAAACACGTCGCGGCCCAGTTCGTCGGTGCCGAGCAAGTAGACGCCGAAACGGGGCCGATCCTCGACGGGCAGAACCTCCGAGACCGGGGACAGCGGCGGCATGAACTTGTCGATCAGGCGCACCGTGGCCGGATCGAACACGACCACCCACTCGGTCAGAACCTTCCCCGCAACGGCAGCGACGACCAGGGTCGCCAGCACACCGAGAGCACCCAGCACCAGTCGATCGCGTTTGAGCACGCGCCAGAACTCCATCGCAGCGGACTCCGACGCCGTCGAGCCCCGCGCCGGGGATCCGCCCCCCGGCGCCGAATCACGTGTCACGTTGGGCCCCGGTCTCGGCATGATGGCTCAACTCAGTCGAATGCGCGGATCCACGGCCGCGTAGAGCATGTCCGAGAGGAAAGTGCCGACCAAGGTCAGCACCGCCGCGATGAAGTTGATCGTCAGGATTACAGGAAAATCCCGCGCCAGGATGGCGTCGTAACCGAGCCGGCCGATTCCGGGCCAGGCGAAGATCTGCTCGAAGATCACCGAGCCGCCGATCAGTCCGGGCAGCAGGAATCCGAACATGGTCACGAACGGCAACAGGGCGTTGCGCAGCGCGTGACCGTAGATCACCGTGTCTTCCGTGAGGCCCTTCGCGCGCGCCGTGCGTACGTAGTCCTGGCCGATGACCTCCAGCATCTGCGAACGCACGTAGCGCGACAAAACCGCGACGCCGACGAGCGCTGTCATGACGGACGGTATGACCAGATGCCAAAGCCGGTCCATGACCCGGAAAGCCGCGGGAGCATCCTCCATACCGAAAGTGCGCATCCCGATCACGGGAACGCCGAAGACATCGACGACCCAGAGTATGACCAGATAGGAGAAGAAGAATCCCGGTATCGAGATCAGCGCGTAAGCAATGAACGTCGTAACCCGGTCATAGGGAGATCCTCGGCTGATCGCGGCGTAAATGCCCGTTGGAAACGAAAGTGTCCACACGAGCACGGTGGCCGTGATGAACAGCGGCAGGGAATTGAGAAAACGCTCCCATATCTTGGGCAGAACCGGCTGACTGTCCTTGAACGACTTCAACTCACCCGTCAGCAGATCCCGCATCCAGTAGACGTACTGCAGGTGCAGTGGTTCGTCGAGGTGAAACGCGGCGCGGATCTTGACCACATCCTCGGGCTTCAGGCGCGGGTTCGAAGGATCGACCTCACTGGGCTCGCCGGGCGCGAGGTGAACCACCGCATGCGAGATGACCGACACCACGAACAGCAAGATCACCCGCTGTATCAGATTCCTCACCAGGTAGGCGCCCACGGCTCTAGCCCTCACCGCGTTCGCGGGCGACCGGGTGCGCCGCCCCGGCCCCGACAGGGCGCCCCGGCCCGGCGAGCATCGAGGCACGGGCCGCTGCCGCATCGCATCGGCTCACGTCACGGACGAGAACCGTCACCGGCCGAGATTCAGAATTGCGGCGCAAGCTCGAGCTTCCTCCATCGATTGAAATGGTAGAAGACGTCGCCGCTCTTGACCGACGGAATCGGGGCGTAGCTGCCGTCGGGATTGACCATGACGATCTTCTTGTCCAGCACCCGCGTAGCCAGCGGCGAGTAGAGAAAGGTGTACGGCTGATCAGATGCGATGACGCCATGCAGTCGATGCGAGAGCAGTTGCTGTGCCTGCGGGTCGTATTCGCGGCGGATACGCACGATGAGATCGTCTGCCTCGGCGCTTTTGTAGCCTACGAAGTTCAGCTGTCCGAACCCGGACTGACTCGAGTGCCATATCTGATAAAGATCGGGGTCGACGCCCATGCTCCAACCGAGCACGACCGCGTCGAAATCTCCCGGGTTGATGAAATCTTCCAGAAATACCGCCCATTCGAACAGCTGAGTGTTGCATTTTACTCCCAGCTTTCGCCAGGCATTCTGCGCGATCGTTGCAACCGCCTTGCGCACCAGATTGCCGTTGTTGGTGATGAGATTGAACTCGAATATCCTGCCGTCTTTCTCGAGCCATCCGGCCGAATTCGTCTTCCACCCGAGATCCTCCAGGATTCGCCGTGCGCCGTCGGGATCGTAGGGCACCGGTGCGAGAGCGTGGTCGTACCAGGGCGTATTCTTGGGAAACGGGCCGGTGGTCCGTTCAGCCTCCCCGTACAGCACGTAGCGTATGATCTCATCGACGTCGATCGCCATCGCCAGCGCCCGACGCACCCGTTTGTCGGCAAGCAACTCGCGCCGATTGTTGTAGCCGATGTACGTGTAACCCGTGCTCAGGCTGGAGAAGCGCTGGTACGCGTCGTCCTCCCGATAGCGTGCGATCTGATGCGGCTGCGGTGCGTAGATGTCGATGGCACCTGTGCGGAACTCCACCTCCTGAGTCAGCGGATCCGGCAGAACGCGGTAGTAATAGTCCCGGTACTGCGGCGGACCGTCCCAATACCGGGCGTTGGCACGCAGGCGAATCTGCTCGTCGCCCTGCCAGGACTCGAAGACGAACGGCCCGGTCCCCACCGGGTTTCGGTTGAACTCGCTGTCGCGCAGGCCGAAAGCTTCCCGCGCCGCCTGCGACAGCCTACGACGATCCATCTCGCGCTCGAGCGCTGCCTGATCGAGCAGATGCTGCGGCAGAATCTGCATGGTCCAGGCGTTGACCGCGGGAGAGAACAACCTCTTGTAAACGACCCTGACGGTGTAGCGATCCACCACCTCGATCGACCGGATCGGCTCGAAGTCCGACGTCCGCGGCGAAAGATTCTTGGGATTCATTATCGCCCGGTACGTGAAGACCACGTCATGAGCGTCAAACTCATGACCGTCGTGAAAGAGCACTCCCTGCCGCAGTCGGAACACAAGTGTCGGGTTATGCTCGAGCAGCGGGAGCCACTCCTCGGCGCGTTCGTGAACCTCATCGCTCGCCTCGCCCGGATTCACCGTCATCCATCGTTCCCGTTCGATCCCCTCGCCGTAGTCCGGTCCGATTACCGATTGCAAGTGTTCGAGAAGATCGGGATACACCCCGTTGAGAGAAAAGCGGATCCGCTCCGGCACCGCAAGACCGAGCTGTACGGAGGTCGAGGCGTCCCCGGCTCCTGCCAGGGTGACGGTCTCAGAACGAGTCTGCGCTTTGAGAAGATCGACAGACTCGATCATTGCGCCGAACCGAGACTCGTTCCCGCTCATGGCTGCTCGAAGCCGCCGCAGCAGCACAGGACCGCTGACCGGCTCGCCGTCGGGAAATCGCGCCGCCCGGTTCACCAACAGGTAAGCCGACTCCTTGAGCTCCCACGACTCGGCGAGCCTAGCTCGAAGCCTGAGCTCGTCGTCGAGATCGAGTAATCCATCAAAGACGAGTCCGACGATGCGACTACTCGCAGTATCGGCGTTGAGAATGGGGTTCAGTATCTTGGCGTCGCCGATGGAGGCTTCGATGAACTTGCGCAGCCGCTCGGGATTGGCCCTCGCTTGCGATTCGTAGGTCGGAACCCAGAAATAGGACTGCAGCAATGCGAGCACGACGATAAGCGGCGCCATAAGAAGCAGCCACTTCAGCCGCATACGGTTTTACCCAGAGCAGTCACTCCACGAACAACTTCCCGACGGTAAGGGTGTATTGAACAACTTCACATCGTAAACTATCGTATACGCGGGTTCTACCATCGCGGCGAGGCGGTTTTGACCGTGAACCCGAGCTGGAGGACGGAGATGCCATGGGATTTTTAGCGGGAAAACGCGCCCTCATCGTGGGCGTGGCGAGCGAGCGCTCCATTGCCTGGGGCATTGCCAAAGCCATGCACAGAGAAGGGGCGGAACTGGCGTTCACCTATCAGAACGAAAAGCTTCAGCCTCGAGTCGAGAAATACGCCAGCATCTTGGAATCCGACATCGTGCTGCCCTGCGACGTCGGCACCGACGAGCAGATCGAGCAAGCTTTTGCCGAGCTCGACAATTACTGGGACGGGTTTGACATTCTGGTGCACTCCGTGGCGTTTGCGCCGAGGAGTGAGCTCGAGGGTCTGTACCTGGACGCGGTGACAAGAGAGGGTTTCCGTACCGCACACGAGATCAGCTCGTACAGCTTCGCGGCGCTCGCCAAGGCGTCGCGCTCGATGATGAGCGGTCGCAACGGCGCGCTGCTGACGCTTTCCTATATCGGCTCGCATCGCGCCATGCCGGGATACAACGTCATGGGACTGGCCAAGGCCAGCCTGGAGGCGAACGTTCGTTATATCGCCCAGTCACTCGGCGGCGAGGGCACCCGGGTCAATGCGGTCTCGGCGGGACCTATCAAAACGCTTGCCGCGGCCGGCATAGGCGGTTTCAAGAAGATGATGGACTTCTACGAGAAAGCCGTGCCGCTCGGGCGGGGAGTCACCATCGACGAGGTAGGCAATGCAGCGGCTTTCCTGTGCTCCGACCTTGCTTCGGGCGTTACCGGACAGATTCTCTACGTGGACTGTGGCTTCAACACCGTGGGCATCAGCGACCGATTGCTGCAGTGAGGTCGTTCAACGTCACAGCTGATCCGCATACACCGTGACGTCAGCTCGCTGACGCAGACCCGCCTGAAGGCTCAGAAAATACTCGAACCCGCGGCGGCGCTGCAGCAAGCCGGCGACACGCTCGCGCTCTGCGTCATCAACCTGCTCCGGATTTCCGGGCGTCACGCCGCTCAACCTGAATACGACGTAGCGTTCTCCGGCGATGGCCCCGCCTCCGAAGGAGGGTGCGCTCCCTTGAGGAGGCACAGCAGAGAAGACGAGCGCGGCCACATCACGCGCCTCACCGACAGCGTCACGGCGCACAGCAGGAAGGGACTCGACCTCGCCCCCGGTCTGGGCCACCAGCGTCAGCCACTCGCCGCCGGCCGAGAGCGCCGCCACCAGCTCCTCGCCTTTCTTCACCGCCAGGTTCGCGGCCTGCGTCCGCGCGAGCCGCGCGTGAATCTCTTCACGCACCTCGTCGAGCGGGCGCGGCTGGGCATTGGCATGCTCCAGTCTGCGCATCGCCACCAGAGCATTGGCGCCGAGCTCGACCACTTCGCTGTTGAGCTCCTGTTCCAGCACTTCTTCTCCGAAAGCGATCTCACGAAAACGAGCGTCGGCGGCGATACCGTCTCCGCTCGCGCGCGTGAACCAATCGCTCTGCTTGATTTCGAGGCCGAGCTCGTCTGCCGCAGGCTGCAGGCTGTCGGGGCGCTCGTAGACCAGATTGCGAAATGACTCGGACAGCTCGATGAACTGGGACTCCGCCTGCCGGCGTCGCTCCTGCTCCCGCACCTGCTCGCGCACCTCGTCGAAGTCTCTGATCCGCTCCGTAACGAGCTCGGTAAGCTTTATGACGTGGTAGCCGTAGGGGCTCCTCACCGGCTCGCTTATCTCTCCCTCGGACATCGAAAACACGGCTTTTTCGAACGGCTCGACCATCACCCCGCGATTGATGACGCCGAGGTCGCCTCCCTGCTGCGCCGATCCGGTGTCCTGTGAGTTCTCCCTGGCGAGATCGCCGAAGTCCGCCCCTTCCCGCGCCAATGCGCTGAGCTCCTCCGCGCGCTGCAACGCCGACCGGACCGCGTCGTCGTCCGCGTCCTCGGCGACGTTGATCAGAATGTGGCTCGCACGACGTTGCTCAGGCGCCCGATAGCGGCCAATATTCTCCTCATAGAGCTGTCGCAGCTCCTCCTCGGTGGGTTCTATGCTTTCGGCGAGGCCAACGACGCTGAGCTCGAGATACTCCACCCTGAGCCGCTCTGGGGTACGATAGCGGTTGTTGTTGGTCTCATACTCGGTTGCGATATCAACGTCGGCGATCTCGACGTCGTCCATGAACATATCCGGCGTGAAAACAACGTAATCTGCCTGCCGCTGTTGGTACAACAGGGCCAGCATGCTGTCGACGTCCGCACCCGTCACGAACGCCGTGTCCGTCAGCCCATCCCGCATCTGCTCGAACGTGCTCTGGCGACGCTGCGCCTGCTCGAACTGTGCAACCGTATAGCCGACGCGGCTCAGGGTATCTGCGTAAAGCTCTCCATTGAAACCCCCGTCGCGCTGGAACTGCGGCAGCGACTGAATCCAGCTCGCGAGCTGTGCATCGCTGATGCGATATCCGTAGCGGCCGGCCTGCTTGGTGAGCAGGACATCGTCGATCAGACCGTCGAGCACCTGCCGCTTGAATTCCTCGCTGGAGAAAAGATCGGGATCAACGTTGCTGCCGAGGGTCTGAAGCAGGACCCGGCGCCGCTCGCTGAGCGCATTCTGATAGGTCTGGTAGTCGATCTCCTCTCCATCCACCGTGGCGACATTCACCTGAGTGAGGCCTTCGAAATAAGAATTGATACCCCACAGAGCAAACGGGATGCTGATGAGGATTACGATGGCCCAGGCAATCCACCCAGTGGCTCTCTCACGAATCTGACTGAGCATGGCAGCCTCTCTGCGCGCTGGGCCGCGGCGAACACGGCACCTCGGCGACAAAAAAAAACGGCGAGGTCCAAGGCCTCGCCGTCTTTGGTTTAGTGGCGGAGCGGACGGGACTCGAACCCGCGACCCCCGGCGTGACAGGCCGGTATTCTAACCAAACTGAACTACCGCTCCTGACAAAGCTGGTGGGTGCTGCGGGGCTCGAACCTGCGACCTTCGCCTTGTAAGGGCGACGCTCTCCCAGCTGAGCTAAGCACCCGAAGGGCGCGCTAGTTTAAGGCATCCTTCAGGCCTTTGCCAGCTTTGAAGCGCGGCTTGTTCATGGCAGCGATGTTGATGGTCTCTCCCGTTCTTGGATTACGGCCCATGCGGGCTGCGGAGTGACTCACCGAGAAAGTTCCAAATCCAACAAGGGTGACGGAACTGCCCTGCTTCAACGAGTTGGCAATTCCGTCGAACACGGCGTCGACGGCGCGCGCGGCAGCGGCCTTCGGAATATCTGCGGAGTCAGCAACTAGTTCGACCAGTTCGGCTTTGTTCACGTTCCTTATCCTCCTAATGTTCGGACGGGAGCGGCTGCATTAGTTCGGCAGGTTCACGCGCCTCGAGATGAGCGGTAAGCCGCACTCCTCCCCGCGCGCGGACCTTATACCAAGCGCCAAAAAGGCGTGTCAAGGCGGTAGCGCGAGCTTCCTGTGCCATGCCGTGCGGACAGTCCCTGTCAATTCCGCCTGCTAATCGACCGTGTGGCCTCGCTTTTTACACGGGCGGAGGCACTAGGGCCTGTGAGACTTTGCACACGGGGCGCCGGACAACGAGCGCGCAGAGTTATCCTCGCGCGCAGATCCCTCGTCCCGTGCGAGTGCCGCGGCAGACCCCGGATGCGCGGGCGTCGGCGGTCGATGCGCCCAGCGCATCGGCGCCTCGCGGCCTTGTACTAGTGTGTCGTCACGATGCGGCCTGGGTCCGAGCGCTCCGCAGCGTGCTCCTCGCCCTCTGCTTTCTCGGCGTCCGCCTGCTCGCCCTGCGCCCGGACGGGCATCTGCTCCAACGCGACCTCGAGAATCTCGTCGATCCATCGCACCGCGCGAACGTCCAGATCCTTCTTGATGTTGTTGGGGATCTCCGTCAGGTCCTTCTCGTTCTCCTTCGGAATCAACACCGTCTTCAGGCCCCCGCGATGCGCTGCGAGCAGCTTCTCCTTGAGCCCACCGATCGGCAGCACCTCGCCTCTCAAGGTGATCTCTCCCGTCATGGCCACGTCAGCGCGCACAGGTGTGCGCGTCAGGGCCGAGACGATGGCCGTGCACATGCCCACGCCGGCGCTCGGACCGTCTTTCGGCGTGGCGCCTTCGGGCACGTGAACGTGCACATCCTGCTTCTGGTAGAAATCCTCCGGGATACCATAGCGATCCGCACGATTGCGCACGACACTCATGGCGGCCTGGATCGATTCCTGCATGACGTCACCGAGCTTACCGGTGTAGATCTGCTTTCCCTTGCCCGGCAGTATGACCGCCTCGATGCTGAGCAGCTCGCCGCCGACCTCGGTCCAGGCGAGACCGGTCACCTGACCGATCTTGTTGCTCTCCTCCGCACGCCCGAAGCGATAACGACGCACGCCCAGATACTTGGCGAGATTGCGCGGCGTGACGGCCACCCTCCTCCGTTTCTTGTCCAGCAGAAGCTCTTTGGCCGCCTTGCGGAAAATCTTGGAAATCTCCCTCTCGAGCCCACGCACCCCGGCCTCGCGCGTGTAGTAACGCACGATATCGTAAAGCGCCGCAGTGCTCAGCGAGACCTCCGAATCTTTAAGGCCGTTGTTCGTGCGCTGCTTCGGCACGAGATACCGCGTCGCGATGTTGATCTTCTCGTCCTCGGTGTAGCCAGAGATGCGAATGACCTCCATGCGATCGAGCAGCGGCGGCGGGATGTTGAGCGTGTTCGCCGTGGTGACGAACATCACCTCGGACAGATCGTAATCGACCTCAAGGTAGTGGTCGCCGAATGCGTGATTCTGCTCCGGGTCGAGCACTTCCAGCAGCGCCGAGGAGGGATCGCCTCGAAAATCCATCGACATCTTGTCCACTTCGTCCAGCATGAACAACGGGTTCTTGACCTTCACCTTGGCCATGTTCTGGATGATCTTGCCGGGCAGCGAGCCGATGTAGGTGCGCCGGTGGCCGCGTATCTCGGCTTCGTCGCGAACGCCGCCCAGAGACATGCGCACAAACTTGCGGTTGGTGGCACGCGCAATGGACTGCCCGAGCGAAGTCTTGCCGACGCCCGGAGGACCCACGAGGCACAGGATCGGACCTTTGATCTTCTTGATCCGCTGCTGAACCGCCAGATACTCCAGGATGCGTTCCTTGACTTTCTCGAGCCCGTAGTGATCGCTCTCGAGCACCTTTTCCGCCGCGCGCAGATCCTTGCGCACCTTGGAGCGCTTCTTCCACGGCGCCGAGACCAGCCAGTCGATGTAGTTGCGCACGACGGTCGCCTCGGCGGACATCGGCGACATCATCTTGAGTTTCTTCAGCTCAGCCTCGGCTTTTTCGCGGGCCTCTTTGGTCATGCCCGCATCGGCGATCTTCTTGCCGAGCTCTTCGATCTCGTTCGGCGCGTCTTCCGTCTCACCGAGCTCCTTCTGAATCGCCTTCATCTGCTCGTTGAGAAAGTACTCGCGCTGGCTCTTCTCCATCTGCTTCTTCACACGCCCTCGGATCCGCTTCTCGACCTGGAGCAGGTCGATTTCGGACTCCATGACACCGAGGATGTGCTCGAGACGCTCGCGCGCACCGGACATCTCGAGGATGTTCTGCTTGTCCTCGATCTTCAAGCTGAGATGGGCGGCGATGGTATCAGCCAGCCGGCTCGCGTCGTCGATGCCCGCAAGCGACGTCAGAATCTCCGGTGGGATCTTCGGATTGAGCTTGACGTACTGATCGAACTCTCCCATGACGGTTCGCATCAGCACTTCGCCTTCGCGCTCGGCCAGCGGCTCGGAGACTACCAGCCGGATGTCCGCCATGAAGCACTCTTCGCTCTCCACGTAACGGGTGACGTCCGCCCTTCTCTCACCTTCGACGAGAACCTTGACCGTGCCGTCGGGCAGCTTGAGAAGCTGGAGGATGTTGGCGACGGTTCCCACGGCATAGATACGGTCGACCGTCGGATCGTCGTCGGCGGCGTCTTTCTGCGCCACCAGCAGGATCTGCTTGCCCGACTCCATCGATTTCTCGAGCGCGCGAATGGACTTCTTGCGCCCGACGAACAGCGGGATCACCATGTGAGGAAAGACGACCACGTCGCGAAGCGGCAGCACCGGATACTGCTGGTTTGCCGGCGAACGTATAATCTCGGATTCGTCTGTCATCTCTGCACCTGAATCGTGTGACGACGGGTGATGGGGTATGGGCCGCTCTTGCGGATCGCCTCTTCAGCCCGGCGAACCGCAACCGTGTACTGTCATGGATAAAGTGTAGGCCACGGGCCGCAAATTCTCACGGGCGGCGCGGCCACGCACAGCGGGCGGGCCGCCTCCTCTGCAAGGTACTATGGAGACTGTGGGGTGATAAATCAACACCCGCCCAGCGGCCTCCGCAGCCGGCCGAAAGGGGGTTTCGGCGGCGGCGCGTTCGGCGTGAGCGGGCGCTCAGCCGCGGCGAGGATCGATTTGCCGACGCAGTGACGTTTCAGTGCGTCGTCGAGGCGTTCTTCTTTTCGCTCTCTTCGTAGATGTAGAGAGGGCGCGCGCCCTCGCTGATGACGCTGGCGTCGACGATCACCTTCTTCACGCCGTCTATGGAGGGCAGCTCGTACATGGTGTCGAGCAGCGCATTTTCCAAAATCGAGCGTAGACCGCGCGCCCCGGTGCGGCGCTCCATTGCCTTCTTGGATACCGCCCGCAACGCATCTTCGCGGAATTCGAGTTCCACCCCCTCGAGCTTCAGCAACTTCTGGTACTGCTTGACGAGGGCGTTGCGGGGCTCGGTGAGGATGCGCACGAGAGCGGCCTCGTCCAGCTCCTCGAGCGTTGCCACTATGGGCAAACGCCCGACGAACTCGGGAATCAAGCCGTACTTGATCAGATCCTCGGGCTCGAGGCCCCGGAGCATCTCGCCGACCTTGCCATCGGTCCTGCTCTTGATCTCGGCCCCGAAGCCGATGCCGCTCTTCTCTGAGCGGTCCTGTATGACTTTCTCCAGCCCCGAGAAGGCGCCGCCGCACACGAACAGCACATTGCGCGTGTCGACCTGCAGAAACTCCTGCTGCGGATGTTTGCGCCCACCCTGCGGAGGGACCGACGCGATCGTGCCCTCGATCAGCTTGAGCAGTGCCTGCTGGACACCTTCTCCGGAAACGTCGCGCGTGATGGAAGGGTTGTCCGACTTGCGCGAGATCTTATCGATCTCGTCGATGTATACGATGCCGATCTGTGCCTTTTCGATGTCGTAGTCGCATTTCTGCAGCAGCTTTTGAATGATGTTCTCGACATCCTCGCCGACATAGCCCGCCTCCGTCAGCGTGGTGGCGTCCGCAATCGTGAAAGGCACGTTGAGCTGCCTTGCCAACGTTTCGGCCAGCAACGTCTTGCCCGACCCCGTGGGTCCGATCAGCAGAATGTTGCTCTTGGATATGTCGACATCGCCGACGGTGTCTTCGTTCTCGATGCGCTTGTAGTGGTTGTACACAGCGACAGAGAGAACCTTCTTGGCCTCGTCCTGGCCGATGACGTACTCGTCGAGGATGTCGCGTATGTCCCCCGGCTTGGGGAATTTGCTGCTGGGTTCGGCGGCGCCGGCATCGTCCTGCACTTCCTCGCGAATGATGTCGTTGCAGAGCTCGACACACTCGTCGCACACGAAAACGGACGGTCCCGCGATCAGCTTGCGCACCTCGTGCTGGCTCTTGCCGCAGAACGAGCAATAAAGGAGCTTTTCGCCTTTACCGTCGCGCTTATCGTCAGCCATGTCGAGACCTCGTTTCCGGGACGCAACTCACACCCTGGGCTGGAACCTGCATCGTCTTGCGGCAGCCTTCAGCGAAATCGCGTCCGCGCGAGTCGCTTTGCGCCGCGGCCCACAGACAGAGGCCGTGATGTCGTCACCTCTGAGAGTCCGCCTGCCCCTCAACTCCTAACCTAAAAGATGCAGATTCCGTAACGATTTTGCAAGTCTGGCGCCCCGGAAAGGCACAGACGGGTCATTTTCTGTGCTCGATGACCGAATCGATGATGCCAAAATCCTGCGCTTCCTGGCAGTCCATGAAGTTGTCGCGATCGGTGGCGCTCTGGATGGTCTCGATAGGCTGGCCGGTGTGCGCGACCAGAATCTCGTTGAGCCGCTCGCGCAGCCGCAGGATCTCGCGGGCATGGATATCGATATCCGTGGCCTGGCCCTGGAACCCGCCCCACGGCTGGTGGATCATCATGCGCGCATGCGGCAGCGCGTGGCGCTTGCCCTTAGCGCCCCCGGCGAGAATGAGCGCCCCCATGCTCGCTGCCTGCCCCACGCACACCGTGCTCACGTCCGGCTGTATGAATTGCATGGTGTCGTAGATCGCGAGCCCCGCGTTGACCACCCCGCCCGGGCTGTTGACGTAGAGATGTATGTCCTTGTCGGGGTTCTCGGATTCGAGGAACAGCAACTGGGCGACCACCAGGTTGGCCATGTGGTCCTCGACCTGACCGACCAGGAACACGACGCGCTCTTTGAGCATGCGCGAGTAGATGTCGTACGCGCGCTCACCGCGGCCCGTCGTCTCGATGACCATAGGGACCAGCCCGATCGCCTGCTCAGGCACGCGCTCCCTCCTGTTATCCGACTCGCTCATGTGTCTCCTTGAACCTGCCTGTGATGGCTACTGCGAGGTCTCCGTCTCGGGTGCGTCCGCCTCCCCCGGCGCCGTCCCAATATTGACGAACTGTGCGAAAGCCATGGGCTTGTCGACGACCTCGGCGTCCTCGAGCAGTCGCTCGACCACCTGATCCTCGAGAACCGCGGACTGCACCTGCATCATCCGGCCCTGGTCGGAATGATACCACTGCACGAAGGCCTCCGGATTCTCGTAGCTCGACGCCATCTCCTCGAGTCGAGCTCGCACGCGCGCCGGATCCGCAGTAAGCGCATTCACGCGGATGACCTCACGCAGAATCAACCCCAGTGCCACGCGCCGCCGTGCCTGGGGCTCCAATGCCGTCTTGTCGACGTCCGCCTGCGAGGCGGAGGCGCGGGCGCCCCGCAGTGCACGGATCTCTCCCGCCATGCGCTCGGTCTCCTCATCGACCATCTGTTGCGGCAGATCGAACTCGTTGGCTTCCTGCAACAGACGCATCACCTCGTCGTGAAGATACCGCCGCATGCGGTCCTTGAGCTCGCGCTGCAGATTCTCCCTGACCTCGTCTCGCAGACCGTCCAGACTGCCGTCCTCAATGCCGAACGCCTTGGCGAATTCGGCATCCACCTCCGGCAGTCGGGGCTCGGCGACCTCCCTGACGGTGATCTCGAACACGGCGGTCTTGCCCGCGACCGCCTCGTTGGCGTAGTCATCCGGAAATGGCACCTCCACGGTGCATTGCCCGTCCACCTCCGCCCCGAGAAGGCTCTTGTCGAAGTCCTCCAGCAGCGCTCCGGAACCGACGACGGCGGTGTAGCCGTCGGCCNNTCCTCGTTGCGTACCGCACGCTCGACGGGCTCCCACGTGGCCCGCTGGCGGCGCACGGAGTCGATGGTGCGGTCGATGTCCTCGTCCTTTATCTCGACCTGCGGCTTTTCCAGGCGCTTGCCCTTGATGTCGGTGCAGGGGATCTCGGGGAAGACGTCGAAGGTCGCGACGTATTCCAGATCCTTGCCCCGCTCCAGCGCGGTGGGCTCGATGGCAGGCCCGCTCGCCGGGGTCAGCCCCTGCTGACCGAGCGCGTCGCGGTAGCTGCTCTGAATGAGCTCCCCGGCGGCTTCCTGGACGACTTGACCGCCGTAGCGCGCCTCCACCAGCCGCAGGGGCACCTTGCCGGGGCGGAAACCGGGCAGTTTGAGGTTTCGCGTGAGGCGAGTCAGACGGGTCGAGATCTCCCTCTCGAACTCGTCCGCAGGCACTGACACGGTCATGCGCCGACCGATCGAGCCGGTGGTCTCCACGGATATCTGCATTCCAGTCCTCGACTTACCTCAGTGCCGCCCGCGGCACACGCGCGATGCGCAAGCCGCCGCGCCCGGCTCGCCGCGAGCCCCGGGAGCGGCAAGGCAGGCTCAGTTCCCGATCGATGTGGTGCGAAAGGGGAGACTCGAACTCCCACGGGTTGCCCCACTGGCACCTAAAGCCAGCGCGTCTACCAATTCCGCCACTTTCGCCGCGTCCGCCGCCGTCGCCCGCGTACTCCACGCCGCCGACGGCCGCTGCGCGCACGCCGCCGCTCGCTCCACGTCAGGGGATTGGCATCGCTGCCGCGGCGCCGCGTCACGGCCGGGACGACGCTTACGCCTTGCGCCGGGGGCGCAAGCGCAGCGGGCGGCAACGCGGCAGCGAATTCTAGCCGAAATCACTCCGCAATGGCACCACGGCGCCGGCACGCGGGGCACGGCCGCGCGCCGCGTCCGCGGTGCCGGTGGCCACTGCGCGGGTCTCGAGTCCGGATAGAGGACGTCGAGGCGGCGTGTCGGCCCCGTCGGTGCGTGCCCGGCGCAACCCCCGGACCCGACCCTCGGGGCCGGGGCTAGATGATCTCGAAGTAACGCGAGAGCTCCCAGTCGGTGATGTGCTTGCGGAACTCACGCTCTTCCCATTCCCGCGACGCCGCGAAGTGCTCCACGAAAGGCTCGCCGAACAGCGCCTTCGCCGCTCGCGACTTGCGCAGCCGCTGCGCCGCGTCCCACAGGGTCACTGGCAGGCGCTGGCGGCCCGGAAATTTCTGCTCGTAGGCGTTGCCGCGCACCGGCGCCGAGGGCTCGATACGGTGCTCGATGCCCCACAGGCCCGAGCCCAGTGCAGCCGCCAGTCCGAGATACGGATTCACGTCCGCCGCGCTCACGCGGTACTCCACGCGCTGCGCCTTGGCCGAGCCCGCGATGACCCGCAGGGCACAGGTACGGTTGTCGACGCCCCAGGTGGCATCCGTCGGCGCCCAGAAACCCGGAATGAGGCGGGTGAAGGAATTCACCGTCGGCGCCACCAGGGCGAGCAGCTCCGGCATGAGCGCCTGCTGGCCGCCCACGAAGTGGCGCATCGTCTCGCTCATGCCGAAGTCCCCGGCCGGATCGAAGAAGGCCGACTCCCCGGAGGACGTCTGCAGGGACATGTGAATGTGACCGCTCTGCCCGGGCCAGTCCGGCGACCACTTCGCCATGAAAGTCGCCATCAGGTTTCTCTTCTGCGCCAGTACCTTGGAAAAGGTCTTGAACAGTGCGGCCTTGTCGCCGGCCGCGGTCGCCGGCGCGACCGCGATTGCGGCTTCGAGCACGCCGGGGCCGGTCTCCTCGTGCAAACCCTCGAGCGCGAAATCCATCTGCTGGCAGGCCGCGAGCAGATCCTGGTAAAAATCCGAGTACGTCGAGTTGCGCAACACCGAGTAGCCGAAGAAGCCGGGCGCCATCGGCGTCAGGTCGCGATGGCGCTTCTCAAGCACTGAATGCGGCGTCTCGTTGAACACGAAGAATTCGTACTCGAGCGCGGCGTAGGGCTCGAACCCCATGTCCTTCGCGCGCTCCACCGTGCGCCGCAGCACCGCACGCGGACACAGCGCCTCGGCCTCACCGGCGAACTCGCCGAGGAAGAACAGCATGTTGTCCTCGAAGGGAATCTCTCGGCAAGATTGCGGCAGCACTCGCACCGGCGTGTCCGGGTAGCCGGTGTGCCACCCGGTGAAATTGACGTTGTCGTAGAGCTGGTCGTGGGAATCCCAACCGAGCACCACATCGCAGAAACCGAAACCGCCGTCGAGGGCGGCGAGAAATTTCTCCCGCCCCATGTATTTGCCGCGCAGAATGCCGTCGATGTCGAACACACCGACCTTGACGTGCGACATGCCCCGTTGCTCGAGGATGGCACGGGCATCCGCGGCGCTCTTTATGTCCGTAGGCTTCATCAATTCCCCCCCATGGAGCGGCAAACAGGATCGGCTCGGCTCACGGTCGCGTCGCGAACGCCCGAATCGCGCGATGTTCCCTGCATCCCCGGCGGAAATCAAGATACACGCCGTTGCACGACCGTGGCATGATCCGGCGAGCGAGCCCGCACGGCGCCGCCGGCAAACCCCATCGGCCGGTTGCAACCGGGGTTGCCGCAATCGGGGACACCGAGTCACTGCCGAAATGGCAGCTGCGCGCAGACGGCCGGGTCTTTATCGAGACCCAGGGGGAGACGCACTGCTGGACCTACGCCCGCCACAATCTGCGTTCGGGGAGGCTGCGGGCAACCCGGGTGAGCGACGGCGTCGTGTTCTACGCCACCGTGGAGGCGAACAAACCGTCGCCGTGCCGGTAGTACAATAGCGCCTTCAGCCCCGAACGGATGGCATTAGATATGGTGCACGACCTAGCCCGAGCACTGGCCCCCACCGGCGTTCTCCGCGCCGGCGTCAACCTCAGCAACTTTCTCCTGGTCACGGGACGCAGCGCAGACGGCGATCCCCAGGGGGTCTCGCCGGACATGGCGGCCGCCATCGCCGAGCGGCTGGGCGTGCCGGTGAAATACCTGCCCTACGCCACGCCCGGCGAGGTGACCGACGCCGCCGCCGACGAGGCCTGGGACATCGCCCTGATCGGGGCCGAGCCGGCGCGCGCGCAGAAAATCGCGTTCACCGCCGCGTACGCGGAGATCGAGTGCACGTACCTGGTGCCGGCCGGGTCGCCGATACACTCCGTCGACGAGGTCGACCGCCCCGGAATTCGCATCGCCGTTTCCGCGCGAAGCGCCTACGACCTCTGGCTCGAGCGCAACATAAAGCACGCCGAGCTGGTGAGGGCACCGGGGCTCGCCGCCTCGTTCGAGCTCTTCGTCGAGAAGGGGCTCGAAGTGCTCGCGGGGCTGCGACCGCGGCTGCTCACCGAGGTCGCGAAACTGCCGGGCGCACGCGTGCTGGAGGGAAAGTTCTCCGCGGTGCAACAGGCCGTGGGCACGCCGAGATCGCGAGGCGAGGCGGCGGCCGCCTTCCTGGCGCAGTTCGTCGAGGAGGCCAAGGCCAGCGGTTTCGTCGCCGGCCTGATCGAGCGATACGGCGTCTCCGGCCGGCTTTCGGTCGCACCGCCCGCCGACTGACCGGCCGGGGACGTAAGCCGCGAGCCGCAACCCGCACGACCACCGCGGCTCAGTGCGGCGGCCATCTCGTTGACCGAACCACGATCCTTGGCCGAGTTCGACGTCATTGTCGTCGGGGCGGGCTCCGCCGGCTGCGTGCTGGCCGCCCGCCTGAGCGCCGACGGCGGCCGGCGTGTGCTGCTCGTCGAGGCGGGGGGAGACGACCGGCGCCTTTGGATCCGGATACCCATCGGCTACGGCAAGACGTTTTTCGACCCCGCGGTGAACTGGGGCTTTCGCACCGCACCCGATCCGACCACCAACGCACGCGCCGCCTACTGGCCGCGCGGCAAGGTTCTCGGCGGCTCGAGCTCGATCAACGCCATGGTTTACTGCCGCGGCATGCCGGGCGACTACGACGACTGGCGCGACGCGGGAAACCCGGGATGGGGGTGGGACGATGTCGAGCCGGTGTTCGCGAGCTGCGAGCGGCGCGTGCGCGCCGACGGCTTGATGAGCGGCAGCGGGCCGCTGTGGGTGGTGGACCGTGAGCACGAATACCACCCCATCAAGCGCTACTTCCTTGCCGCGGCGCGGGAGATCGGACTGCCGCTCACGGACGACATGAACGGTCCCGAGCCCGAGGGTGTCGGCGCCTATCCCATCACCACCCGCCGCGGTCTGCGCTGCTCCGCCGCCGACGCGTTCTTGCGCCCGGCGATGCACCGACCCAACCTCGAAGTCCGTACCCGCGCGCTCGTCAGCCGAATCCTCTTCGAAGGCCGCAGAGCAGTCGGCATCGAATACCGCGCCGATGGCGCCACGAGGCGCGTGCGTGCCGCCGATCAGGTCGTCGTGTGCGCGGGAGCGATCAATGCCCCGCACCTGCTGCAGCTCTCGGGCGTCGGGCCGGGGCGGCTGCTGCGCGAGATGGGCATCGACATCGTCCACGCCAACGACGCCGTCGGCGCCCACCTGCAGGACCATCTCGGCATCAGCTACCTGTACCGGGCGGCCGAGCCGACGCTCAATCAGGCACTGGGCACCTGGCCGGGGCGCATCAGGGCCGGCCTCCTCTACCTCCTGTCACGCACGGGCCCGTTCAGCCTGAGCGTCAACCAGATGGGCGGCATGGTGCGCACGTCCGCCGGGCTGCGGCGACCCGATGCCCAGCTCTACTTCAACCCGCTCAGCTATTCGACGGAGGATGACGGCAGGCGACGGCTGCTGCGACCCGACCCCTGGCCCGGCTTCTTGCTCGGCTTCAATGCCTGCCGGCCGCAGAGCGTCGGCCGGGTCGCCATCGCGTCGCCGGATCCCGAGCATCCGCCCCGCATCGTCACGAACTCGCTCTCCGCCCCACGGGATCTCGTTGAAGCGATCGCCGGCGCCCGGCTGATCGGGCGGCTGCAGAACACCCGCGCGCTGCGCACGCTGATCGCCGCGGGCCCGGCGATCGACCTCGCCCGCGCCGGCGACGACGACATCGTCGCCGACTTTCGCGAGCGCTGCGCCACGGTATTCCACCCCTGCGGCACCTGTCGCATGGCGCCCGCCGACGCCGGCGGTGTGGTCGACGCCGAGCTGAGGGTCCACGGCGTCGAGAGATTACGGGTCGCCGATGCGTCCGTCTTTCCCAACATCACATCGGCCAACACCAACGCGCCGACCATCATGCTCGCGCACCGCGCGGCGCAGTTGATCGCGGCCGATTGAGGCAACGAGGCACCCCCCGTGAGCAGGATTGCCCGACTCGAAACCTTCGCGAACGAGTTCGTCTGTTTCGTGCGTCTGACCAC
>JABAOH010089415.1_pt1 | contig 36503 bp, 37 predicted proteins | sample 7062181 | NCBI WGS metagenome assembly JABAOH01 (sample SAMN14538630, study PRJNA623070) | marine sediment metagenome | biome: marine biome [ENVO:00000428]; feature: marine pelagic biome [ENVO:01000023]; material: deep marine sediment [ENVO:00002113]; isolation source: pool of 5 deep marine... | reverse complement strand
CTTGCCAGTCGACGCCGATGACTCGCCGACACCGCGGCATCAATTGAGCGACAGACCACTAGAGTGCGGCCGCTCATGCTCACGCGACGATCGCTCTCCGGCCTGCTGGCCCTGGCCCTGACCCTGGCGGCCTGCGGAGGGGGCGGCAGCGCCACGACCACCGCTGTCACCACCACCTCCACGACCTCCAGCACCTCGACGACCACCACCATCCCCACCCCCGAGGTGCTGCTCGACCTCGGCGAGGCACCGCCCGAGCTGGCGGATGCTGTCGCCGACGTCTACCTGGCGGCGCTGGGTGGAGAGACCGCGGGTGAGCTTCCGGAAGGGCTGATGGCGCTCCTCGACGGCCGGCCCCGCAGCGGCGACAGCCTGGCCTTGACCGGCAGCGCCCAACTGGGCACCGTGGCAGAGACCCCCGTGGCGGTGGTCACGGCCGGGGAGGACGTGGTGCTCGCAGTGGGCGACGCGGCGGGAGGCTGGAGCGTGGTGGGGGCCAAGCTGGCGAGTTTCGGGCTGTCCGCCTGGTACGGGCCCAACCCGCGGCTGGTCATGGTGATCGGATCCGACGCTCGCCCGGGACAGAACCCGCTGCGGTTCCGTGCCGACAGCCTGCACATCGTCTCGGTCGTGGCCGAGACCGGGGAGGGCGCCTTGGTGGGCATTCCCCGCGACACCTGGGTCGAGACTCCCTACGGAGGAAGGGACAAACTCACCCACACCATGGCCTCGCGGGGCCCCGAGGTGGTGGTAGACACCGTGGTCCAGTTGAGCGGCTTGCCGCTGGAGGGGTATCTGCTCACCGGCTTCAAGGATTTCGTCGCGCTGGTGGACGCCTTCGGGAGCTTCGACGTGGACGTCCCCATGGCCATGGCCGAACCCAAATCCGGCGCCTACTTCCGCGCCGGACTGCAAGCGTTCGACGGTGCCGACGCGCTCGCCTTCGCCCGCAACCGGACCCTGCCCGGAGGCGACTTCACCCGCCAGCTCCACGGTGGGCTCCTGCTCGGCTTCGCCCTGGTCGCCATCCAGGCACGCGGCGTGGAGGCGGTACCCGGCCTCTTGGAGAAGTTCACCCGGTTCGTGCACACGGACCTGACGCCCGCGGAGCTGCTCACCCTCGCTGCCGCGCTGTACGAGCTCGACACCGCCGCGGTCGGCAACATCGTGCTCCCCGGACGCGCCGGCCGGGCCGGAGCCGCCAGCGTGGTGTTCCTCGACGACGCCGCCTTCGACATCTTCGCGGACCTCGAAGACGGCGCCCTGGACGCCAGTGGCTAGCTGCCGTCCCGGTCAGTCCCCCACCATCCGCCATGCCGGGCGCCCGGCTTGCAGCCAGCGTTTCACTCTGTCGACGGCGAGGAAGGTCGCCACCGTCATCACCGCCACCACGGCCCAGTCGACCAGCTGAACGGGAACGGTCTCGAACAGCCGGTTGCCGACCGGCAGGTACACCACCCCCAGCTGGAGCACGAAAGACGCCAGCACTCCCCAACCCAGGGTGCGGTTGTGGCCGAAGCCCAGGGCCCACACGGAGGTGCCCTGTGCTCGCACGTTGTAGACGTGAATCAACTGCACGGTCACCAGGGTGGTGAAAGCCAACGTGCGCACATACTCCCATTCCATTTCCCGCACCAAGTGGCCCCAGGCGAAGGCCGCCAGCACGCCCAGCGCGAGGACGGCCCCTTGCCACAGCAGGCGGAGCTGGTGGAGAGGCCCGAGAATGTCGCGCTGCTCTTCGGGGGGACGCCGCATCAAGGCCGGCAGCGGCGGGTCGAGGCCGAGGGCGAGGGCAGGGAGGCCGTCGGTCACCAGGTTGATCCACAGCAGCTGGGTGGCCAGCAGCGGCTCGCCCAGGCCCCCGAACAGCAGGAAGCCGAAGAACATCACCAGCACTTCGCTGACGTTGGCGGAGAGCAGGTAGTACACCACCTTCTTCAGATTGGAGAAGATGGCCCGCCCCTGACGGATGGCCCCCACGATGGTGGCGAAGTTGTCGTCGGAGAGCACCATGGCGGAGGACTCCTTGGCGACGTCGGTGCCGCTGCCCATCGCCACTCCGATATCGGCGGCACGCAGCGCAGGCGCATCGTTGACCCCGTCGCCCGTCATCGCCACTGTGGCGCCCGCCGCCTGCCACGCCTTGACGATCTTCACCTTGTCGGCGGGATCCACCCGGGCGTAGACGCTGATGCGCTCCACGCCATCTTCGAGATCCGCAACGGAGGTGCGGCGCAGCTCGCCGCCGGGCATGACCTCATGCCCTTCTCCGAGCAGGCCGAGGTCCTCGGCGATGGCTCGCGCCGTGACCTCGTGGTCACCCGTCACCATCACCACCCGCACCCCAGCCTGGCGCGATTCGGCCACGGCCGGCCGGGTCTCGGGACGCAGCTCGTCGCTCATGCCCACCACCCCCACCAGCACCAGCTCCGCTTCGGCCTCGCGGAGATCGGAGGGCGGTTCGGGGAGAACCCGGTAGGCGAGCGCCAGGGTGCGCAAGCCTCGCCCTGCCAGCTCGGCAGCCGCCTGTAGCGCCCGACCCCGCCGCTCCGCTTCCAGCGGTAGCGGGCCCTGCTCGCTCTCGAAGCGGTCGCACCGTTCCACCACTACCTCGGGAGCACCCTTCAGAGCCAGCAGGTAACCCTCCTCGACTTGGTGCAGGGTCGACATCCGCTTGCGGCTGGAGTCAAACCCGGCCTCATCGAGACGGGGGCGGCGTTGCCGGAGCTCATCTACCCGAAGGATGAGCGGATCCACCGATATCAGCAGGGCGATCTCGGTCGGGTCTCCCACGTAGCCGTCGGGGGTAGCGCGGGCGTCGTTGCACAGCGCCGCTACCTCCGCATAGCGCCGCACCCTGGTGTCGGCTCCGCGAGCCTCGGCAGGAGACGCCACCAGGTCGGCGAAGTTGAGCTCCTGCACGCGGATCTCGTTGCGGGTCAGGGTGCCTGTCTTGTCGGTGCAGATGACCGAGGCGGCACCGAGGGCCTCCACCGCTGGCAGCCGCCGCACGATGGCACGCTCCCGTGCCATCGCTTGCACCCCCCGGGCGAGGGTGACCGTCACCACGGCGGGAAGGCCCTCGGGAATGGCGGCAACCCCCAACGCCACTGCGATGAGGAACATGCTCTCCACCGCCAGGCTGCGAGCCAGGCCGAGCAGGAAGATCACAGCAGCCACCACCAGGACCAACCCTGCAATGCGCTTCCCCACCCGGTCCAGTTCCACTTGAAGTGGGGTCGGCGGCTCCTCACCCGTCAGCAGCTCCGCGATCTTGCCCACCTCGGTGCCGGTCCCGGTGGCCACCACCACCCCCCGGCCCCGTCCGACGGCGATCACCGTTCCGGCGAACACCATGGACTGGCGATCGCCGGTGCCGCTCTCCTCGGGGACCGGGTGCACCGTCTTGTGTACCGGCAGAGACTCTCCCGTGAGGGCGGCCTCTTCGGCTTCGAGATGGACTACCTCCACCAGCCGGATGTCTGCCGGCACCCGGTCCCCAGCCTCTAGCACCACCAGGTCTCCGGGTACGACCTCGCGGGCCGCGACGTGCACCTCCTCACCGTCGCGGAGCACCAGTGCCTCCGGCGCCGCCAGCTCCTTGAGCTTCGCGAGGGCTTCCTCCGCGCGGGCCTCCTGTACGTAGCCGATCAGCGCGTTGAGGAGCACGATGGCGAGGATGACGGAGGCGTCGATCCACTCCTGGAGGAGCGCCCCGCTGATGAGCGCCGCGGCCAGCAGCACCCATACCAGCACGCTGTTGAACTGGGAGGCGAGGATGGCGAGACGGGAAGGCCCCGCCCTGGCTTCCAGCTCGTTGGGTCCGAACTCTGCCAGCCGCTGCGCGGCGGTGGCCGCGGTGAGCCCGCGCGCCGGGTCGCTGCCCAGCTCGCTGAGCACCTCCTCGGCGGATAGCGCGTGCCACGGGGCCGAGGCCGCCTGCCATGTCCGTTGCACCAGCACCCTCCCGGGTGTCGTCGTCAACCCACCACGCTAATCAGGCATAATCCCAGTCGGTCAGGTGCCGGATGCCATCATTGGGGATGGGTCGCTCACGATGAACTCTCCCACCGACCTACGCTCGCTCGTTGCCGCCTGGGAAGCCGACCCCGACCGCGAGGGGGAGCTGGTCCACCAGGAGGTCTTACCGGCCCGGCAAGGGATCTTCGCCGAGCTGGAGCCGCCGGTGCCGGGAGCGCTGCGCCAGCGCCTCGAGGAGCGGGGCGTGGAGCGCTTCTATCGCCACCAGGTCGAGGCGATCCGCCGCATCCGGGCCGGCACCCACACCGCGCTCGCTTCCGGGACCTCATCCGGGAAGTCGCTCTCCTTCCAGGTCCCCATCGCTGAGGCCATCCTCGGCGATCCCAAGACCACCGCCCTCTTCCTCTACCCCACCAAGGCGCTCGCCCAAGATCAGCTTCGGTCGATGCGGGAGCTGCGTCTCCCGGGGTTGGTAGCGGCCACCTACGACGGCGACACCGGCCCCGAGGACCGGCGCTGGGCGCGTCGCCACGCCAACCTGGTGCTCACCAACCCCGACATGCTCCACGTCGGCATCCTTCCCAACCACGCCCGCTGGGCAGACTTCTTCCTCCGCCTCCGCTTCGTCGTGGTCGACGAGATGCACGTGCTGCGAGGGATCTTCGGCAGCCATGTGGCGCACGTATTGCGCCGGCTGCGCCGGCTCGCCGCCCACTACGGATCCCATCCCACCTTCGTGTTCGCCTCCGCCACCATCGGCAATCCCGGCGAGCTGGCCTCCCGCCTCAGTGGCTTGCCTGTGGAAGTGGTGGCCGGAGACGATTCACCGTCGGGAGAGAAGCTGGTCGCGCTGTGGAACCCGCCGCTGGAGGAAGCCCGGCTGGGGCGGCGCCGCAGNNCGCAGCCGCAAGGCGACCGAGCTGATCTACCGCTGGGCGGCGGAGCGGCTGGGAGGGGACCTCGCCGAACGGATCGCGCCCTACCGGGCGGGCTATCTGCCGGAGCAGCGTCGCGACATCGAACGGCGGCTCTTCTCCGGCGAGCTGCTGGCGGTCACCGCGACCAATGCCATGGAGCTCGGCATCGACGTGGGGAGCTTGGACGCCGCCATCGTCAACACTTACCCGGGCACCATCTCCTCGTTCTGGCAGCAGGCCGGGCGGGCGGGACGCACCCGTCGCCTGTCGCTGGCGGTGCTGGTGGGCGGGGAGGATGCCCTCGACCAGTACTTCGTCGGCCACCCCCGGGAGCTGTTCACCCGCGCTCCCGAGCCGGCGGTGATCAACCCGGACAATCCCCACGTGCTGGAGGCGCACCTCGGCTGCGCCGCCTACGAACTACCGCTCCGCATCGAGGACCGGGAGCTGATGGGCGAGCGGACGGAAGAGGCCGCCAATCGCTTGGTGCAGGAGGGCAAGCTGCGGCTGCGCGACGGGGAGCTGTTCTGGGCTCAGCGCAGCCGGCCCGCCTCCCAGATCGACATCCGCTCCTCGGGCGGAGCGGTGTACACCATCGCCGCCGACGGAGAGTTGCTGGGCACGGTGGATGAGGCGCGCGCCTTCCGCGAGGCCCATCCGGGGGCGATCTATCTGCACCAGGGCGAGACCTATCTCGTAGAGCGCCTCGACCTCGGAACCCATGAGATCGCCGTGCGGCAAGTCGACGTCTCCTACTACACGCAGCCCAAGGAAGACAAGACCCTCGACGTCGTCGACATCGAGGCCCATGACCAACTGGGTCGGTTCGGTCACTATCTGGGGCGAGTGCGGGTGCGGAGCCACGTGGTGGCCTACCAGCGACGCCAGATCGGATCGGGTCAGATCCTCGGCATGGAACACCTCGAGCTGCCGGCGACGACCTTCGAGACGCAGGCGGTGTGGTTCACGGTGCCCTCGGAGCTCTACGGCGCCAGCGACCTGGGGCGAAGGGAAGTCGCGGGCACCCTGCACGCCGCCGAGCACGCCGCCATCGCCATGCTCCCGCTGTTCGCCATCTGCGACCGCTGGGACATCGGCGGCCTCTCGACCGAGTTCCACCGCAAAACCGGGAGCGGCACCATCTTCATCTACGAGGGGTATCCGGGCGGAGCGGGCATCTCTCCCATCGCCTACCAGGCGGGAGCCCGGCACCTGCGGGCGACGCTGGAGGCGGTGCGGGACTGTCCGTGCGAGGCCGGCTGTCCCTCGTGCGTGCAGTCGCCGAAGTGCGGCAACTTCAACGAGCCGCTGTCCAAGTCGGGAGCGGTGCGGTTGCTGAGGGTGGGCCTCGGGTAGCCGGATCCGAGGGTCGCCGCGCCGTGGGATCATTGACTCGATGACGGATGTGCCCACGGGAGCGCTGCTGGTGGCGGCACCGCAGTTGGTCGACCCCAACTTCTTCCGTGCCGTGATCCTGGTGTGCAGCCACGACGACAACGGTTCTCTGGGCGTGATCCTGAACCGTCCCACCGACGCCCCGGTCGCCGAGTTCCTCCCCGCCTGGGTGGTCCACCTGGCACCCCCGGACGTGGTGTTCGTCGGAGGGCCGGTGCAGCCCGAGGTGGCGGTGGCGCTGGCGCGGCGGCCCCCCGGTGTCGCCCCGGCGGAGGGGTGGACGCCGGTCGCCGGCGGCGTGGGCCTGCTCGACCTGAGCGTGGAGGACGCCGCCCCCGACCTGGTGGAGCTGCGGGTGTTCAGCGGCTACGCCGGCTGGTCGGCGGGCCAGCTGGAGGCGGAGATCTCCGCCGGGGACTGGTTCGTGGTCGCCGGCGAACCCGCCGACTCGTTCACCGACGACCCCGAGCACCTGTGGCGCGAGGTGCTGCGGCGCCAGCCGACCACGCTGGCCCGCTTTGCCCACTTCCCCCCCGACCCCTCGCTCAACTGATCCTCCGCCGGCGCGCACGACGGCACCGCCCTCAGCCGCGCGGAAGGCCCGATCCCTGAACGCCCGACGGCGTGGCACCCCCGAGGGTGAAGCGGCCGCTCGCCGCGGGTTGCCCGGGAGCGGCCGCCCCTGACCCTGGCTGCTGCGGGACGCCATCCAGCTCACGGATCGAGGTGCGAGAACTCCCCGGCGGCAAAGACAACGCGCCCGTCGACGATCGTCAGCACCGAGCGGATGTCCTTGATGGCAGCGTCGGGCACCGTGAAGTAGTCGTCGGTCAACACGATCAGATCGGCGTACTTCCCGACCTCCAGCGATCCCACCTTGCCCTCCAGGGCGAGGTTCCAGGCGCATTCCACGGTGGCGTGGCGCAGCGCCTCTTCACGCGTCAGCTGCTGGTCCGCCGGGACGCCGGAGACGCCCGGGAGCAGCGTGTTGCCGGTGGTGACGTACCAGAGGTTCTGGAACGGTGCCCACGGTGCCACATTCAGGGCATCCGACGCCAGGCACATACGGACGCCGCTGTCCATCGTGCTACGGAAGCGGGGCCCCGTAGCGCCGTTCCGCACGCTCGAGAACGTCAGGGTGTACCCGATGCCCAGGTTCTCGGCCCTTGCCAGCTGCTCGTCGGTGGGCTCCCCATTTTCGGGGTGCGAGATGCTCCAAGTCAGCTCTGAGATGGGATACACCTCGTTCCCTGCCTCGAACCCGGCGAGGATGGCGTCGTGATTCCCTACGTGAGTCTCCACGCTGAGCCGTTTCCCGGCCGCGTAGCGGGTGAAGTCGTGGTAGTCGGCATCGGTGGCCATGGTGTCTTCACCCGGGCCCAGGTAGCGCAGCATGTCGTCACCGAGGAAGCCCATGGCGTTGCGGGTATCGAGCACCACCTGCTCGAAGCCCGCGTAGTCGCTCATCTGATGAAAAGCGATGCGCACATCGAGCCCGCTGCTCCGATAGAGGTGCATCGCGGCCTGGTGGACGTGGAGCCCGGCGCTGATCTCGCCCGGTGCCGGCCCGGGCCACGGGAACTCGTTCCCTTCCGCGTCCTTCCACGCGGTGAGGCCGCGGCTGTTGGCCTCGCGGATGAAGTCCGCCAGGCAATCCGCCTCCCCTTCGATCCCCAACTCGTCCAGTTGGACGAGGATGGCCTCGTTGGCCAAGCCGGTCGCGGGGGCGGTCAGGCGGCCGGTGGGTTGACCGGCGGGGTCGAGCTCCACGCCTGGGTCGCCGGCCGCCAGCCCCAACGCGTCCAGCGCCGCCTGGTTGACCCGCGGCCCGCTGAAGCCGCTTCCCGTGACCCAGAGCGGGTTGTTGGGGGCGACCGCGGTGAGCTCGGCGAAGGTGAAGATCTCGGGAACATCGAGCTGGTTCAAGTTCCAGCCGCCGAAGCTCGTCCAGATCCACCGCCCGTCGGCGAGCTCGTCGGCCTTCGCCGCATAGGCGGCGAGGGCTTCTTCACGCGAGGTGATCAGGTCGAGCCGGACGGTCTGAGTGAAGCAGTGATACGCGTTGCGCAACCCGTGCAAGTGCCCATCGATGAGCCCGGGGAGCACCCGCCGCCCCCCGAGATCGATCAGCTCGGTCTTCTGGGGGCGCGCCAGGGCCCGAACTGGCCCACTGTCGCCGGTGGCGATGATCTTGCCATCGCGAATCGCGATGGCTTGCACCTCAGTGTTCGCTTCATCGACGGTGCTGATCTTGCCGTTGTACAGCACGATGTCCGGAGCGTTTGCCAGGTTCACGTCGGCAGGAGTCGTACCGGCACCACTGGCGAGCACCGCCGTAGCCGCCACCACCACCAGGACCACCGCCAGCGCCGCGGCGATCAGCGAGCGCGCCCGGGCGGAACGGGCGCGACCTACCACGGTTTCGAGACTCGAGTTACCCATGAGGCCCTCCTCCTCTGTCCCCGGTCGGGGGGTCCACAAACGATTGCGGGGACGCTAGGGCCGCTCTGCTATAGCGTCAACAGTGCGCGAAAAACCGCCCTCCCGAAGCCCGCCGCGGCCGCGCCGAACCGGGGGGAAGACCAGCCGCACCCAACCCCGCCGAGCCCTACCGACGTTTCTCGAATGTAGCCCCTCGCTTTGGCTCAGCTCGACAGCAGCGCCACCGGCGCGAACTCGGCGCGGCTCACCGCCCGCACCCGGCGGTGGCCCAGCAGCAACACCCGCACCTCCACCTCGACCTCCACCTCCACCACTCGGGGCCGCCACGACCGGTCCACTGTGCACTCGCACCGCACCAGGCGGGCTCCGTTGGCGGTGGCGAAGCGACTCGCCTCCGCGGCGGGTCCCCCGGCAGCTCCGAAGGAGGCGAAGGTGACGGGAGCCGCGGCGAGGGCGGCGGCGTCGGCCGCGGCCGCGGCCCGACCGCGGGCAGCCAGCGCTTGCCCGGCGCCACCCAGCGCGGCGCCCAACACCATCAGCAGCACGGCCACCGCCAGCAGCACCGGCGACGCCGCCCCCCGCTCGCCGCTCAACGCTCCACTCGCATCACCGCGCGGGAACGCAGCTCCACAGGAATGCCGCCGAGCAGCCCCGCCGCCACCCGGTGGCCCAAGCTGACGGTCACGACGGCGGCGGCCCCCACCACGGCCGGGCGGCGCACCTCCACCCTCACCCGCGCCGCCAGCTCCGGACCGAGAGCTCCCCTGACGGCGTCCACGGCGCGGGCGGGGTCGGGGACGGTGGCGGCCGCCCGGGCTCCTTCCCGGGCGGCCTGGGTCAGCTCGAGCTGAGTGCGGGCCACCACCGCCACCTCGACCACCGCCAGCAAGACCAGGAGCACCACCGGCAGCACCAGCGCGAACTCGACGACCGCCGCGCCGCGCTCGGCCGGAGGGGCCTGATCCGCCATCACCGGAAGAACCCGATGACCTTCTTGAGGATGCCCCCGAAGAAGCTTGGGATCAGATCCGTGCTCCCAATCCACGTGATCAAGGCAAGGGCGATGGCCGCTGCCGCCAGGATGACCAGGACGTACTCCACCGTCCCCTGGCCGTCCTCGGCGGCCGTGCGTTGCCATAGGCGCACCTTGGCTCTCCTTTCTCTCCGTCCCGGTGGTGCCGGGATCGCCGGCGGCCGGCCGGCACGGGGGAAGCGCGTCCTAGGGAACGGCCAGAAGGGGCCCCAACAAGCGGCTCAGGTTGGACAGCACCGAAGGCCCCACCGTCAACAGCACGAAGCCGGGGAGGATGAGCAGCGTCAGCGGTATCACGAGGCGCACGGGCAGACGCCGGGCGATCTCCATGGCGCGTGCCCGGGCCGCGGCCCGCTCCTCGTCGATGAACGACGCCACCGCTCCGCTCATCGCCGCCCCGGTCAGCTGGGCACGGGCCAGCCGGCGATACAGCCGCCCGGCGCCCCCAGCCCCCTCCGCCAGCGCGGTGGCGAGGCCCGTCCGACGACTCCGCCGCAGCATCCCTCGCACCTCGGCGGCGAGCCGGGGATGGACCTCGGCTGCGGCCAGCTCCAGCGCGGGAGCGAGGGGCAGGCCGGCAGTGAGCCCAATGACCAGCATCCCCGCGAGCAGCCCGACGTCGCGGTCGGCGGCACGCTGCCGGCGGCGGTGTGCGAGCCGCCGGCGACCCCAGCTCGACGCCGCTGCCGGCGGCAGCGCCACCAGTAGCGGAGGCCAGGCCAGCGTCGCAGCGGCCGCCGTCCCCAGCACGAGAGCGGTAGCCGCGGGGAACCGACGGCGAGTGAGCCGCGCGACCCCGTAACCGGCGGCAACGGCGGCAAGCAGCCTCACCGCTCCGCCCTCCGGATCATCAGCCAGATGGCGACCACACCCGCCGCCAGCAACCCCAAGCCGGCCGTGAGGAGGGCCAACCCGGCCGCGCCGGCACCCGACAGCAGCTCCATTCGCCCGGTGGCCGCCAGCACCCCCAGGAAGAGAACGGGTAAGCCGGCCACGATCATCGCCGAGAGCCGCGCTTGCGCGGTGGCCACCCGGCGTTCCCGGGCGAGCTCGGCCTCCTCGAGGGCCATCAGAGCCAGCCCGTCGAATACATCGGCGACGCGGCCCCCCGTGAGTCCGGCGGTCCGTACCGCGGCCGCCGCTAGCCTGCCGTTGCCGGGGAGCGCGGCGGCCAGCTCGGCGGCCACCTCGGGCAGCGGCCGGCCGGTGGCGGCTTGCCGCGCGACACTTCCCAGGGGCAGCTCCGGAGCCCGGCCCGCCGCCCCCTCCAGCGCGCCCCGCAGCCCGGCCCCGGCTCGCAGCTCGGCAGCCACCCCATGCAGAAAGGCCGCCTCGGCGCCGGCGACGCCGAAGGTCCCGCGCCGGAGGGCGCCGAGCAGGCTCCACAACGCCATCGCCGCCAAGAACCAGCCGGGTTGCAGGGCCGCCACCGCCGCGGCCGCCACGAAGACGGGGTGCGCTCCTGCCATTACCACCGTCGCCAGTGCCACCCCGATCAGCACGGATATACCTCCGAGCATCCCTCGTCATCGACGGTGGCGATGGCCTCGAGCCGGCGCCGCCCGTGATCCCGCACCATCTGCACCACCAGGTCGACAGCGCTGCGAAGCTGGCGGCGGACCGCCGTCTCCCCCACCCGCCTCCGGCCGGACAGGGCCAGGGTTTCCAGACGCCACAGCGCCTCCGCGGGTGTGTTGGCGTGCACCGTCGACATGGAACCGGCGTGCCCGGTGTTCATCGCCGCGATCATGTCGAGCGCCTCGGGGCCCCGCACCTCGCCGAGGATGATCCGGTCGGGACGCAGTCGCAGCGCCGAGCGGACCAATTGCTGCAGGGTGATCTCCCCGGCGCCTTCGGCGTTGGCCGGCCTGGCCTCCAGCGCGACCACGTGGCCTTCCAGCCTCAGCTCGGCGGCGTCCTCGACCGTGACCACCCTCTCACCGGGGGGGATGGCGGTGGAGAGGACGTTGAGCAGGGTGGTCTTGCCGGCGCCGGTGCCGCCGCTGACCACGACGTTGCGCCGCTCCTGCACCGCGTTGCGAAGCATTTCGGCGCCGGCGGGGGAAACGGCACCCGACTCGACGAGCGCATGCAGGTCGGGGACCGCCTGAGTGAAGCGGCGGATGGCCACCACCGGGCCGGCGACGGCAACGGGGGGAATCACCGCGTGGAGGCGGCTGCCATCGGCGAGCCGCGCCTCCACCATGGGAGAGGCGCGGTCGAGGCGTAGCCCTAGCGGCGCAATCACCCGTTCCACCGCCGCCACCACCGCTTCCACGTCGGGGAACGCGACCGCAGCCCGCGCCAGCCGGCCGGCTCGCTCCACCCACACTTCGCCGGCACCGTTCACCAGCACGTCGGAAACCTGCGGATCACGCAGCAGCGCCTCGAGCGGCCCCAGTCCGACGAGAGCATCGACCACGTCCTGAACGATCTCGGGGCCGGCCAGCGGCGCCTCGTCGGCCCGCAGGACAGCCGCTGCCGCTGCTACCGACTCCGGCTGCAGCGGCACGTCGGAGGCGACGATACGCCGCACGATGCGGTCGATCACGGCCACGGCATGCTCCAGACCCGTCGCCAGGCCCGTACCCAGCGATCCAGCGGCGAGATCACCCCTGCCAGCAGCCCCCGCACCGTTGCCGGGCGCGGTACCGGCAGCACCGGCCCCGGCCCCGGTGGGAAGGCGGCGAACCCGGTGCGCTGGTATACGGCGCGGCCTTCTTCGCGGGGCGCCAGCGCGCCCGGGAACAACGGGTGCACCGGCACCACCGGCACCGGCGCGGGCTGCTGCCGTCGTTGCAGGCGCAACACCACGGCCGGCCAGCCATTGAGCAACGCTCGCACCGTATCCTCGGCGTCGGGGGCCGGTATGCCTCCGTTCCGGAGCACGGCGAGTCCCCGCCGGGCGGGCTCCAGATCGGAGCGGCGGGGCCCTTCCCGCACCAGCGCCGCCAGCGACCCCTCACTCGGGTAGCGCGGGCCGGTGACGTCGAGGTCCACCACCAGCGCGGTACCGGCGGCGGCCGCCAACCCCAGCGGGGCGATGGTGGAGAGCAGGCCGTCGGCGGAGGTCCATACGGCGAGTGCGGGCAAGGATTCCCTCTCCCTCCGGCACCCGACCTCCCGCCACCGCAACGGTATGACGAAACGGGGCCGGTTACAAGACCCTCACGACGAGCGGCGTCGAGTGTCGCTACGGAGAGGCGGCTGCTGCGTAAAATCGGCGCGACGTGGAACACGCCGCTACCTTGAACGGCGCTGCCGGGGGGAGGCGTGCGGCCGCCTTCTTCGACCTCGACAAGACGGTCATCGCCAAGTCCTCCACGCTCGCCTTCGGCCGGCCCCTCTACCGGGCGGGGTTGCTGAGCCGGCGCGCCCTGATGAAGGCGGGCATCGCCCAGCTGGTCTACGTGATGTTCGGGGCCGATCACAACCAGATGGAGCGGGTGCGGGAGCAACTCCAGCAGCTCACCAAGGGCTGGGAGCGGGCCCAGATCCGCGAGCTGGTCCGGGAGACCGTCGACGAGGTGGTGGCCCCGCTCGTGTTCGCCGAGGCGCTGGCGCTCATCGACGAGCACCAGCGGGCCGGACGCCTCGTGGTGATCGTCTCCTCCAGCCCTGAAGAGGTGGTACGGCCGCTGGCCCGGTACTTGGGAGTGGAACGCGTCATGGCCACCAGGTCGCAGGTGGACGCCGCCGGCCGCTACACGGGGGAGCTCGAATTCTACGCCTATGGACCGGGCAAGGGGGAGGCGATACGAGAGCTGGCGGCACGGGAAGGGATCTCCCTCGCCGACAGCTACGCCTACTCGGACAGCATCACCGACCTGCCCATGCTGGAGACGGTGGGCCACCCCGTGGTGGTGAATCCTGATCGGGAGCTCCTCGCCATTGCCGCCGAGCGTGACTGGGAGGTGATGGACTTCGCCCGCCCGGTGACCCTGCGCACCCGGCTGGCGACGCTGCCCCGCCCCATCCCGATCATCTCGGGAGCCGCGCTCGCCGGAGGTCTCGGCGCCGCGCTGGCGGTGTGGGCGCTGCGGGCCCGCCGCCACAACGCCCTCAGCGGGCGCTGAAGCTCACAGCTCGAGGACATAGCGAGTTTCGTCAGCCATCACCGGGCCTACCGGCTCCGTCCGCTGCGCCCCGTCCGCCCTCCAGCCCGCCGCCTCGTAGAAGCGGCGGGCCCGCGAGTTCTCCCGCAGTACCCACAGCGTGGCCGTTTCGAACCCGTCGGCCCGCAGCCGATCCACTACCCCCTCCATCAATAGCCGGCCCAGTCCCCGTTGCCAGTAGTCGGGATGGAGGTACATGGCGAGCAGCTCCCCGGTAGTGCGCGGGTCGCGATCCTCGTCCCGGCAGGGAGCGGTGTCGGCGAAGCCCACCACCGTCCCCGCCTCCTCGACGACCAGCATGGCCCAGCGGTCGGGCAGGCCGGCGAGACGCGCCGCCCGCCACTCGACGCGGGCGTCCACGGAGAGAGCGTCGAGGAAGTCGTCGGGTATCAGCCCCCGATAGGCGGCCTGCCAGGAGCGCACGTGCACCTCGGCGATGCGGCGGACATCGCCGAGCCGGGCCGGCCGCACCAGTGCCATGGCGATACCCTATCGGCCGCGAATCCACTTCCCGGAGGTCCCGTTGGCGCTGGGTGCGAACTACCGCAAGCTGTGGACCGCCAGCGTGGTCTCCAACCTCGGCGACGGGGTGGCCGCGGTGGCCTATCCATGGCTGGCTTCGGCGGTCACCCGCGATCCGGTGCAGATTGCCCTCGTCGGGGTCGCCACCCGCATTCCTTGGCTGGTGTTCACCCTGCCGGCAGGCGTGATCACCGACCGTGTGGACAGACGCAAGCTCATGGTGGTCGCCGACGCCTTCCGCTTTGCCTTGACCCTGCTGGTGGCGGTAGCGGTATGGCTGGGCCGGAGCCGCTTCGCCGACCCCGAGCTGGTGGCTTCAGGGAGCGCCCCTTCCCACCCCTACGCTGCCGCCTACCTGGCGCTCCTCTACGGCAGCGCGCTCCTCTTCGGATTCGCCGAGGTGCTGCGCGACAACGCCGCGCAAACCCTGATGCCGTCCCTGGTCGACGCCGGCGACCTGGAGAAGGCCAACGGCCGCCTGTGGGGCGGCGAGACGGTGATGAATTCGTTCGTGGGACCGCCGCTGGGAGGAGCGCTGATCGGCGTGACGCTGGCGCTCCCCTTCTTCCTGGATGCGGGGACCTTCGGCATCGCGGCCGCGCTGGTCTACCTGATGTCGGGCGCGTTCCGGGCCCGCCCCGGTATCGCGCAGCCGCGGCGCCCCGCCTGGCGCAGCGAGATCGCCGCGGGCCTGCGCTGGCTGTGGGACCACCGTCTGTTGCGGACGTTGGCCATCATCCTCGGGGTGATGAACGCCCTCGGCGCCATGGTCTTCGCCACCTACGTGCTGTTCGTGCAGGAGGTGCTCGGACTGGACGCCGCCCGCTTCGGGGTACTGATGACTGCGGGAGCGATCGGCGGCGTCGCCGGCAGCTTCACCGCCTCCCGGGTCAGCGCCGCGGTGGGGAGCGGTGCCTCCTTGTTCGCCACGGTGCTCGGCGGCGGCCTCACCATGGCCGTCACCGGGCTGACCTCGAGCTGGGGCGTGGTGTGGTCGATGTTCGTGATCTTCAGCTACCTGGCGGTGCTGTGGAACGTCATCACCGTATCGCTGCGCCAGAGCATCATTCCCGACCATCTGCTGGGCCGGGTCAACAGCGTCTATCGCTTCTTCGGCTGGGGGATGATGCCGGTGGGCATGCTGGCCGGCGGGATCATCGTCTCGCTGGTCACACCCCTCGCCGGGCGGATCCCCGCGCTACGGGCCCCATTCCTGGTCGCGGCCGCGGTGCACCTGCTGCTGTTCCTCCACGCCCTGCCCCGTCTCAACAGCGCCGCTATCGCCGCCGCCCGCACGGAAGCACCGCGGGAACCGTGAGCGGCCGTGCCTCAGTCGGTCTCCGCCGGAGAGGGGGCCTCTTCCGCCGCCGACGGCTCCTCGGTCGGTGACGCCGGCGGCTCCCCTTCCCCGTCCCGCTTGGCGTAGTCGCCCAGGGCCCACACCGCCAGCAGCGCCAGCGCGGCAGCGCCCAGCGCCAGGGTGGCCCAACCCCAGCGCCGGGTGGTCGGAGGCAGGTCCTCGCCGCGAGCTCGCGGCTCGTCTATCGCTCCTCCGCCGAACAGCGCCGGGTCGAGTCCCAGCTCAGTGAGGGTCACCGGACGGGACTGCACCGCAGGCCCGTCGGCGGGAAGCCACTCGAACACCACCACGAAGTCGCCGGGTTCGAGCTCCACGAACCCTCCATAGCGGTTGCCTCCCCGCTCGGCCAGGCTCACCGTCTGTTGCTCGTGGCCGGGGTCGACGATGTGGGCCACCACCGAGCCCTCTCCGCCGGCCTCCACCTCCAGCTCCACCTCGATGGTGCCTGCAGCGGTGGCCTCGCCGGAGGCGGACCCGTCGCCGAAAGGCGCGCCCAGGTCGACGGCGAGCAGCAGCGCCAGCACGGCCCACTTCATCGTCCGCTTCCCATCACTCCGTCGGGCCTCCTAGGGACAAGGAGTCGCCAGCAGATGGGGTCCGGCTGTATAGGCGCAGCCGAAGCTCGGAGCCGCCACCGCAGCCGGGTCGAGCCAGTCGTCGCCGCCGGGTTTGATGCCGGTCTCGACCCAGGCCGCCAGCTCGGCGAACCCGGTGACCATCTCCTGCGGCGTGAAGTCGCAATGGCCCACGCCCCTGATCGCCCGTTGCACCAGCAGGTCACTCTTGCCCTGCACTGCCACCCGCTGCGCGTAGACCACCTCGTTGTGCACTGGCACGAAGAGGTCCCCGAGGTTGTGCAGGGTCAACACGGGAATGGTGATCTTCCCGGTGATCGGGGGAACCTGATCGAGCCCGTCCCGGTGCCGGGCTTGGGGGTCGGCGATCACCCGCACGATGGCGTCGTTGAAGGCCGTCTCCGCCGGAGAGAGCGCCGGATCGGTGTCGAACTGATAGACCACGTCGGCGTTGTCCACCACCGAGCCCGGCGACCTGGCCAGGGTCCCGTTGCCGGTCCCCAGATCGAAGAGGAAGTTCCCCGGCCCCGAGGCGAAATCGGGGAAGGTGTTCCAGAAGAACCAGGCCTCGTCGAAGTTGGGACGGTCGCCGCCTGACCTGAGCTCGGTCAGGTCCTTCAGTTGCTGACCCTGGGGGTTGAGGAATAGCGGCCACCCGCCGGGCACTGCGGCGAGGTTGGCCTTGATCTGGGGCACGGTGATCCCGATGTAGGCCGCGGGGTCCACCGGGAATTGCGAGAACCCGGTCCCCAACTGCTGGGCGGCGACGTTGAAGTCGAGGAAGAAGTCGAAGAGCTCGAAATCCCCCATCACCCCGCAGATGGGCATGGCGCCGTCGTAGGTGTTGCGGTACTGCTCGACGGCGACGCCGGTGATGTGGCCTCCCATGGAAGCCCCCACCAGGTAGACGCGATCCGGCGCGGCGACCAAGCCGTTGAAGAACTGGGTGAGGGCGTGGGTGTCCTTCACTCCCTGGGCCACGTCGTAGTCGTTCCTGCTGTAGCTCGACGCCGCCCAGGCATAGCCGTTGGGTATCAACCACTCGCGGAGCGGATGGTTGTCGACGGTGAGCTCGAGACCGGTGCCGCGGAAGCCGTGGGCCCACAGCACCAGGTCGCCGTTCCAGTTCTCCGGAACTTCGACGCGGTAGCCGGCACCGTTGTGGACCCCCCAGTACCGGTCGGTGGCGACTCCCGGGAATGGAGCAAAGGGCAGCTTCGACTCGTCGACGAAGTACTGCGGCGGCGGCTCGCCCGCTGCGGCCGCGGGGAGCAGCCATACCACCACCAGGAGCAGTGGTACCAGGATGCGCAGCAGCTTGCTCATGGATGTCCTCCCTCTCCCGCGCGCACAGTGGTGCGCAGTACCCCTCAAGCTACCACCGCCGGCGGGCAAGCGGGAAGGAGGCGCCGAGAGGAAGCGTAGGAATGGGGACGGGCGGCGGCGACACCACCGGCGCAGAACGGATACGCTGCGTGGTGACAGAGGGAAGGGAGCATCGATGCGACGGATGATGGTCCTCGCGCTGGCGGCCGCATTGTCGGGAGTCGCCACCACGGCCGCTGCCGGCGGGGGGCTCGACCTCACCGGCACCCTCACCGGAGCCGACTTCGAGATCCGGGTGCCGGACGACTGGGACGGCCACACCCTGGTGGTGTTCGCCCACGGCTACCGCAACGCCGGGACCGAGGTACCGGCCGCCGCCGCCCCGGGTGAAGCGTTCGAAGAGCAGTTGCTGGCGGCCGGCTATGCCATCGCCGGCTCCGCCTACCAGGAGCAGGGATGGTCGGTGAAGCAGGCCATCCAGGACACGCTGGCGCTGACCAACTACTTTCGCGGTCACGTGGGGAACCCGGACACGATCATCCTCAGCGGCTACTCGATGGGCTCGGTGGTGACCTTCGAGAGCATCGAGAAGTACCCGGGAATCTACGATGGCGCGGTTCCTGGGTGTGCGGTGGGAGCAGGGGCGCCCCGTGCCTTCGACGGTACGCTGGCGATCTCCGTGGGCTACGACGCCGTGTTCGGCTGGCCCACCGCGTGGGGAGCGCCCAATGACGTGCGCGACGACCTCACCTTCGCCGAGGTGATCCCCAGCATTCTCGGCGCCGCCCTGACCCAGCCCGGCAAGCTGGAGTTCGTGCGCCGCGCGGCCGGCGTTCCCCTCGGCCCGGCATGGCCCTTCACCATCTGGTTCTTCACCACCGAGGGTCGGGCCGAGTTGGAGGGGCGAGCCGGTGGTCCCGTGGTTCAGAACCTCGACCACAACTACGCCTTGACGGCTGCCGACCGGGCGATCATCAAGGCCATCGACCCCGCCATCACCGACGCGATGATGGACGGGTGGCTGGCGGCCATGAATGCCGCCGACTACGCGGCGCACGGCCCGGCGCGGCACTTCCTGGAGAAATACGCCGACTACGGCGACGGCATCGAGCGACCGGTGCTGGCCCTCGGCACCGTGGTCGATGCCCTGGTCCCGCCGGCGCACATGTCCAAGTACCAGGAACGGGTGGAGGCTGCCGGTGACGGTCACCTCCTCCAGTTGCGGTACACCAGTGGAATCGGGCACTGCAACTTCACCCCCGAGCAGTGGGTGGCGGCCGTCGACGGGATGAGCCACTGGATCGAGACGGGCACGCCGCCCGATGACTCGTTCTTCGACCCGGCGGACGGCTTCGTCAGCTTCACCCCGCCGCCCTGGCCGCAACCCTGACGGCGCGATCCCGTGGGTAGCGGCAGCGGAACGGTGGTGGCGGTGCAGGGCGACCTCACCGCACAGCCGGTGGACGCCGTAGTCAACGCCGCCAACGAGCGGCTCCAGCACGGTGGCGGCGTCGCCGCGGCCATCGTGCGCGCCGGAGGCGCGGTCATCCAGCACGAGTCCGACGCCTGGGTGCGCGAGCACGGTCCGGTCGTGCCGGGAACGGCGGCGGTGACCACCGCCGGCGACATGCCGGCCCGCTGGGTGGTGCACGTGGTGGGCCCCCGGTTCCGCGACGGGCAGGACAACGAGGGGCTGTTGCGGCAGGCGGTAAGGGCGGCGTTGGAGGCCGCCGTCGCGGCCGGAGCCCGCTCGGTGGCGATGCCGGCCATCTCGGCAGGCATCTTCGGCTACCCCCGCGCCGACGCCACCCGGGTCATCGCAGCCGAGTGTGTCGCCTGGCTGGGCGGCCGCCCGCACGCCCTGGACGAGATCCGGCTGGTGGGCTACGACGACGGCTCGGCGGCCGACTTCGCCGCCGCGGTGGCCGCGGCCGGCTGACCCGGCCGCGGCCACCCCAGAGCGCCGTGCGCGTCACCTCCGGTGACCACTACGCTTCTGCCCTCCATCAAGGAAGCTCATGCCCGCACCGGCCACGTTGTTCGAGAAAGTGTGGGACCAGCATCTGGTCCGCTCCGCGCCCGGCGAGCCGGACCTGCTGTACGTAGACCTGCACCTGGTCCACGAGGTGACCTCGCCGCAAGCCTTCGAGGGTCTGCGCCTCGCGGGGAGAACGGTGCGCCGCCCCGACCTCTCCTTGGCCACGATCGATCACGGGGTGCCCACGACCGGGCGCGAGCTGGGGATCAAGGATCCGCTCTCCAAGCAGCAGATCGACACCTTGGTCCGCAACTGCGAGGAATTCGGGATCACCCTCTTCGGCCTCGACGACCCCCGGCAGGGAATCGTGCACGTCATCGGACCCGAGCAGGGGCTCAGCCAGCCGGGGATGACGATCGTGTGCGGCGACAGCCACACTGCGACGCACGGTGCCCTGGGGGCGCTGGCCATCGGAATCGGCACGTCCGAGGTGGAGCACGTGCTCGCCACCCAAACCCTGCAGCAGCCCAGACCGAAGAGCATGGCGGTCACCATCGACGGCGAGCTCCCGCTGGGAGTGACCGCCAAGGACATCATCCTGGGGATCATCGCCCGCATCGGCGTGGCGGGAGGCACCGGCCACGTCATCGAGTATCGGGGCGAGGCCATCCGGGCCCTGTCCATGGAAGGACGCATGACGATCTGCAATATGTCGATCGAGGCCGGCGCCCGGGCGGGGATGATCGCTCCCGACGCCACTACGTTCGCCTACCTGGAGGGCCGGCCCTACGCCCCGACCGGCGCCGCTTGGGAGCAAGCGCTCGGGTTCTGGCAGGGACTGCCCACCGACGACGGCGCCACCTTCGACAAGGAGGTCGCGATCGGCGCCGCCGAGCTGGCTCCATACGTCTCCTGGGGCACCAACCCGGCGCAGACCGTGCCCGTCACCGGCGCAGTCCCCGATCCCGCCGACTTCGCGGATGCCCTCGAGCGGGAAGCGGCGAGCCGGGCGCTGGTCTACATGGACCTCGAGCCGGGCACGCCCATCACCGACATCCGCTTGGACCGGGTCTTCCTCGGCTCGTGCACCAACGCCCGCATCGAAGATCTGCGGGCGGCCGCAGGGCTGATCGAGGGCCGCCGGGTGCATCCCGACGTGGCCGCCATGGTCGTGCCCGGGTCGGGGCTCGTGAAGCAGCAAGCGGAAGCGGAGGGGCTCGACCGCGTCTTCTCGGCGGCCGGCTTCGAATGGCGGGACGCCGGCTGCTCCATGTGCCTGGGCATGAACCCGGACATCCTTCAGCCGGGGGAACGTTGCGCTTCCACCTCCAACCGCAACTTCGAGGGCCGTCAGGGTCGGGGAGGACGCACCCACCTGGTCAGCCCGGTGATGGCGGCCGCGGCCGCGATCAGCGGCCACTTCGTCGACGTGCGCACCTGGGAGGAGCAGTGAGGCCGGTCGGCAGGATCACCGGGTCGATGGCGCCGCTGCCCCGCGCCAACGTGGATACCGACCAGATCATGCCCAAGCAGTTCCTCAAGAGGGTCGAGCGCAGCGGCTACGGGGAGTTCCTCTTCTGGGACTGGCGCCACCCGGGGAAAGGAGAGCCGGATCCTGACTTCGTGCTCAACCGCCCCGAGTACGCCGCCGCTCGCTTCCTGGTGACCGGTCCCAACTTCGGGTCGGGTTCCTCCCGGGAGCACGCACCGTGGGGGCTGCAGGACTGGGGTTTCGAGGCCATCATCGCCCCGTCGTTCGCCGACATCTTCGCCACCAATTGCACCAAGATCGGCTTGCTCCCGGTGGTGCTCACCGCCGAGAAGGTGGACCTCCTCGTGGCGCGGGCCGCCGACGACCCGGCGGCGGAGATCACCGTCGACCTGGAGGCGCAGACCGTGACCGGAGACGGGTTTGCGGCGTCCTTCGCCATCGATCCGTTCACCAAGCATCGCCTGCTCAACGGGCTCGACGACATCGGCCTCACCTTGCAGCACGTGGACGCCATCAGCGAATTCGAGCGGGAACGTCCCAGTATCCTTCCTTCGCTGGGCTGAGCCCACCCGGGTTAGTCGAGGCGCCGGGTAGCGTGGGGGTCCGCGCCCGGAGATCGCGATGGCCACCGACACCACGCCTGAACTCGTCTACGTTGGCGATCCCATGTGCTCCTGGTGCTGGGGCTTCGCTCCCGAGCTGGCCGCGGTGGTCGAGCGCCACTCCCTCCCGGTGCGGGTCGTGGTGGGCGGTCTCCGCCCCGGGCCACTCGCCCAGCCGCTCGACCGGCGGCTAGCCGGGTACCTGCAGCACCACTGGACGCGAATAGAAGCCCTCACCGGCCAGCCCTTCAACCACGGGCTCCTGGAGTGGCGAGGTTGGCGCTACGACACCGAGCTCCCCGCCATCGCGGTGGTCACGTTACGGGCTCTCGCCCCCGAGCTGACCCTCGGTTTCTTCACATCACTGCAACGCGCCTTCTACGCCGACAACGTCGACATCACCGACCCGGGCAGCTACCCGGACCTGATCGCAGAAGTCGCCGTCGACCGCGAGGCCTTCCTCGAAGGCCTGGCATCCGCGGAGATGCGACACCGCGCCTGGCAGGACTTCGCCGAGGCCCGGCGGCTCGACGTCACCGGCTTCCCGTCGCTGCTTCTCGACGAATCCGGCTGGTTCCACCTCCTCGCCGCCGGGTTCCGCCGCGCCGGCCAACTCAGCGAGGCCCTCGCCGCGGTGGGCCACCCTGCCCAGCCTGACCCTGCGCCCGCAGCCGGCGTCGACCGCTCCGGGCCGCCACCCGCCCGGTAGCGATCTGCCGTGGCCGCCGGCGACTACCCACCCACACCTCCCCGAGAGGTGCGGCGCCCGGTGATGCACCAGAGCTGGCTCCGCCTCACCATGCTGCACTGGCGCTACCCACCGCAGGCGGTGCAGCGGCTGCTGCCGCCGTCTCTCGCCGTGGACACCTTCGATGGATCCGCCTGGGTGGGGCTGATCCCCTTCCTGATGCAGGGGATCCGTCCCCCCGGCCTCCCGGCTTTGCCCTGGCTGTCCACCTTCCCCGAGACCAACGTGCGCACCTACGTGCGCGGTCCGGACGACCGGCCGGGCGTCTACTTCTTGTCCCTGGATATCAGCAGGCTGGCCCCGGTGCTGGTCGCCCGCGCCACCTACCGCCTGCCCTACATGTGGGCGCGCATGGGCCTCGACCTGGACGCGGGACGGGTGCGCTACTGGGGACGGCGGCGCTGGCCGGGCCCCGCCGGCGCCGGCAGCCGGGTCGGGGTGACGCTCGGCGAGCCCATTCACCCCAGCGAGCTCGGCCCGCTGCACCACTTCTTGACCGCCCGGTGGGGTCTGTATGCGGCCCGACGGTACGGGGTGGCATGGGCGCCGGTGGCCCATCCTCCGTGGCCCCTGCAGCGAGCCACGTTGGACGCACTGGAGGAGGATCTGGTGGCCGCCGCCGGGCTCACCCCCCCGACCGGGCCGCCCCTGGTCCACTATTCACCGGGGGTGACGGTACGCATCGGCGCCCCCCGCCGGCTTCCCCACTGATCGGGGGCATCGCCGCGCCGGCGCCGCCTCGGGGGCACGCTAGGAGCGCAGCCACACCTCGTCGCCCAACCCGATCTCCACCGGATGCTCCAAGTGGGTCAGCCCGACGATGAAACCCCGGGTGCCTCCTTGAAGAAAGGTGAGGTCCTGCTGTACGTCGTACGACGACGCCTCCGGGGCTCCCAGCAGGTAGCGGGTGAAGGGCACACAGGGCTCCGCCACCTGCATTCCTTCCAGCACCACCTCGGCATGCTCGCCGACGATCACCAGACCCGGCGCCAGATCGCCGACGGAGAGCACCGTCTCTGCCGTCACCACCAGGTTCTCCGCGGCCACCCCCAGCGGTAGCGAGCCAAACCGACCCTGCATCTTGCGGTAGTGGGAGGTGAACCCCACCGAGAGCGAGCGATGCGGCGACCAGCGCCGTGAGCTGGGGTGGGACCGGTGGTGAACGTCCACCATCCACCCCGCGTCCTGCGGGGCCAGCACCCCGTCGGCGGTGAGCAGTAGCCGGTCGAGCTGAAGCAGCGGCGCCGGGTCGTACACCTCCTGCTGCTTGACGCGCTCCCGCTGGATCTGCAGCAATGCCACCCCGCCCAACAGCCTCCACCCCTCAGCCATGCCACGGGCCTCCGCAACCTCGCTGCAGCATCAGGTCGCGCAGCAGGTCGGGACGGTCGGTGATGAGGCCGTCGACTCCCAGGTCGAGGAGGCGCCTCATCTCGCCGGGTTCGTTGACCGTCCACACGTGCACCTGTTTCCCGGCGGCATGAGCGGCTGCCACCGTCCTCTCGTCGACCAGGGTCAGCAGGCCGTACCGTACCGGGACCTGCAGCGCGTCGGCCGGGATCGGCGACGGTGTGCCCCGGCGCGCCGCCAACCACACCCGCAAGGTCTCCTGTGGACCCGACGAGGTGGCCACCCGCCCCTCCGTGAGACGACGGAAGCGGCGCAGGCGGCCATCCCTGAAGGAGCCGACGATGATTCGATCCCACAAATCGAGGCGGTCCACCGCGTCGGCCAGCAGACCCTCGATCCCCGACTGCTTGAGATCGACGGTGACCATCGCCTGGGGGTAGGTGGTGACCAGCTCCTCGAAGGAAGGAATCGTGACCCCACGACCGCGGAAGGGGAAGTCGCCGTCGCCGGGGAAGCGGAAGCCGGCGTCGAGGTCTCGCAACTCCGCCCAGCTGCGGCCCCACACCTTGCCGCTGCCGTCGGTGGTGCGGTCCAGCGTGTCGTCGTGGAGACACACCAGCACCCCGTCACTGCTGGCATGCACGTCGGTCTCCAGGTAGCGGTAGCCGAGTCGTACCGCCCCCTCGAAGGCGACCATGGTGTTCTCCGGCCACAGCAGCCGGCTGCCCCGATGCGCCATGGCAATGGGGTGCTCATGCCGGAAGAAGGGCCGCATCGGCGCGAGTCTACGGTGGGAGACGGCGCCGGTCAGAGCCGGCAGAGTGCCGCAACCGGCGCGCCCTACGCCCGCCGGCCCGGTGGGCCGTCTCCTCACCACCGTCGGGCGCGGCCCGCAGGAGGCGTCAGCTCCGCTTGGCCCGCCGCCGGCCTCGCCGGCGGGTCATCGAGCGCAGCAGCACCAGCACCAGGACCGCCGTCACCAGCACCCGGTTCATGTCGATCGCAGGCTGCCAGGAGATGGTGCCGTCCTTGATCACCCAGGCGCCCACCGGCCGGGCCCCCACCCCGAACCCGCTGCCGGAGCCCTTGGCTCCCTGGGCGTCCTCGCCGCCGCCGCCTCCCCCTCCGCCGGCCACCACGGCCGCGGGGATGATGGTGAGGCCGTCCTTCTCGTAGGGCTCCCCGTACACCCGCTTCACGTTGATGCTGTCGTGAGCTCTGGCGAGCAGCTCTTCCACTTCCATCATCGTCCCCTTTCCTGTACGAGATCCAAGCTACCGGGCGCTGCCGGCTACCCGACCACCACGTCGCCGTCCTTGATGACCCGCCACGCCAGGTTGGCTCCCGGCCGATAGGGAACGTGGAGATAGGAGTCGGCATCGAGCACCACCAGGTCGCCGGCCGCGCCGATCCCCACCCAGCCCTTGGCCCCATCCTCCAGGGCGAGCGCACCGCCGCGGGTGGCGGACCAGATCGCCTCCTCGGGGGTGAGTCCCATCTCCAGGCAGGCCAGCGCCACCACCAGTTGCATGCTCTCCACGTAGGAGGTGCCAGGATTGCAGTCGGTGGCCAGCGCCACCGTGACCCCGGCCTCCCACAGCAGCCTCCCCGGCGCTTGCGGGACGCGCAGCGACAGCGAAGCCGCTGGCAGCAGCACGGCCACGCAGCCGGCGCGTCGCAACAGCTCGGCCTGCTCGGCGGTGAGGTGATCCAGGTGGTCGGCCGAAACCGCCCCTACTTCGGCGGCCAGCTCCGCTCCGCCGGTTTGGCCCAGCTGATTGGCATGGAGCCGGGGCCGCAACCTGTGGCGGCCGGCGGCGGAGAGGACCCGCCGCGCCTCGTCTACGGTGAACGCGCCCCGGTCGCAGAACACGTCGCAGTACGCTGCCAGCGGAGCGCACGCCGGCAACATCTCCTCCTCGATGAGGCGGAGGTAACCCTCCCGGTCGGAGCGGTACTCGGCGGCCACGATGTGGGCGCCGAGGAAGGTGGCGACCACATCCAGAGGCAGCCGCCGCCCCAGCTCCAGCGCCACCTCCAGCAGGCGCACCTCGGTGGCCACCTCGAGGCCGTAGCCCGACTTCACCTCCACGGTCGTGGTCCCTGCGGCCAGCATGCGGCCGGCACGCTCCATGGCGGTCCGCAGCAGGTCGTCGGGACCGGCGGCCCGGGTGGCCGCCACAGTGGCGGCGATGCCGCCGCCGGCGGCGAGGACCTGCTCGTAGCTCTCGCCGCGCAGCCGCCGGCCGAACTCGGCGGCCCGCTCGCCGGCGAACACCAAGTGGGTGTGGGCGTCGACGAAGCCGGGCAGCACCGCCCGACCCTCGCAGTCAAAGCCGGGAAGCTCCCGGTAGCGGGCCGGGAGATCGGCCTCCGGGCCCACCCAGGTCACCCGGCCACGGCGGATGGCGACTGCCGCCGCCCGCACCACCGCCAGCAAGTCGTCGCCCCCCGGGGCGTTGGTGACCAGCTCGCCCACGCCGGTGAGCACCAGGTCCCCACCGATGAAGTCGGTGGCCTCGGCGGCGACCTGACTCGCCAGCTCCAGGCACTCGCCGCAAATCGCGACGTTGGGCCGGGGACCGGAGACCAGGTGGCCGGCCTCCTCGGCGGACCTGCCGCAGAAGCTGCACCGCGCCACTCGGCGTCAGGCCTCCTGCATCGGGATGCGGACGCCGCGCTGCCGCGCCACCTCGGCGGCCCGCTCGTAGCCGGCGTCCACGTGACGCATCACACCGCTCCCCGGGTCGTTGGTGAGCAACAACTCGAGACGCGTCGCTCCCTCCTCGGTTCCATCGGCGACCACTTGGGCGCCGGCGTGGATCGACTTGCCGATGCCGACGCCCCCGCCGTGATGCACCGCTACCCACGCGGCCCCAGACGAGGCGTTGAGCAACGCGTTGAGAATGGGCCAATCGGCGACTGCGTCCGACCCGTCGAGCATCCCCTCCGTCTCCCGGTAGGGCGAGGCCACCGAGCCGGCGTCGAGATGGTCCCGCCCGATCACAATGGGAGCCGCCGCCGCCCCGGAGGCCACCAGCTCGTTGAAGGCCAATCCGGCCCGGTGCCGCTCGCCATAGCCCAACCAGCAGATGCGGGCCGGCAAGCCCTGAAAGCGAACCCGCGTTCTGGCCATCTCCAGCCAGCGGTGCAGGGAGCGGTTGTCGGGGAACAAGTCGGCAACGGCCCGATCGGTAGCGGCGATGTCGGCGGGGTCGCCGGAGAGCGCCACCCAGCGGAAGGGGCCCTTGCCTTCGCAGAACAGGGGCCGGATGTAGGCGGGGACGAAGCCGGGATAGGCGAAGGCGTCGCTGAAACCGCCCTCCAGTGCCTCACCGCGCAGGTTGTTGCCGTAATCGAACGTCTCGGCGCCGGCCCGCAGGAACCCCACCATCGCCTCGCAATGGAGCGCCATGGAGGCCCGGGCCTCGGCCACGTAGCGGTGCGGGTCCTTGGCGCGCAGCCCGGCGGCCTCCTCGACCTCGTAACCGCGGGGGACGTAGCCGTTCAGCGGGTCGTGGGCGGAGGTCTGGTCGGTGACGATGTCCACCTCGACCCCGCGCCGCAGCAGCTCGGGAAACACATCGGCGGCGTTGCCGAGCACTCCGATCGACAGCGCCCGCCCCGCCGCTTTGGCCTCCCGGGCGAGGCGCACCCCCTCGTCGAGGGACACGGCCACCACGTCCAGGTAGTCGGTCTCGATGCGGCGTTCGATGCGCGCCGGATCCACCTCAACGACCAGGGCCACCCCCTCGTTCATGGTGATCGCCAGGGGCTGGGCCCCACCCATCCCGCCCAGGCCGGCGGTGAGGGTGATGGTGCCCCGCAGCGTCCCCGCGAAGTGCTGCTCGGCGATGGCGGCGAACGTCTGGTAGGTGCCCTGCAGGATGCCCTGGGTGCCGATGTAGATCCACGAGCCCGCCGTCATCTGCCCGTACATCATCAGCCCCGCCGCCTCCAGCTCCCAGAAGCGCTCCCAGGTGGCCCACTCCGGAACCAGCAGGCTGTTGGCGATCAGCACCCGGGGTGCCATGGGGTGGGTGTGGAAGATCCCTACCGGCTTTCCCGACTGCACCAGCAACGTCTCGTCGTTCTCCAAGTCGAGGAGGCTGCCGGAGATGGCTTCGAACGCCTCCCAGCTGCGCGCCGCCCTACCCCGCCCGCCGTAGACCACCAGCTCGGCCGGGTCCTCCGCCACCTCGGGGTCGAGGTTGTTCTCCAGGCAGCGCAGGGCCGCTTCCTGCAGCCAGCCCTTGGCGCGCCGGCTGGCGCCACGGGCGGCTCGCACTTCGCGAGGTTCGTTCACAGAGACTCCTCTTGCCGCGGCCTTCCGCTCTTCGCGGCGCCGCAGCGTGAAGCTGCTTCTCCTTCAACCTACTCTCGCGCCCGTTCCCGGCAGCAGTAAGTGGTCGGTGCGTGGGGACCCGGAGACGAATGGTCCCACCGGCGGCGTTTCCCGGCCCGGCGCGGCAGTCGGGGCCCTTAGCGGGCCCCGACTGCGTGGCCGCGTCGGTCGACGTGGCTAGCCGTTGCTGTGGGAGCGCCAGGTGATCTTGCCGATCTCTCCCTGGGCGGCGACGCTCGTGGTACCGAAGGCGACGTTGCCCGTGGCGGAGCGGCCCACGCTCGACCAGCTGTAGTTGTCGTTGAACTCGCCCGGCACCTTGAAGCTCCCCGAGGAGCGGCTCCGGTAGAGGCTGCCGCTTCCCGTCATGTCGATGGTGACGGTCGCGGGCTCCACCACCTCGGAGTACTCGCCGGCGCATTCGTTGACGGTCGAGGTGAACAGCTGCACCTCGCCGGTGGCGGTACCGGTGCTGTAGTTGCGGCCGATGGTCACCGTGGCCGGCCCGTTGCCGAAGGTCCACGTGCCCACGAAGCCCCAGAACTCTCCGGTATCGTCGCACGGCACCCACTGCCCGCTCTGCTCGTACACCTCGAGGAACGACTCGCCGCCGGACACCTGCCAGGCGTAGGCCGACCCATAGGTGCTGCTGTCGCCGCTCTCGGACCACCAGCTGCCCTGCACCACCTCGGCGGAACCGCGCTCGTTGAACACGTAGCCGGCCGACGCCGGCGCCGCCAACGTGACCAGCAGCAACGTGGCTGCCGCGATCACAACGATGGCTCTCTTCATGGAGCCCTCTTCCCTTCTCTCCGAGACCCTCGGCGAGGGTCTCGACCCTTGTTTCTGATGCAGGAGACGCCGCGGTGGTTCGTTTGGTTCCCGCCCCGAAGCAGGTTTTTCGCGTTCTGCCCAGGGGTACCGGCTGTCACCGGGTTGTGCCGCAGTCCCGGCCGCGTGCCGTTGCGCCCGATCGGCTACGCGAGATCGCTGGCGGCGCCGGCGGCCGCCTCCAGCAGCGTTCCTCGCTCGATCATCGCCGCTACCGTCTCGATCTCCGCGGACACGGCGCGGTCCTCCAGCAGCGGCGGCACCGTCTCCCGCACCGCCCTTGCTGCGGCGCCGGTGCCGGTCCCCGGGGCCAAGGGCGCCCGATACTCGATGCCCTGCACCGCGCACAGGATCTCCACTGCGATCACCCGCACCACGTTCGCCAACACCTGCCACAGCTTGCGGCCCGCCCCCCAGCCCATCGACACGTAGTCCTCCTGGCTCCCCGAAGTGGGAATGCTCTCCACCGAGGCGGGATGGCTCAACACCCGGTTCTCCGCAACCAGCGCGGCGGCGGTGTACTGAGTGAGCATGTAACCGCTGTTGACGCCGGGGCGCGCAGAGAGGAAGGCCGGCAGACCCGAGGAGTGCTGCGGGTCGAGCAAGCGGTCGGTGCGACGCTCGGAGATCGCCGACAGCTCGGTCAAGGCGACGGCCATGAAGTCGAGCGCGAAGGCCAGCGGTTGTCCGTGGAAGTTGCCCGCCGACACCACCTCTCCGGTGTCGGGAAGGACGATCGGATTGTCCACCACCGATCCCAGCTCGCGAGTGAACACCTCCCCCGCAAAGGCCAGCGCGTCGCGGGCCGCCCCGTGCACCTGGGGGGCGCAGCGCAGGCTGTAGGCATCCTGGACGGCGTGGACGAAGTCGTCCCGGTGGCTGGCGCCGATCTCGGAACCCTCGATGAGGCGGGCGATGTTGGCCGCCGCGATGATCTGCCCGGGGTGCGGCCGCAGGCGGTGGATCTCGGGGCGGAAAGGGCGGGCGGAACCCATCAGCGCTTCCACCGACAGCGCGCAGGCAAGGTCGGCGGCACGAGCGATGCGAAGCGCCCGCTCGTAGCCGAGGGCCCCGAACGCCAGCATTCCCTCGGTGCCGTTGAGCAGGCTGAGGCCCTCCTTGGCCCGCAGGTGGATGGGAGCCAGCCCGTGCCTCTCCAGTACCTCGCCGGCGTCGGCCACCCCTCGTTCATCCTTGAGAAGGCCCTCTCCGATGAGGGGCAACGCCAGATGGGCGAAGGGGGCGAGATCGCCCGAGGCGCCCACCGAGCCCTGGCCGGGCACCACCGGCAATAGGTCCTGTTGCAGGAAGTCGGCATAGCGTTCCACCAGCACCGGGCGCACTCCGGAGTGGCCCTGCGCCAGCGTGCGGGCGCGGAGCAGCAGCATCGCCCGCACCATCTCGTCGGGGAGCGGCTCCCCCACCCCGGCCGCGTGACTGCGCAACAGCGACGCTTGGAGGGCCTCGGCCTCTTCGGGAGCGATGCGGGTGGAAGCCAGCGCGCCGAAGCCGGTGGTGACCCCATAAACGGTGGCGTCGTCGGCGACGGCACGTTCCACGACCTCCCGGGCCGGGATCATGCGAGCCCGAACGCCGGGGGCAACCACGACCTCGGCCTGCCGCCGCGCCACCGCCACCACCTCTTCGATCCGGAGCGGTCCCCCGTCGATGACCACCGGGGCGGTCACGGTCCCGCCCCCGGAAGACCGCGGGCGGCGACCCCCGCGGCGAAGCTCAGCAGGGCCGTGGCCAGGTTCATCAGCGTGGCGTCTCCGACGTCGGCGGCGGCGTCTACCTCCACGAACCCGGCGGCGGTGACCAGGGAAGCCCGCCCGCACAACCACGCTGCAGTCGCCAGCTGGCGAGGTGTCATCCCGCCGGGCCGTGCTCCGGGACAGGCGGGCGCGAAAGCCCGGTCGAGGACGTCGAGGTCGACGTCTACGTAGATGCGCTCGCAGCGGCGCTGCAGGTGATCCAGCGCCACCCCCACGGTCTCCTCGATCCCCCAATCGTCCACCGTGGCCATGGTGAAGACGGCGAAGCCCTGCTCCTCGCACCACGCCCGATACCGCCCGGAGTTGGCAAAGGAGTGGATGCCGACCTGAGCTACGTGGTCGCCGGGGAGGCCGTCCTCGACCAGGCCCCGCAGGGGAGTGCCGTTGTTGGGTCCGTTCTCGAGAGTACGAACGTCGTGGTGAGCGTCGAGGGTGAGGACTCCGACAGCTTCGAGATCGTCTCCGGCCAGGCCCAGCACCAGCGGCCGTGTGATGGCGTCGTCCCCGCCGAGGAACGCGTAGGTCGGACCCGCCGGCAAGGCGGCGGCGTGGGCGAGGATCGCGGCCTGCGAAGCCGGCACGTCGAGGTGGGCCAGATCCCAGTCTCCCCAGTCGGCGACGGACAGGCTGCTGAGATCGATACCCCGCTCGGAGTGGTAGGTGGAGAAGCGCCCCAGTACCGGGCGCAGGCGGGCCGGAGTGAGGTGCGCTTGGGAGGGGGACAGTGAGGCTACCGCGGTGGGAACTCCCACCACCGCCAGCGCCGGTTGGTCCGCGGCGGTCTGCAGCCATTCGTCGGCGCGCGGCCAGGAGGGATCCTCGATCACCACGAGGTCAGGCTACCGAGAGTCGGCACCCGGCGGCCACGGGGACGGCCCGGGCCTCGATAGTGGGTGCGCGGGAAGGCTGCTACCGTGACCGGACCGTTGCGAAAAAGGGGACTGACATGCCACGGATTACAAGAAGCTACGCGACCATGGCGATGGTGGTGGTCGCGGTGCTCTTGCTGGCCGCCTGTGGCGGCGGCGAGGAGGCGGGCACTCCCGATAACCCGCGCCGGGTGGAGATCAGCGCCACCGAGTTCGCTTTCGCCCCCGCGTCGGTCTCGATCACGCCCGGCGAGACCATCGAGTTCGTCGTGACCAACGACGGCAGCATCGAGCACGAGTTCCTGGTGACCAACCAGGCGGACATCGATGAGCACATCGCCGAGGGCCACGCGGAGCACGAAGAAGAGGGCATGGAAGGCATGGAAGAGATGGAGATGCACGAGGTCGAGCTCGGGGTGGGCGAGACCAAGTCTCTCGTGGTGACCTTCCCGGCCACCGCCGGTGAGCTGACCCGCTTCGCTTGCCTGATCCCCGGCCATTACGAAGCGGGCATGGTGGGAGACGTCTCCTACTCCGAGTGAGCGAAGCCATCCTGCGATGCGGAGAGGGGCGGCGGGTCCGCCCCTCTTCTCTGGGGTCGTAGGGGCTCCGGGAGGAAGGCTCGATGAGCGTCGTTTGCGAGGGCACCCGCGCCTTCGTGGAGAAGCGCCGGCAGGACTTCCGCGCTCCGGCGCCCTGAGAGGCGATGAGGCGCCCTCGGCCTGCCGGTAGCATCTCGGCCATGACCGACAGGATCTACTCCACGCGCGCCTACGAGCGGGAGATGGGCGCCGCTGTCATACAGACGGACCGCGACGATGGCAGGGTTCTGCTGGACCGCACCGTCTTCTACCCCGGCGGTGGCGGACAGCCCCACGACACCGGCGCGCTCTGGGTGGGGGACGACCGCCTCGACGTGGTGCGGGTCACCGCCGACGGCGACGGTGTGTGGCACTGGCTGGAGGGAGGGCTACCGGCGGTGGGAACGGTGGTACGCGGCGAGCTCGACTGGGAGCGCCGCTACCGGCTCATGCGCACCCACACTGCCATGCACGCCCTGTGCGGTGTCATCTGGAACCGGTTCGAGAGCCCGGTGACCGGCGGCAACATGCAGCCCGGCGAGGGGCGCCTGGACTTCGAGCTCCCGGTATGGGACGCGGAGCTGCGGCAGCCGATCGAAGAAGAGTTGAACCGGCAACTGGCGGCCGCCCTGCCGGTACGAGTGGGGTTCCTGCCCCGTGCCGAGGCCGACCGGGACCCCAGTCTCATCCGCACCAAGGTGAACCTGCTGCCCGCCGAGCTCACCGAGGTCCGCGTCATCGACATCGTGGGCCTCGACCGCCAGGCCGACGGCGGCACCCACGTCGACTCCACTGCGGAAGTGGGACGGGCGACGATCACCAAGGTGGAGTCCAAGGGAAAGGGCTTCCGGCGCATTCGCATCGCCCTCGTCTGAGGGGCTGGTCACCTCAAGGGGAGCTGGTGGCGAGGGCGGCACGCCGCAGGTAGCGGCCCACCATGGCGTGCAGATAGCGCAGCGCGTAGCTGTAGCCCCGTAGCGCGGCCGTCATCGTGAAGCACAGCACCCGCACCGCCCACAGCTTGAAGAGCAACTCCTCCCAGTCCTCGTCCCCGTACACGAAGTGCTCCAGCAGGCAGCGGTAGGTGTCGTACCAGTTCTCCTCGTCCATGAAGCTGAAGGCGGCATGCCGGCGGATGGCGAGCATGCCCTGGCGCACCGGCTCAGGGAAGACCTCTAACAGCTGATCCTGGCGGGGGGTCCATCCGTCGAGGAGCAGGGCCATGCTGGCCTCCATGTCGTAGCCCACCTTCTCGGCGATGCTATGGGGCACCACGTCCGGGTACTCCACCCGGTGAACCCCGTTGCGTGGCATCTGCTCCCCCTGCAGGCTCTGAATGGCGGTGAAGCACTCCACCAGCATGGTGCGGATGTCGGTGAGCGTTCCGTACAACTTGTGAGCCTTGCCCTGCGGGATGTAGGTCTCGAACAAAGGGAAGCCCTGCTGAACGGTGGCGAAGGTGTACAGAGTGTCGATCCCCCAGTCGCTCTGGGCCTGCACCCGTCGGTCGGCCACCAGCGCCTCGGCGACGTGGCGCTTGAAGAGCAGCTCCCCGCCCAACGGCTGCTCTATCCAGGGCAGCTCGGAGCGGGGCCACAGGATGGCGAATCCGGTGCGGGTGATCATCCATGTGATCATGGCGTCGGTGCTGGCGCGCGGGAAGTAGTGGCGCACCACTCCGTACTCCAGGTCCGCCATCTCCTCCGCTTTGGTGATCCAATCAGAACCGAAGGAGGTGAGATCGGCGTCGTAGAAGTGGACGCGGGCGTGCTCGGTCTGCTCCAGGAAGTAGCGAAGCGCGCTGTTCATGCCGTCGCCCTTGCCGGGCCGCATGTCGCCGATGCGCTGCTGTAGCGCCAGCCGGACCGGAGTCTTGGTGTCGCTCTCGATGCCGTCCGCCGCCGCCNNGGATGGGCGGCGGCGATGCGCACGTTGTTGAGGACGACCGCGGGGTCCTCCTCCTTGAAGGGGAACACCACCAGGCTCATCGGGCGCCGGCCTCCGTCTCTGCGGCCCCTGTCTCCGCAACTCGCCCCGGGCCGGTACCTCCGGGCGACGGCCCGCCGGCGGCCACCCTAACCCACCGCCGGCCGGGATCCCCGGCTTTCTGGCCGGCGCTCACCCAGGGGGCGCGGCGCCCTCCAGAGCCAGGTCGGCGGCCCGACACCATCCGTCCGGGCCGACGCCCTCCACCCGCACCAGGCCCGGCAGCGGCAGGTCCGCCCAGGTGTGGTCCGGGCGTTGTACGAGGATGGGCACGTCCACCGCCGCCAGCATGTCGAGGTCGTTGTCGAAGTCCCCCACCCCGTAGCTGGTCACCGGACCGGACTCGGCGAAGCGGGCCAGCAGGAAGCGAACCGCGGTCCCCTTGTCGTGGTCGCCGAGCGCGGTCCAGAAACGGGCCCCGCGTAGCAGGCGCATCCCGGCCGCTTCCAGGGCACGCCGTAGCGCCTCCACGTCACCTTGTGCGAGGAAGCTCTCGGTGAACTCCCGGGTCCGGGCACGAGCCGCAGCCGCCGGGTCCAGCCCGGTCAATTCCGCCACCTCGGCATCGCTCATGTCGCCATAACCCCGCACCGTCACCCCCACCGCATCGGCGGCGCGCTTCAGCCGCGCCCGCACCTCCCGATACGGCATCCCGAACACTGCGACCTCGTAGTTCGCCGGGTCGTCGGCTCCGGAGCCGGCGGGCAGGTACACCGCCGCTCCGTTCTCGACCCCGAAGGGAGCGGTGACACCCAACCGCACCCGCAGCGGCTCCTGCTCGGCACGCGTCTTGGCGGAGCAGAACACCACCGCAACACCGGCGGCCTGGAGGCGGGCCACGGCGCCGGCTGCCGGTCCCGGCTGGTAGCTGTCGTGGTCCAGCAACGTCCCGTCGAGGTCGGTGAACAGCACCCGGCGGCCGGGCGAGGCAGCAGCCCGGGCTGCCCTCAGGGCAGCTCGATCGTGGTGGGCTCCTCCGCCGGAAGCCATGGCTCGGAAACGGCGGTGTCGGAGGGCGTAGGGATGGGCTGTTCAACCACTACCCCGGCAGCTACGGCGCGCTCGATTTGCTGGAAGGTCTTCGCCTCGCGTTCCAGGACATGCAAGAAGGTCTCCCAATCCAGGTCGACCAGCGGCGGGTAGGTCCCCTCCTCGGGGGGCAGCTCGCTCTCGGACAGCACGCCCTGCTCCCGCAGGAGCTCCACGATCTCCTCGCGCACCGCGTCGAGGCAGATCGGTGAGTGGTAGAGCACGTTGAGCGCCTGCAAGCGCATCTCCTGAACGTGCCCGGTCCCCTTGTTCTCGTGGAAGTGGGGGTTACGCGTCTCGATCTGGAAGATCTCCACGCCGGCACGCATCACGTCCGGGTACGGAGAGGGCAGCACCCCCCCGAACAGCTCGAACAGGTTCAGGTACTGGTACGGCTCCACGGCGAACCCGACGGCGAACCTCATCCGGAGGGCCAGATCGGTGCTGAGGGCGTGCTCCCCGGCGTTGCCGGTGGTGATCACCTCGGTCCCGAAGCCCGAGTACTCGGAGAGCAACAGATTGAGAAAGCGGTTGGTGACTTGGGAGCTGCGACCCCACCGATTGAAGAAGAGCCGGCCGTCCTGGATCTTGGGCTTGGAGTGCCAGCTGATGCGCACCATCGCGTAGGGGCTCTTCGCCAGCTGCAGCCCGGCGGAGTACGCCTTGATGTATTCGTGCACCGCCCCCGGTACGTAGTTGTCGGCGTCGATGTATCCGACGAACTCGGCTCCGGCGAGCCGCGCAATGGCGGCGCCGATGAGCATGCCCTCACCCTTGCCGTGCCGCACCAGGCCGTCGGCGTCGAGGATCTCCTCCATGCCGGCGTCGCGGAAGGCCCGGGCGAGGCCCGGATCGCGCTGGTGCACCACCACCGCGCTGCGCTGTGCCGCATGGCAGTAGGCGGCAACCGTGTCGCGTTCCATCTCGAAGCGGTCGACGGGTTCCCGCGGGCTGTTGGAGACCAGGATGATGAGGCAGTCGTGCGGTATCCCCGACAGCACCCCCGCCAGCACCTTGACCCGCTCGCCTTTGCAGGGGACCACAATCGCCATGCGCCGCTGCATCTCGTGGAGATCCTCGTGAGACACCAGCTGCACCATCTGGCCCTGGGGCAGATCCACTCCGCGCTCGGTGAGACCCGAATCCAGTTCGATCACCTGCTGGACGCCGTGGATTCGCACCGCTCCGAAGCGCTCGGTGAGGTGGGGTACCTCGATTCGCATGGTTGGACCTCTGACGGCTGCAAGCCGG
>JABAOH010082172.1_pt1 | contig 36526 bp, 35 predicted proteins | sample 7062181 | NCBI WGS metagenome assembly JABAOH01 (sample SAMN14538630, study PRJNA623070) | marine sediment metagenome | biome: marine biome [ENVO:00000428]; feature: marine pelagic biome [ENVO:01000023]; material: deep marine sediment [ENVO:00002113]; isolation source: pool of 5 deep marine... | reverse complement strand
CAGCTTGCGGTGGCCAAACTGATCCGCTTCACCCCCCTCAAAAGACATCTCGTCCTCGTGCGCCATCCGCGCGCCCTCGGATATCAGGAGAACGGCATATCGGCTAGGATGGCGATTCCGGTCCTTGACGAGCAGCTCGGTCAAGTGCTCGATATTGAAAGGGCACTCCGGAATCACGCACCGGTCGGCCGCACCCGCCATCGTCGGTAGCAAGGCCGTGTACCCAGCGTATCGCCCGAAGACTTCGATGACCAGGAAGCGTTCGTGCGAGCCGGCGGTCGTCCGCAGTTTGTGGGTCAACTCGATCGTCCGGGTGACACAGGTGCTAAAGCCGATGCAGTAGTCGGTCCCCGGAACATCGTTGTCCATCGTCTTGGGGATCGCCACGACCTTGACCCCCTCTTCGTGGAGGCGCTCGGCATAACTGAGGGTGTCGTCGCCCCCGATGGGAATGAGGACGTCAACACCCAGGAACTCCAGGTTCTTGAGCGCATCGGGGGTGACGTCGTTGTTTTCTTCTGTGTACTTGCTCTGGAGGTGCTCGGGGACGAGCACTTTCGGAAGGCGGCTCGGTCGGGTTCGAGAGGTATGGAGAAAGGTTCCCCCCGTCCGTGCGGCCCGATTGACGACGTCCTCGGTCAGGACCTGGACGTGCGCGCTATTGTCGGCGGCCTTGTCCGGGACCAGCTCGACCACCCCCGCCCAGCCGCGCCGAATGCCCAAGACCCGATACCCCTCATGCAGGGCGCGAATGGTGATGGCGCGGATGGCCGGATTGAGCCCTGGAACATCACCTCCGCCTGTCAGAATCCCGATCGTCCCCTTGTAAGCTGTCACGGCCTGATGCCTCCTTGCCTAATCGTCAAATAAAGTCCACCCAGCCCTCGCACTCCTTTCCACGGCCTGCCCACACTAGTATCCCTGAAAACACCCGGCTAAGCAACTAGGGTGCCAAACTACCGCCTTCCCTCACAAAAGGAAAACGGCCCCCCGAAGAAGACGTTTCCAAGGGAGGGCCTGAGTGGCTGGTCCGCCGTCGATCGTGTCGTTTCTTATCAGTCCTCGCAGCAGTTAGAGACCTGTGAGTGTGAGAACAGCTTCTCGAAATCCGATTTCGGCAAGATATAGTGGTGCTTGTCTGAGAGCACGCCGCTCGAAAGGATCTCGGACAGCACGATCATCACCACGCCCTCACGCGTCGTCTCGAATTCTACCTCGAAACGATCTCCCACTCTGCGCGATTCGTGGTAATCGCCGTACTTCAACCCAGGACGCTGCTCGAGCACACGTTGCAGCACCTCGCCGTTCCCGAAGGCCCCGCGATATTCTAACGTTGCGTTGTTCCGTAATGTCACTCGCTTCATGGCTCATGCCTCATCCCGATCAGACTGGGTGTCCTGTTCCGCTCCCTGCGAACCGTGGTAACGAAGTTTTGTTCTCCTGGTGACTCTCTCTTTCATCTCATACACAAACCTGACGACCTTCACGCGATGATCCCATGTCGCTGGGCGCAAATGTGTCTCAATTTTTTCGATCTCCTCGCCGATCGTCACTTCGAGCGATGGCGATTTCTCGATGGCCAGCACCTGAGATGGGTATACACTCCGATGGCCCGTCATCACGAAGCTCACCACACAAGCCACGGCCGCATAGGGCGCGATCTTCGGCCCAAAATACTCCACAGCCATGATACTTGCGGCTATCGGTGTATTAGCCGCTCCAGCCAAAAGACTCACCAGACCAATCGCTGAAAAGGTCGCCACATCCTCACGCAAAATTTGCGCCACCACCGTCCCTGCCGTGGCACCAATAAAAAACATCGGTGTCACAATCCCGCCGCTCCCTCCAAAGTTGAGCGTGATACTCGTTAAAATAATCTTCAGAATAAATGCATACCAGATGATGCTGTGCCCTTGTAATGATTCCTCAATCGTGTTGAGTCCCAGGCCGAGATACTGTGGTGAAAACAGCAGGGCCAGGCCAATTAACATCACCCCCCCGAGAACTCCCTTCCACACGGCCCGAATCTTGATCACTCCTGCCAGCCTTTTTCCCCAATTCAATGCCTCAATGAGAAAGACCGAACAGAGACCAAAGAACACTCCCGCCAGGACCACTTTGATGAAGAAGGATTGCGTAAAGACCGGGACGAATTCGATGGGATGATAAAAGTATGTCACCCCCATCCACGAGGAAACCTGATAGCTGATAATCCCCGCGACAAACGAGGGCAAAAGGACATCGTACACAATACTGCCCACAAACAGGACTTCGACACCAAAGATCGCCCCTGCAATCGGTGTCCCGAACACTGAAGCGAAACCAGCACTGATCCCACAGATCACCAACTTTTTGCGGTCACGATCATCAAAGCGAAAGAGATCAGACACAATCGAGGCGAGGCCTCCGCCGATCTGCGCACACGGACCTTCTTTCCCGACCGAGCCACCCAACGCAATCGTGATGATCGTTGCGATGAATTTCACTGGAACGGCCATCACCTCCATCTTGCCCGCCCGTTTGTGCACGACCTCAATCACCCGCTCTGTCCCGTGCCCTTCCGCGCTCGGGGCGAGGTTGTGCGTGAGGAGGATGCTGACGACCAATGCCACCGGTAACAACACGAAAAAGTATGGAACCTGACTGGTGAGTCGAATACTCCAGTCGAGAACTTTCAAAAAGAGGGTCGTAGACAGTCCAACGATGATGCCAATGATGGTCGCCAGAATAAACCAGCGGACAATGGTTAAGAAAATCACCGATTCTTCAGTGAGGAGTCTTGTCTTCATTGTGTGAATCCGCTTTCCCTAGGCCACGGTCCCGGTGTCGTCACGCCCGCTCGCCTCATCCATTCGACCGATCTGAACCGCCAGGACCGGACACGGGGCCTTCCGGATTACTGCTTCTGCAACACTTCCCAAGAGGACATGGGGAAGACCGGTGCGCCCACTCGTCCCCACAACAACCAAGTCCGCCTCCTCCTGTTGGGCTTCGGCCACGATCACCTCGGCAGGGGGCCCCCCAACGACCTTGCAACGGGACCGGAGCCCCATCGCCTCGGCTGCCTGCGCGCGACTCTCCAGTTCCCGCTTGATCGCGGCAATCATGTGGTCGCCTTCCCGGTCCAACTCAGCACGACGCACCGCATGGAGCAGGAAAAGCTCAGCCCCAAAGACGTTCGCCAGTGTGAGGGCATAGCACCAGGCGCCTTCTGAGACGGGCGACAGATCAGTCGCCCACAGGATGCGCCTGACGGGTGTGAGGGGGCGATCGCCCTGACCCAGGCGGAGTGCGAGGACAGGCACGGGGACCATCCGGAGGACCGCCTCGGTGACGCTTCCCATCAACAGATGGCTGAGGCCGGTGCGCCCGTGGGTGGCCATCAGGATAAGGTCGGCCCGGCCCCGTTCGGCCGCCCAGGCGATCCCCGGCGTGGGCTCCCCAACCTTTACTCGGAATTCGACTGTCAGAAACCGTCGCACCTCCTCCGGCACAGCCATCTCGAACCATTCGCGGAGCCGGTCGCGAACGTCGTTCAGGACTTCCACCTGCGAGCGCTCCTTTGACCGCCCCACCTCCTCGAGGAGCTCTACGCCGGGGAGGGCATGGAAGAGCAAGAGCTCGGCTTCTGCCCGCATCGCGAGCTGTGCGGCGAGACCGCACGCATCCTCGGCGCTGTCGGAGAAATCGGTGGGGACCAGAATCTTCGTGATCTTCGCTGTCACGCCCATAGCCGCCCTCCTGCCTTACCAACGCCGATCTCGCCCACCATGGATCCCCTTCCTTTTCTCCCTTCAAAATGAAAACGCCCTCTTGGGCCATACTGTACCCGAGAGAGCGTCTGATTCCTTGGTGCGCCTTCGATTGTGCCCGAGGTGGGCCCGGGGGCTATGCTTACCCCGGTTTCACTGTGCTCCCTTTGGGAGCCCGCCACTCCCCTCATCCTTCGGCCACCCATGCGACCGCGCGGAAAGTTACCTGCACTTGTCCCTTTTGTACCTCAGTCGGCATACCCCCTGTCAACCCTAAACTCCGGTGGCGTTGAGGGGGCCATCTACATTCACCGTCAACTGGCCTTTTTCATTGCTACCTTTTCTACCACCTTCTTCTTGAACCAGTCCATATCGATGACGTAACGCTCGTGGGTCCCCTCGCAGATTTTCTCAAACTCGTCGTAAACCTCCAGGGCAAACCCGAGCCGCGGGCCCTCCGACCGCTCGAACCGGACCACGGCTTTGATCTCCATGCCGACGGGAGTGGAGGCGAGCTGCGTAAGGCTGATCTTTGTCCCCACGGTGAATTGGCCCGGCTCGAGATACGGACCGACCGCCTTAGCCGCGGCGAGCTGAAGAAAGGACACGAGGGAAGCGGTTGCCAAGACCTCGGGGAGATCCGGACTGAGGAGTGAAGCGGCCTGCCCCGGCCCGACAGTCATCCGATCTTCATACACTAGTCCAACCTTAAGCTTCTCCATCGTTCCTCCTCAAAGAATCCTCAGCCCGCGGAATCCGTGAGACCTCAATGTCCCATACCCCCTCCCGGTCATAGGAAAATCCTTTGGTTATGCGACATTCCAAAGCAAGACACCCTCCGGGACGTAGCGCGCCCGCGGCCGTTTTTGTGGTCTCCCTTCGGCTGTAATCTGAGGTACGGTCGAAGCGAGACCCACCCCGGTTCAGTCGTTGGCTCTCCAAGATATACTATTAACCTAGGATCTATGTCGTACTCCCGCAATGACGCTGGTCAGTCATTGTCATGACGGAAATCCAACCCCCCGGGCCGTGCTCTGGCCGCGAAGGCGTCTGAGTGCCTGGTACGGTGAAGATTGTTCTGGAGATGCGCGTGGAGCTATCCGAAGGGCTGCCGGGGCGGGACCAATGCACCATCCCGGGTTACACCATATTCGACTCCACCCCACGTCATTCGTCTAACAAAGAGGCCTCGTACGAAAGCAAACAGAAGGAGCGCGTCGCCCAGCAGAGACTCGAAAGGAATCCGTCTTTCCCCTGTGGCAATCACCCAAAACCTCCTGGCAAAGACAAGCCTGATGCACAAAAGGCCAATCCCGAGGGCCAACAATGGAATGTGCTTCAAGATTGCCGACAGCATAAAGAGGAACAGGTAACTTAAGAGGACTATATGCTGTAGCCTTTCTTGGGGAGGGATTAACGTATGCCCGAGCATTGCGGCCCTCGAAAACTTTTCCATGAGTTCTCCAAAGCTTTTCCGTCCAACGGGAGAGCGAACGATCGGACCCAACCCCACCCGAAGCCCTTTTTCCTTCGCCTTTCGGCCCATGGCGATGTCCTCTGCCACAAAGGCTTTGAAGGTCTCGATGCCTCCCAACGCCTCAAGGGTCTGGCGTTTCATCCCCAGCGTCCCTCCCATGGCAACCGATCCTTCTCGCAACACAGATGGAGCGACAAACCCGAGGATTTCGAAATTCCAGAAGGATGCATAGATCCGTCCCCAAATGTTCCGCGCCCGATCGTGAACGGGAAGGCACGTGATCAGGTCCACACCATGTCTCACCTGCTCCATAATCCGGTTGCACGTATCAGGCGCAGCCGCGATGTCAGCGTCGCTGAAGAGGAGAAAATCATGGCGGGCGAGCCGGACCCCATAGAAGAGATTTGACATTTTTCCTGAGAAGCCCTCCCGCCTCGGATTGACGATGACTTCCGGCCGCACGACCGTTTCGAGCTGTTCGGCGATTGGGATTGCTGGATCAGCCGGATCCTCAAAAGAGAACACGAGCTGGATTGGCACAGGGCATTGCTGCCGCACCCACGACGTAAAATTCGCTCGGGTGAATTCATCGGCTCCCTTTACCGGTTTGATGATGGTAATGGGTCCGTGGCCCCCCCCAGTCGGAAGACCTGCACTGTAGGCGAGACACTCTCGACAGCGCCTCTCGGCGCGAAGGAGCAACCTCCCCACAATCGAGACCACCGAAACTCCTAGGATCAGTGTCCACATGCGGCAACGCTTGAATTCAAAATTCTCGTATGGACCGCGGACGATCTGGTCCCCATTTTTGCTCACCTCACCGAGAGCCTAACTGAACGGGTTCTCGTCTGCACTCGGCCCGTAGATCGACGGAACGGGAATGTTCAGGAGTCGCAGGTAGACCGACAGCTGGCCACGATGGTGGTACCAGTGATTCAGCATGATGGAACGGACAACCCCGATCTTGGGAAGGGAGAACAACTCCTTACCTTTCCTGGTAAATCTCACCGTTGACATGGCCGCCTGGTCGTCCAGGCCGTTCAGGGTCTTCTTGGCGCTCGCGATGCTCTCATCGAGCGCGGGGAGGAGGTCGGCGGTTGTTGTGGCTGCCGGGAACTCGAAGGACTCGGGCAACTCCTGTTCGCTTTGGGACACAAGGGATGCAACCTGACCAGGAGTCGTTGCCACATGTAATGCCAGTTGACCGAGCGACATCGACTTCGCGTGCGGCTTCCAAGTCAGCTTGTCGTTCGGGACGCGCTCGAGAACTCTTTTGGTTGTCCCAGCTTCCTGATCGAGCTCCACCAGAATCGAATCAACGATGCGCATGATGTGGCCTCCTTGGTTTTGTGTATCTCGGGGGCAAAATGGGTCAATCTGATTGCTGTCAATTCTTGGCGCGAGAACTTCTCACGGAACTTATAGGTAGCCGGCGAAACATCGTGAAAAGGTATCATGTCCAGCCACTCCTTTCAACCGGCGACTTGTCCCCACCACCCTTTTCGGGGCCCGGTCCCCTCCAAAAAAGCAAAAGGCCCTCCCGGACCGTCATTTGTCTCGGAGGACCGCTTTGGTGTATGGTCGTCTGTGCCCGAGGTGGGTTCTGGGTTATAACTCCCCTGCCATGAGCTTGTCCAGGAAATCAGACCCATCAGTCGCCATACGACTCCGTTCACGACCGGAGTGATGACAAAAAGACACAGAACTCCCCATTCGATCGCAAACAGATCAACCTTTGGCGTTGACCTGGCGTCGATCGTGTCGGAGGTGGGGGGATATGAAGTCTCGTGTAAGTCACTGGGGGATAAGGGTTGGCAGTGGCACGGAGATTGCTACTTTTGGTTGCAGAGGGAAGTCACACGTCAACGGATTATCTCATGCGCTGTGCAGAATGCGGATTGATCCAAATGCCGCAGCCTCACTGTAAACGCTGTGGGGCCTCACTGCAAACGACCGGTTCCACTGCGCCCTCCTCTTCTGTACGATTTTTTTTTCAAGCGCAAGAAAAAACAGAATGGCATGACGGCGGATGGTGGCCGTGGGCAAAGGAATTGTTATTCCATGTGGAGCCAAGCATCAATCCCCTTCTCTTTTACGGCCGAGCGGCTTTATACGTCATCTGTCTCATCTGGGGATGGCAGTTCATTTCCATGGAGTATGATAAGGTTGTGGGCGGTTACCCACCGATCAACCAGTCCTTCATGCATAACGTAAACCTGGTATTCCACGAGGCTGGTCACGTCATCTTCACCCCTTTTGGACGCTTCCTCACCATCCTCGGTGGCACCCTGGGTCAATGGCTGATACCTTTCATCGTGCTGTGCGCGTTCTTACTGAAAACGCGGGATACCTTTGGCGCCACGATAGGCCTCTGGTGGCTAGGCCAGAGTTTCATGGACATTGCACCGTACATCAATGACGCCCGTGCCGGTCAGCTGATCCTGCTGGGTGGCGTGACAGGTCGTGACGCCCCTGGTTACCACGATTGGGAAAACATTCTCAGGGATCTGGGATGGATGCAATACGATCACACGATAGCCGGAATCGTAAATGCCATCGGCGTGACCCTGATGCTCCTCTCGTTCCTCTGGGGAGCTTACCTGCTCTACATGCAGTACAAAAATCTCGACAGAGGGTTTTGAGAAGCGCAGAGCGATGAGACCCCTACTTACTCGAAATCTCTTTCTACACAGGACGGCTCTGTATCATATCCGAGATAAAAGTATGCATGCCATAGTCTCGAACCTTTCAGTGGTTGCCCTGAACAGATCGTCAGATGTGCCCCCTCGCGGCTCGTGCAATCCCTGAAGGTTTCAAAAACGCCGTCCCTATTTAAATCTGCTACTACTTTGCCCGCTTTGGCTGACAAAATGCTCGGGGCATCAATAATGCCGAAGCCGAAGGCAACATCATGATGGCTTTTGTCCATCTTGACCTTGTATGTCGCAGACCTGCCGTGATCAAACATCGCCTGCTGGATACCCTCCGACCTCACCGATGAGATTGTGCCGACCTGCCCGCAACAATGGAGCGATTGGTCAGGCATCGTTATTACGACGACGCGGGTACCTTTTAATCCATTTCTCTTCGTTTGCTTCGCAAGTTGCCGCGGCACACAAGAAAAGAATGAGAACGCCCAAAAGGCACACAATTCGGTTACTAATCCGCACGGCATTGCTCCAGAATTTCTTTGACCACCTGGTGCTCTTTGGCAAATTGCATGGAGAGTGCACGGAGTTCCTTACTTGACTGGATATACTTTAGGAGTTTTGACCGATTAGGATGTCTTTCCATCCTCGTTTTGAGGTTCAACCACCTCACCTCAAGCCGTTCATATCTTGGATCCGCACGCAAGAAAGCTGTTGTATCCTCGTCCGACCAGTCAAAGACAACTGCAGCCCCGTTAGGCTTTATGATTCCCTCGATTCTCGTCGGTTGTGTTTTGAGCAGATGCGTAAATCGTGCTTCCATCACGTCAAAATATGCCATTTGGGTATCGACGCCAGCATCAACTACGCCCTTGAGATCTGGACGTTGCCGTTCAACCAATCGCTGTAGATCTTTTTGGAACTGTCGTTGGACGGAGACAGATGTGGAGTGCGCCCTTCGGAGACATGCCAGCGAATTGCTATTTGAACTGTGCGCGCTCGCGACGAGACAGACGACGACCGCAATCGCCGTCAAATGACAAAATGCACCTTTTTTCAAGTATAACATCCTGGTTTCCAGGGTAACCTCAACCGGGTCGCCTTGTCGTGTCCCCCTCGCCAAAGCGAAACGCCCTCCCGGACCGTGCTGTCTCCGGGAGGGCGGTGCAACGCGTGTGCCATAGCGGCACCGGGAGCGGTGGTTACGCCGGATTCATCCCTACTGGCTGCTAAGATCTAACCGTTCGGGGCTGAGTGTTCGCTTTATTCCTCGCTGCGACGGCTTTTTTCAATCACGACTCGCCAGAGGAGCCAGCCCGCAACCGCGGCGCCAAGGAGCCAGAGCCACGCCTTCGTCTCACCAGACCAGATACCGTCGCCCATCAGCACCATCAGAAAAGTGAGCGGCAGAATGCCCAACCCTGTGGCCCAGGTGAAGGTCCACCAGGAAATCGTAGTGAGTCCCGCCGCGTAGTTGATCAGGTTGAACGAGATCACCGGCACGAGGCGGCTGAAGAGTAGCACCCCGCCGCCCTGCTGTGCCGTCCATCGGTCGACCATCACGCGATGCCGCTCCGCCACCATCACCAGCACGAACGGCCTGCCGAGCCAGCGGGCAAGCCCGAAAGCGACATAAGCACCGAGCATGGCCCCGGTCCAGGTTATCACAGTTCCCCAAAGTGGACCGTACACCATGCCGTTGGCCATGGCGAGGAATTCCGCCGGGAACGGAATGAAACTGTGCAGGATCATCAAAAAGATCGATCCGGCAGCCCCCCAGACACCCCAGGAGTGAATCCGATCCTCGATAGCCTTTACGGACAACTCAAATCCTGGCAGGGCAGGAACCATGTCCCAAAGCGCGAAGACCCACACTGCGCCAGTGACCAATCCGAGACCGACGAGCGAACACGCCGCAAGGCGCTTGCGGCGGAGCCTGGTCGATGCTCCTTCAGGACGCTCAGTACTCATCCAGGGTTCACACGATTTCGGAGAACATGGTGGACGTGAACGATACCAAATCAAAATGCCCTCTCGGGTCCTGCCACACCAGAGAGGGCTCTGAATGCATGGTGCGCCGCCGATCGTCTCCGAGGAGGGCCAGCGGGCTATGGGTATCCAAATGTCATTTCGATTACCTGTGAAGCCCTCCGCGGTGAGACCTGGCTACTTATTACTTCACAAATGACTTGACTCCTGTCTCCGGGATCTCTTGCCTTGGCACGCGAATCCGCTTCCCGAAAGGAGTGTAGGTGACGCGGAGATACTCGTTATTCAGGTTTTTAACAAGTTGCTCCATCGCTCTTTTTATGTCATTTGGGTATTTCTTGACTATGCTGTCTATCTCTGACAATGCATACGATACCAGGGTTTTCATAAATGTATCAAAGCCAAATCGTCCTGCTTCCCCCTCCATTCCGTACATCTCCAATCGCGTTTTCCCTTCTTTCCTTAAAGAATACTCCACGATTCCGTACGGCGTAACAACCCTGTTTCTTATTCTCCCTCGTTCATAACCGTGTTGGTCAAACTCCCGAGAAACTTCCATCATAAATGCAATGTCAATCGGGCTTGGCATAGAAAATCTTAGATTAGAAATCAATGCTTTTTCAGAAAGGTTACCTCTTAGCACTGGAACAGATGTCCAATTACAGATGATTTCATCTGTGCACTGTTCAAAGTATACCAACGGATGAAAATGATAGAGATGTAATCTCTCGCGTTCAGTCATTAGTCGTGACAAGTATTCCCTATCCACATTGACAATTACATCTTCAGTGCGAACTACATATTCGCCTCTCCCGATTTCAACCCATTGACACTGATCAGGAGACTGATCATCAGGTATATATACCAACATGACTTCGAAGTGAGACCTCCGCATGAGGTCAACGATCTTTTGGAGTCCTTCTGACTCACATGTATTTTCAGGTATTATTGAATCAAGGATTCCGGCAGCGACATCTGACATGTTCGGTTCTCTTGTTGAAGAACTTAATGGCCCGGCAGATGTATTGGGACTACGTCTACTATAATTACCACGATTATCGACACAACCGCTGAAAGCCACACTGGCTGATAGTAAAACGCCCGCTAATGCCAACCTTCCTCTCTTATCTCCGGTTTCCAATTTACACACCCACCTCGTTACGATCCATGTCGACTCGCCTATCACACACACCCCCCCGATCGTGGTGCGAGAGAAACCGAAGCGTCCCCTGGAATTGGTCCTTTGTACCCTGGAGGGAATACCTCCTGTCAAGGCCAATCTGCGCCTGGATGAGCGTAAACAGCCCCGAAGACCGAACAACAGGACCAAAAAGGGGGTTGCAACCAGTTCAGTCTGACCGCCTGAGCCAGACAGTATCAGGTGGCAGGAAGGGGTAGAGGCCGGTGGTGTAGCGGAAGCTTTCTCGATAGGCAACAGGATCGACGCCGAGCGAAGCCGCAATCCGCTTAATTTTATCCTCCGATGGCATGAGACGTGCTGGAACAGTAACATACACATAGGCCTGCGCAAGGATGTGCAGGATCGTGATGGCAATGAGAAGCAGTCTGTCTGTGCGGTCCATAGTTTTAACCAAGGAGCGAGTTTCGTATCCCGTTTATCGGGACGGTCGTTCCTCCTCAACGACGACTATTATACATTACATTAAACAATCTATACCCTTCAAAATTCCCAGACACCGGTCACTCGAGGCAAATACTTAAATTCATTGCCTGGTAGCTAGTCCTTTCTTCTACGTGAAGCGTTGATCCTGAATCATCGAGCGCATATCGTGGCGTGACGACTTATTGTGGTGAAAATGCAATTTTTGAGCCTAAATTGTACTTAGGTAGAGATCTCCGGACACCCCGGTGGTGATGAGGATATCTCCCTACGCCGCTTCTGCTACCTCCTCTTGCTGGGCTTGCAGGCCGTCTACGAAGGCCTGATGCGGCGTCCGTCCCCGAGTCCGATAGCCGTGGTGGGGCCGGGCCGTGTTGTACGTCTCGAGCCAGGCATCGAGATCGTCCTGCAGCTCGGCCAGGCTCAGATAAAACTTCTTCCGAAAAGCGACCTTGAAGAACTCGTCGCTCACGGTCCGGTGGAACCGCTCGCAGAAGCCGTTAGTGTACGGCGCGTGGACCTTGGTGTTCCGATGGGCAATCTGATGGATCGCCAGGAAGAGCTCGTAGGGATGCTGCACTGGCCGGCCACAGAACTCCCGGCCATTGTCGGTGAGCAGATGTTCGATGCGTACCCCCCGCTCGTCATAGAAGGGCAGGACGCGGTCGTTGAGGAGGTCCACCGCCGTCATCGGGAGCTTCGACAGGTACAGTTTGGCGAAGGCCAGCGAGCAGAAGGCATCCACCACGCTCTGCAGGTAGATCCGCCCCACCCCCTTGATGGTCCCGACGTAGTACGTATCCTGGCAGAGGAGGTAGCCGGGCCGCGGGCTCTCCACATGGGCCTCGGGGTCCTGGCTGCGGGCCTGCGCCCGCTGCAGGAGGCGTTTGAGGCGCTCGGTGAGAATGATTCCACCCTCGGCGCTCCGGCGCTCCAGCCACAGCAGTCGGGCGAAGCGGGTCGTCAGCCCCTGCCGCTGCCAGACGTAGCGGACGGCGGCCGCGGAGACCCCAATCCCCACCAGCTTGAGCTGATCAGCCAGGCGGACATAGCTGTAGGTCGGGTACTGCTCCGTCATGGCCAGGATCTGCCGTTCGAGCTCGGGCGGGGTTTGGTTCGGCATCCGCGGCCTGCGGCGGATCTTGGGGCCGAGCCCCTCCCGCCCAAAGGTCTCGTAGGCCTGCTTGATCTCGTAAAAGTGGGACCGGCTGACGCCCGCTAAGCGACAGGCCCGGGCAATGTTTTTGAGTTCGTCAGCGAGCGCTAGCATGCCGAGGCGGGCTTTGATAAGCTGTTCCCGGGTGCTCATGGCTCCCTCCTCTGTGGTGAGTGGGTTGTGGTCAACCGCATCTTACCACCGGAGTCGCCTGGGCACCCATCTGTGTCAAGGGAGCCCGACTGTCCGGAGATCTTTAACTAAGTTCACCATCGGTGAGAAAGCAAAGCGCCCTCCTGGGCCATACCCTGTCCAAGAGGGCCTCTTCGTTGTGCCTGAAACGGGCCGGGGGCTATGGTGACCCCGGGTTGATTCCTAATGAGTCAATGCAGACTTGATCCCTGGACCATACGGCGCTAGCAGCATTTTCCCTTCATCTTCTGGATCATTTCCTGCCACATCGCCATCGGACTCCCGCCCGCCTTCATCTTCTCCATCATTTCCTTGCACATCGCCATAGGATCCTTACTGGCCATGATGTTCTCCATCATCGCGTGGCACATCGCCAATGGCTCTCCCGTCTCTTGGGACGCCCCTTTCCCGATGAGTTCCGCCCGAATGGCGTCCTGGTCCTCCGGGGTCATCTCCGCGAACGCTTTAAGGAAGTCTTCTCTTTTCACTGGGTATCCTCCTTCTCGTCTGTACGGGCCCGGGCCACGCTCCGCCCTCCTGGCCTATGACCCGCCTTGCATTCTCCTGGTTTGTCTCGCGCGCCAACGACTCTTATTCTCGACCGGCAACCTGCCGGTCGCATATGAGACCCCTCACGTGCCGCCGAAGCCGAGGGTGACCTTGCCACCAGACACTATAACGGGTTGTCGCACCCCCCGCCGGAGTGCTCGAGCAGCCTGGATATCTCTTCGGGATCCTTCGCTACGTTTACGTACGCTACCTCGTAGCCCTTTTTGGCATGGTCCTCACGGGCCGCCGTGGTATAGGGACAGGTGTCTGTTCCTAAGATTAAAACCTTTTCAGCCATAACCGCCTCCTTCCCTGTGAGATTTCTCCCGAGGAGTATCCACATCCGCCTGAGCTTGGTGGATCGTTATGTCACTCCAGCAACCTGCGCCCAGTGGGCACCAGCGCCCTGTGCGTCAGGTTCAGTGCGTTGAAATGTACCCCAGAGAGGTCGCTCGGTACATCGCGGTGACATGAGCGGTATCCTCGGTCCGCTCGTACGATCTCCCCAAGGCCGCAAGGCACTAGTGGCAGCTGCATCTCTGATCTGGAGGCGCACTCGGCGTTCCCGCCTCGGGATTCTCGACCGCCTCTGGGGTCGTGCCCGCCGAAGCCGCGACTATTTGCCGATTGAGCTGAACCAGCTCATCCAGTCGCTGGAGTCAGGGTCAGCCAGCGGCCACCAGGGAGCCCATCGTCACCCTGGTTTCATTCGTCCGACTTGCTGCGCGCTACCTGATGCTGTCCGATCCGTCTTATAGTTTCTTAAAGATTTGAAGGATGTTGTGAGCGAAGGACTGCACCAACAACACGACCAGCAACAGGACTACCGCCCATTGGACGAATCGCCGCAGTCCCAGACTCACCGGCCTGCGTTGAACGAGCTCGACCAGGAGAAAACAAAGACGTTCGCCGTCCAGGAACGGAAGGGGGAGCAGATTGAGCACCCCGAGGTTGATGGAGAGGATCGCGGTAAAGATGATCTGGTCGACGAATCCCCGCCGGTGCTGCTCGTCGGCCAACTGTGCCAAGAGGATCGGATCGTCCTTCGACTGACCGGAAACGACCGCGGCCACAGTGTGCCAAACCGACTGAAAGATAAGGGTAATCTGAGCAGAGGTGCGTCGCGCTGCTTCGACCAGAGCGGTGACTGGAGCTAACCGGCGGTACGCGACGCCTTGTTTGGGCGTGGCCCCGATAACACCCCTCGTTACGGTCCGGCCCCGGATCTCCTGCCGGGCGGATGCCTTTGGCTCTAAAGTCACGTCGAAGCGCTTCCCATCCCGCTCGACCCTCAGCCGTACCCTCTGTCCAGCCCGAGGGTGAATTCGTTCGGTCAACTCCTCCCAGGTCTCGATCGGTGCTCCGTTGACGGCGACAATGCGGTCCCCGACCCTGATGCCCGCGTCACCCGCCGGAAATCCCTCCAGCACATTGCCCACGGTCGTTGAGACAAACGGTCCGACCCCGATCGTCCACACGTACTGCTTGACGCCGAACCCATCGGTGAAGATCTTCAGTCGCGGGGTAATCGTGACCTCCCAGCGTCCCTCGTCGCGCTCGATTTTGAAACTTACCGGTTTCCCCTTCGTTGCCTGGATTGCCGCATCCACATCTCCCCACGTGCGAACGGGCCTCCCCACGACCGTCACGATCCGGTCTCCTGCCTGAAGCCCCGAGATAGCAGCCGCCGATCCTGGTTCCGGCTTACCGACCGTTGGCAGAAAGCCCGGACGGCCCACGAGGGCAAGGACTCCCCAAAAGAGGAGCACGGCAAGCAAGAAGTTGGCCGCAGGCCCGGCCAGCACAATGGCGATCCGGGCACAGACCGATCTACGGTCAACCGAGAGATCAGGATCCACGGGCTGTTCCGCGCCGTAGATAGCCCGCCGAACCACAAAATGGCCGCCCCGGTGAATGAAAATGAGGAGTCCACCGATCAGGACAAAAGAGATGATCGTGAGTATCGCCATGTCACCTGCCTGGGCTGCCTCCGAACGTCCGCTTCCTCACCAAAGAGAAACGCCCTCCCGAGCGGTTCTTCTCTCGAGAAGGCGCTGCAAAGCTTATGCCGGAGGGGGGCCGGGCGGAGACTGTGGCCTGTATCCTTTCACAGATGCTTCACCATACACACGGCACTGGAAGGACACAGACTTCGAAACTCAGCCGTCTCTTGTATGGCTGGTGGAACGGAGTTGCGGTCTACCCTGTGGTAGCCACGCTTCGCAAAGAACCCCTCAGCAGTGGTGGTCAGCAAGTATAACGTCTCAACCTCGTAGGAGCGCGCGTATTCTTCGGCTTTCCTCGTTAGCTGCATCGCAATGCCTTTCTCACGATGCCGTAACGAAACTGCTAAGGAACGAAGCAAGGCAAACCGACCCAGTACTTCCAGCCCAATGACGCCAGCCAGCTCGACACCGTCTCGGAGAACCAAGAAGTGTTGGGGGGGCGACAGTGTGATGTCCTCATTGGGTAACTCGCACTCTGCGAGCAACTGCCTTATTGGGGTCTTGTCGCTCTCGCGTGCACGCTCAAATTCCATTTGGGTTAGTCCTCTCGTACGGTCAGGAGCCGGCCTCCCCGACCGCGGTCAGCTCCCGGTCCAACTCCCCTGCTCGCGCCAAAAAGCGAAACGCCCTGCCGGGCCATACTATACCCGACAGGGCGTCGCGATTGCTAGGGCGCTAGCGATTGCCCCCCTTTCTCACCGTCGTTGCAGAAGGGAGCCCCTCCGTCTACAATTGTTGTCAGGCAGCATTGCTACACGAAAGATCCCTGGCAAAGACACAACTATGGCGATGAAAAAGCGGCTGTTGGACCAAGTCGAACAGGACGCGCAGGAGATCGGCCGGCAAATTTTTGGTCGTCTCAAGGCGGAATCCTTATGGAGATTTTCCCGGGATTGGTGGGACGCCCGAGTCCTCGAGTGGTGCATGCGGGATGAACCATTGAAGGTCGGGCTCTTCCGCTTCATCGATGTGCTCCCCACGCTCACGACAGACGAGCAGTTGGCCAAGCATCTTCTGGAGTACACCCTCCCCCACCAGAAGGCCTTGCCGGTCCCCATCAGCTGGGGCCTGCGGCTCGCCGGATCCAATTCGCTCGGGGTACGGACGCTCGGCTTCACAGTTCGGCGGAACGTGCTGCGTCTCGCCCGGCGCCTCATCGCGGGCGCCACGTTCAAGGAGGCCCTGGCGGTCACGCGGAGCCTCAGGCAACAGAAGATGGCCGTCGCCCTCGACCTCCTCGGTGAGGCAACGGTTAGCGAGGTTGAAGCAGAGACATACCTCCGCAGGTATCTGGATCTTCTTGACGCGTTAGCCCCGGAGGCTAGACGGTGGGAACGTCTCGATCTCATCGACCGGGATCACCGCGGGGAGCTGCCCCGCGTGAATCTCTCCCTCAAACTCAGTTCTCTCTCCTCGCGCTTCGACCCTGTCGACCCCGAGGGGAATGCCGAGTTGATCAAAACCCGCCTGAGGCCCATCTTGCGCAAGGCAAAAGAGGTAGGAGCTTTCATCCACGTCGATCTGGAGCAGTACCATCTGAAGGACCTTACCCTCCGCATCTTCAAAGAGTTGCTGGAAGATAAGGAGTTTCGCACCTATGAAGACGTCGGCATCGTACTTCAGGCCTACCTGAAGGACGCCGAACGGGATCTGCACGATCTGCTCGATTGGGTTCGGCGGCGAGGGGCCTCAATTCTGCTCCGCCTCGTCAAGGGTGCGTATTGGGACTACGAGGTCGTCATCGCCAGACAGCACGGATGGCCGGTGCCGGTCTTTCAGGAGAAATGGGAGACCGACTCGAACTTCGAGCGGCTTGTTCTCGTGATGCTGCAGCATCAGGAGCTGATGCGTCCCGCCATCGGAAGCCACAACGTCCGCTCCATCGCCTATACCCTGGCATCTGCCCGACGCCTCCGGGTTCCCGAGAAGGCCCTGGAGTTCCAGATGCTCTATGGGATGGGCGATCCGGTGAAGGCGGCTCTCGTGCAGATGGGGCAGCGAGTAAGGGTCTATACCCCCTTCGGCGAGCTGATCCCGGGAATGGGATACCTCGTCAGGCGCTTGCTCGAGAACACCGCTAATGAGTCGTTCCTGAGGCTGAGCTTCACTGAGCACCGGTCGCCGGACGAGTTGCTAAGGCCGCCGAGACCTGCAGTCCCAGACGACCGCCCTGCCGAGCATCCCTTCCCTGAGACGCCACCGTTTCGCAATGAGCCGGAGCTGGACTTCGCCCAAGAGGCGGCCCGCGAGCGTATGCAGGAAGCTCTGGCGGCTGTGCGAAGCCGACTTGGCCGCTCCTACCCGCTGGTGATCGGAGGGGAAGAGATTCAGACAAGTCGAGAACTGCCCTCGCGTAACCCCTCGTCGCCTGAGGAGGTGGTTGGCCGCTCGGGCCTCGCCGATCTCGAGACTGCAGAGAAGGCCCTGGAGACCGCCCGCAGGGCTTTTCCCCAGTGGTCGTCTACACCCTCCAGAGATCGCGCCGAGCTGCTCTTTGCCGCCGCGCGGCTCATGCGGGAGCGCCGGACCGAGCTGGCGGCATGGGAGGTATATGAAGTCGGCAAGACATGGCGAGAGGCCGATGCGGAGGTCGTGGAGGCCATCGACTATCTCGAATATTACGGGCGCGAGATGAACCGGCTGGGCGAGGTAGTGCAATTGGGGGAGGCGCCGGGAGAGGTCAATGAATACCTTTACCAGCCCCGGGGGATTGCCATCGTGATCGCTCCCTGGAACTTTCCCCTGGCCATCCTGACAGGCATGACCTCTGCCGCCCTGGTCACCGGCAATACCGCCATTATGAAGCCGGCCGAGCAAGCACCGGTCGTTGCGGCGCATCTCATGGGAATCCTTCAGGAGGCAGGTTTTCCACCAGGGGTGGTGAATTATCTGCCCGGCCTCGGGGAAGAGGTCGGCTCATACCTGGTGACAAGTCCCCACGTCGACGTCGTGGCGTTCACAGGCTCGAAGGCGGTGGGCCTGTGGATTTACGAGGCGGCGGCGAAGACCACCCTGGGGCAGCGGGGGCCGAAGAAGGTCATCGCGGAAATGGGGGGGAAGAATGCCATCATCGTGGACGAAGACGCCGATCTCGACGAAGCGATCCGGGGCCTGGTCGATTCAGCTTTTGGGTACGCCGGGCAGAAGTGCTCTGCTTGCTCCCGGGCCATTGGAGTGGGGTCGGCCTACGAGCCTCTGTTAGAGCGCCTTATCGAAGCAGCCAGGAGTCTTAAAGTCGGTACCGCAGAGGACCCTGCTACCGTCGTCGGCCCCGTGATCGACGAAGAGGCATACCGAAAAGTTCTCTCGTATATTCAAGCGGGCCGTGGGGAGGCGAAGCTCGTGTTGGAGGCGAACGTCCCCCCCCTCACAGCTGGCTATTTCGTTGGACCGACGGTCTTTGCCGATGTCGCCCCTTCGGCATCCATTGCCCAGGAAGAGATCTTTGGTCCTGTCTTGGCGGTGATCCGTGCCAACGATTTTGAAGAGGCCCTAGAGATCGCCAACAAGACCGAGTACGCCTTGACGGGAGGCCTCTACTCGCGAAGCCCCGCCCACATCCAGCGGGCCAAGGAAGGTTTTCGCGTGGGGAACCTCTACATCAACAGAAAGATCACCGGAGCCCTAGTCGGTCGCCAGCCCTTCGGAGGCTTTCGGATGTCGGGAATCGGCTCGAAAGCTGGCGGTCCCGACTATCTCCTCCAGTTCATGGAGCCCCGGACCATAACGGAAAATACCCTTCGGCGCGGCTTCGCGCCTCCCCAGCCAGATGCTTCATAGCCCCAAATCTATTGACTCATCCGAAGAACCAGGCACTTCGCACCCCCTCCTGCCTTGAGGAACTCGGACAGATCAAGCTCGTAGAACTCAAAGCCCCGCCGCTCGAGCTCCTTCCGCAATGACTTTGACACACCGACCTGCAGGATCACCTTGCGATCGATCACAATGGCGTTGCAGCAAAATTTCAGCGCATCGGCCTTGGACACGGGCACGGGATCCTGGACATGCGTTGTGATCACCTTGCGGCCGTAGCGGTCAAACGCCCCGGGATACCACAGCGCCGACGTGGCGTCGAGCGGACAGAAGCATGTATCGAGATGATAAAAACGCTTGTCGACGAGCTCGAGGGGCAGGATCTGACGATCCAGGATCTTCGCCAGGTGTGTATGCACGATGGCATCAGAGCGAAACCGAAAGCCAAGGAACAACGTCTCGCCCATCCATAACGCATCGCCTTCGCCTTCAAAGTTGAACTCTCGCGGCAGCGTCACCACGCGATAGCCTCGTTTCCGAAAGTAGCGCTGGAAAATTGCCTCTTCGCCTCGGCGTTCAGGATGACGGAAATTCGTGCGAATAAACGTACGTTCTGTCGGCAGCCCTGCATTCGCCGTGAAGACCAGATCGGGTAACGCCTTGACCGGCCGAAGTAAACGGACGTGCACGTCGAGCGTCCGGGTCAAAAGGTGATACAGGGCTTGCCACTGTCGAGCAGCGACTGCCTGGACCACTTGTCTAGTAATTCGCATCCACGGATTGATCTCGTACGCGATCGTGTAGTAGCTGGGGCGGCACATGAGGAACGTTTCTGTTGGACGAGACATGGGATGCTTACCGTGCGGAGAGGTTGAGGGCGTGACAGAGTTCCCGCAGGAAAGAAGCCGCATCCGAAACGATACCAATCCCCTGAAAGGTTCCCCGATCAGCGAGCTTGGTCACGACGGCCGGATTGATATCCACGCAGATAGTTTTGACTGTAGCCGGAAGGAGGTTCCCTGTAGCGATCGCATGCAGGGTCGAGCCGATCATAAGGGCGAGGTCCACCCCTTTCAGGTGCTCCCGCATTTCGTCCTGGGCTTTCAAAACATCCGTGATCACATCCGGGAGCGGGCCATCGTCTCTGATGGACCCGGCCAACACGTACGGGACGCGGTGCGTGATGCACGCCTGCATGATGCCCCGCTTCAGAACGCCTTGGCGCACCGCCTGACGGATGCCTCCGCAGGTGCGAATTGTGTTGATCGCGCGCATGTGATGGTCATGGGTGTCCCTTGTCGCCACCTTTCGATCGAGCGAGACACCGAGCGAGGTGCCAAAAAGCGCCAACTCGATATCGTGGACCGCGAGGCCGTTTCCGCTGAACAACACATCGACATACTCGGCCTGGATAAGCCGCTCGAGGTACCGTCCACCTCCGGTATGCACGATGGCTGGGCCCCCGACGACGAGGATCTTCCTCCCCGCACGCTTTGTGATACGCATCGCCTTGGCCACGCCTTCGATGAGGAGGGCCTTCGGCTTCTCTGAGGAAACGGCGCTTCCCATGAACTGGAAGACATCCTTCTGCCTTGATCGCTCGAGCGGGGTGACGCGAACTCCGGATGTACCACAGACCACAAGATCCCCTTTTTTGACATGCGGTATTGGCATACAGGAGGCGCGAGCGCTCCCGGGATTAATCACAATACCGCAGTCCATTTCCATGTTTTTCACCGGCCGCCAGCGTCCCTGATACCGCACAAGGGTGGGGAGATTCGTCGTGGAGTAGAAATCCGAGGGGAAGATCCCATTCTGACGCGCCGGGACCAGCTGGACCTCTTGCAGGCCCACGGGCGTGGCTCCCAATCTGGCCAGGTGTTTCAGGATAGCTTGAAGCTTTTGCTCGGAGGCTGCACTGACCTTCAAGCGTGCAGTCGAAGGATCAGTCTTGCGTTTGCCGACGGCAATCTCGAGGATCTCGAAGGTCCCATCGAGATCAATGATCTGATCGAGAATCTTCGGCAGGATCAGCGAATCGATAATGTGTCCACTGACTTCGACTGTTTCAGACACCATCTTGCCTCGCCGCATAGCTTGTGCCCTCTCGCCGCTCAGCCCACTGACCTTCGCGCATTCATCCATCGCTAGTATAGCACTACCCCCCGCTGCAATTTCCTCTTTGCTTTTTCTCCTACAGGTTGACGGTCCGCATGCCCTCTTCCGGATAGCGCGTCCCCTGCGTAACTCCCAGAGGCGCCGCGGCGTTCAGACGCCCCAGGTCATCCGCCGTGAGCTCCACCTCCAGCGCCCCCAGGTTCTCCTCAAGGTAAGCCCGCCGCTTGGTGCCTGGAATTGGAACGATGTCGTCGCCCTGGGCGACCACCCAGGCCAGGGCAAGCTGCGACGGGTGACAGCCCTTTTCTGCCGCGATCGACTCGATCCGTTGCACCAGCTCGAGGTTCCGCGTAAAGTTCTCCCCCAGGAAGCGCGGTGCCTGTCGCCGCCAGTCGTTCTCTGCCAGGTCCGTCACTTTCTTGATCTTACCGGTGAGAGCACCGCGCCCGAGGGGGCTGTAGGCCACGAAACCGATGCCCAGTTCGCGGCAGGTCGGCAGGATCTCGTCCTCCACATCGCGGGTCCAAAGCGAATACTCGGTCTGCAGCGCTGCGATGGGGTGAACGACGTGGGCCCGGCGGATCGTCTGGGCTGCCGCCTCCGACAGTCCGAGAAACCGCACCTTGCCCTGCCCCACCAGGTCGGCCATCGCCCTCACGGTCTCCTCGATGGGCGTGGTAGCATCTACACGGTGCTGGTAATAGAGGTCGATCACATCCACGCCGAGACGGCGAAGGCTGGCCTCGCACGCGGACCGGACATATTCGGGTTTTCCACTCACGCCGAGCCAGCTACCGTCCGACCCGCGGACCACGGCGAACTTGGTCGCCAGGACCACTTTCTCACGGCGATCCCGGATCGCCTTCCCGACGAGTTCTTCATTGTGGCCGACCCCGTAGATGTCGGCCGTGTCGAGGAAATTCACCCCGAGGTCGAGGGCCCGGTGGATGGTCGCGATTGATTCCTTTTCGTCGCGTGGACCATAGAACTCGGACATGCTCATGCAGCCTAGCCCCAAAGCCGACACGGTGACTCCACTTTTCCCTAGCTGCCGATGCTTCATTGTGCCTCCCCCTTGGCGTACTTTCTCGAAGGTGCCCCCTAGGCCTGACCCTGCTTTCTCCCGACAGTAATCCCGTAGCCCGTATGCTCACTCTGAAAAAACTCCACTGACTCCCTCACAGTTCTGTAACCCTTTATCCCCCACTTTGTGATGACTTTAAAAAAGATATTGAACTGGCCGATCACTCCCAGCCGCTTCTTGATATTTTGAACCCATAGGGAGACGAGGTACGACTTATCGACAATCTCCACATTTGTAAGTCCTGCCTTTTCAAAGAAACTCTTCCATCCCCTCAGGGTTTCAGGCCTCTCACCTTCTCGCTCGGCAAGTCTTTGTTTGAAATGCTCTGGAGTGCTTTCCTTCCAGCACACGTCGTGAATGCCCACATGCCCACCTGGTTTTGCAACACGTACCATTTCGCGAATAGCGCTCTCCTTGTCCAGTAGACAAATAGTACACTCTGAAAAAACCACATCAAACGTATTATCGGCAAAGGGTAGACGGTGCGCATCGCCCTTTATGAATTCCACATTGAGATGTCTTTCCCTGGCCTTATGCGTCGCCCTGTGGATCAAATAATCGGAGGTATCGACGCCAACAACTTGACAACTGACGTGCTCTGCCAGATAGCACGCACTCTCTCCCGTTCCTGAAGCAACGTCAAGCACTCTCGCGTCCTTCTCAATATGGCATCGTTCCGCGAGCTCTCTCGTGATGTCCAATCCGCCCGGGTGGAGAACCTCCAGACCCAGATCCTGGCTTTCCAGAAGATTCTCTAATGATGGTCGATTTTCACCATCTCTCGCCAACCTTCAATCTCCCAAAATGTAATCGCCCTCCCGGACCGAATTATACCCGAGAGGGCGGTGTCCATGACGTGCCGTCGATTGTGCCGAAGGGGGGTCGGCGGCAAGGATTCCGAAGCTGTCAGAGCGGCCAATCACGCAAGATTCGCTCGGTCTCTTCGGAATGACCGCTTTCGTCTCTTACCATCTCTTCCAGTTGGACGACCAATCCCTTATCTCCATACTCCTCCGCCTCCCTGGCTCGTTGAGTATAGTCTTGGGTTGCCTGACGTTCGGCGGTCAATACAGCTTCCAGCATCTCGCGGTTCGTTTTCGCGGTAGGGACTGGACGTGGCTGTGTTGCCGGTTCGCCCCCAAGCGCCACAATCTTATTTGCCAAGAACTGAGCGTGCCCTTGCTCGTCGGCCACCTCAGCCAAAAAGAACTGGGAAAGTTGGGGGCGGTACGGCCCGGTGGCCTTCGCAGCATAGGTAATGTATTGAATGATCGCCCCGAGCTCGCCGGCGAGATCATCGTTCAGGTGACTAATCAATGTTGTCTTGTCCATGAGAAACTCCTTTCTAGTCGTAAGTATGGTTGTCTACCTATGTCTACTAATATCGCGTGGAGGCTGCGTTGCAATGACGGTAGTTAGGTATTCATATGACGCAGATCGGCAAATGAAAATGTCCTCCCGGGTTATGCTTGAGAGGGCATGTGAATCACTGGTCTGACGTTAAATGTGGCGGACGGGGGGGGTGCCCTATGGGCACCTTAGCTTTTGACCACTACCCTGTTACGAGCCAAGCACTATGCGCTACATGCCTCCGATATGGCACCCCCGGTCATGCCCTAACTCCGCATGCACCAAAGGATTGTCAAGAAACAGAAGTTCAACCACAATCCCTTACTGCTCGCAAGCCTTACGGGAAATTCGCGATCTGCCGCGCCACGCCGGTCAGCTCCACGATGTGAAGGCCGGTGTTCGCCCGGTCCGCGAGGTAGATGTACCCACGGCCGTCGACCTCCACGTTGTTGGTCTGTATGGCTACCTTGCTACCGCGTGAATGGGTGTTCTCCGTGGTCGCCGGGATGAAGAAAGCCACCTCCTCAGGGTTGAACGGGTCGCGGACATCGACCGCCCGAACGCCCGCATTGAACCAGGAGAAGAACTGGATCCTCTTGTAGAAGATGTCGGTGAACACCCAGTTGGTGGAGTGCGCGCCGAAGCGACCCCCCCGGCTGCAGAAGTCCCCACTCGATTCCTGAACCTGGAAGCTCGAGACGGGGAAAGGCTTTGATTCATCCGTGATGTCCACCATAAAGGCCGTGTGTCGGGTCTCCCAGCACTCGTTGGCAACCGATTCGGATACCAGCACGACGAAGTCGCGAACCGTGTTAACGCGGTTATCCGCATAATCTGGAATTTCGACCCCGAGAAGGGGCCAGGCGGTGTGCCCCCCCCAGAACGAAGGCATGTCGAGGCGGCCGACCTGCGGGGAGAGGAGATTTGCTGGAGTCGGGGCCGGGGCCCCGGTCAGCAGTTTCTCCCGATCGACGATCTGTAGGACACCGTTGGAACTCGTCCCGTAGGCGAGGTAGACTCGGTTGCCCAGGACCGTGGGCTCGTGAAGCCCAGGCGGCACGGGCCCGGTTGACCTCGGCTCCTGGCCGACGAGCCCGAAGTTCCTGATATGGACAGGACTCGCCGGTGTGCTCAGGTCGAAGACCTGCAACATCCGGCTCGTACGCCAGCCAACGGGTCGGCCGTCCGACACGAGATAGGCAGTGCCAGTCTTGCAATCCCACCAGTTCTTGTGCGTTCCATTGAGGCCAGTGACGGGCGTACTCACCAGCAGCGGATTCTGAGGGGTGGTCACATCCCAGACCTGATGCTCCAGATTCCCGTTGCTCCGAAGCAGATAGGTCTTATTGGGATCCGCACGAGGAAGCGTGCTCCCATCGCAGACCTGCACCATCTGCGAACCCGCGACGCCCGGGAGGTGGTGCACGTAGACGGGGTTTCTGGGGTCGGTCACATCCACGATCGACGTGCCGTTCGTTTCCACCATGCCGGTGAGCGGGTTGACGGCACTGCCATTGTGATGGCCGACATATGCGATCCACTTACCGCCCTGTTTATGGGGGAGAGGTTGGTAGGCGGAGCGGGCCTGCAGATCGTGGTGGCCCAGCAAGCGCATGTTCTTGTGCTGGGCCGCGCGACCCAGCCTCTGCCCTTGCGAGTGTTGTTGCGCCGCGACTCGATAGGAGGTCCATGTCAACAGACCCAAGGCGACGGCTACCCACGGTATCAGTTTTATGTACGATCCCTTCATCGTTACCACTGGAGCTTTTGACCACAACGCTGTCACGAGGCAGGTGCTACCGGCTACCTGCTTTCTTTATAGCACCCCCTGTCAAGCCCAATCCTCGGCTAACATCCCTAAGCATAGTCAAATAGCAAATGACAGGTCTGATCCTCAGCGTACGCTCGTAACTGGACTTCTGCCTCAGGGACCAATGCGCTTTCGTCCCGCTGCACGGCGAGCATCGGCGACCTGTCCACGGTGCATCATCCAGTGGAGCGCCGTCATCAGGAAACACTGACGGACCGTCCCGAAGTATGCCTGACGCTGCGCAGGAGCCTTGCTCGGCTTGTCGAGGTCTTCTTCGCTGACCGAATCGAGGATCTCCATCGTTCCCTTACGTACTTCGTGGCTTTTCGCCATCACCTCACTAAACGGTGGATACTTGGCGGCGTCGGCGACCGGTTCGGTTCCAGCGCCGAAGATGTCCTTCCACTCGGCGAACGGATTCGATTCACCCACTATCCATTCTCGAACAAACGTGGCTTCGGAAAGCGTCACGTTTCCCAGAACCCACAGCGGGTGGCATCCGCCGTTTGCCGTGGGAAAGGTCAAGGGCGCATCCTTCATATCCTCAATTAGCTGAAGAACCATGCCCCTGCTCAGATCCAGCGTCATTTTGAGTAGTTCTTTGGATTGCATCAATACACTCCTTTCAAAATGAGGAAAGATTCGCCTTGTGGATACTGTAGGCTATTTTTGGGACCCCGGATCGGGATCCGGATCAACCCCTGTATTGTAAAGGCGACACGCCGCCTAAGTCTACTCTTCCTGAAAAACACAACACCTTCCCGGGCCATAATATTTCCGAGAAGGGGTCGAAATTTCTGATGTGCGGTCGGCTCTGACGGAGGTGTACCAGAAGGCTATGGTTGGGGACTATTCAACATTTGGATCCATTTCTGCTACAAATTTTGCCTCTTCTTCAACATGGTGCTTGAGATTGTCCGCCGAAGGAGCATTCGCTGCCCTTTCCAGCCAATACAGATTTAGCGCTGCATCAATCTGACCGTGATTCAACTTGTGGGGATCTGCATCTCGCTTATATCTGAGGTACGCAACAATGGCTTGCGCCTCCTCTGTGGTGAAGACAGACAGGCGGTATCGCGCATAATCGTATGAGGTCATCGCGCCGTATCTCCTTGGATTGACAAAAACAGACTTCCCGAATCTACGAACAACGGTCCGTGTCCTCCCGGGAATCTCGACCGATCCGTCGGAAAATCCGTGCGTCAAATGGAACACGGGATCGGCGGTCTGCAGGTTGTCCTCCAGATCGGCGATCAGATAGGCCGGAAGGAAGAATCGGAACCCTCCTTCCGAGAAAAAACTCAGCGCGTCATAATGGGCATCAAGAAACTCCGAGCCGACGGCTTGCCAATCATGCCTGCCCTTGAAGAGGCTCACGACCTCATACGGCTCGCATCCGTCGAAGCTGCCCTGGAGGAATTCATCCCCTGGATGCTCGACTTGGGCGAACACTTCGCTGATGTGGTTAATGACAGTTTCTCTGTCACTCATCCGATCACACGCTTCATTGCCCTGTTAGGCGGCGCCTTTCGCGGCGCGAAAGACTCTGCTGGTCCGTCAGTACCGCTTCCGTGCGCAGTGTCTGGGTAAAGCCGAAGGCTCCGAAGGTGATCTCTCCGGACTTGGGCCAGTTGAGCAGAATCCGCCAGCTGTAGTAGGGCCTGTCAAGGTACACTTTCTGTTCTCGGACCCTCTCCCGCTCGATCCGATCGATGGATACCTCGTGAAGCGCGGACCGGAACCCGCTGTCACCCCAGTCGATATTGATACTCAGATCCGTGACGCCATGGAAGATGAGTACTGCTGGGGCGACGCGGAACTGTGCTTCTCCGCCGACGCGGCAGAGCCACTCGACAATGAAATCAATGTCAAGGGCAAGGTCACTCGTCCAATCGCCTCCGTCAGGGTCGCCGGCACGAAGCTCGAAGCCCCAGATGCGACAGTCGTGCCATGACAGCTCGTCAAAGTCCGATTCGGTGTAGATCTTGATCATCTCTCCTATCTTTCAAAAAATCAAAGTGCCCTTTCGGCCGACTCGGCTCCGAGAAGGCGGTGCAAGGCTTATGCCGGAGGGGGCGAGGAACGAATCTGCCTACCCCGGGTCCACATCAACTACCTGCTGAGAGTTGAGGGTTGAGAGCTGAGGGCTCGTTCCGGAATAACCCATGCGACAACCCAGAGCGCTGCCCCGCGTCGCCAAAAAGTAGAATGTCCCCCTTTTTTGTCCCCCTTTTTCCCCTTTTTCACTTTTCCTGGCATACAAATATCACTTGGTTAATGAAGAGTCGTCCTGTGGTTCATAACCAAGCTCTTGCTCCGCATTAGAAATGTCCCAAATCCTTCCCTTGTTATTCGAAACACCATAATAAATACCAAACTTCACGTCTGACAGAAGGCTTTTCTTGAACAACTGCACTAAGTCCCTGTGGCTCAGCCATCTTCGCATCAATTCAGCATTGGCAGTCGGATTATCATCCTTGACAACCCATCCGATTCTCAGACAGATTGATGCAATGCCAAAACGTTCAAAGTACTGCCTTGCAACCGCCTCTCCAAATGCTTTACTCGTCCCGTAGTCGGTATCTGGCCTGATAGGATTTTGAGGGGATATCGTCCTCGAATGTTCTTGTTTATCAGCCCCTAAAGGTACCCGCTCGTAGCCGGCCGTGACGTACGCTGTACTTGCAAAAATGAATTTTTTGATCCCGTGTTGTCGTACGGCCTCGTACACGTTCCGCGTTCCGATAATATTGTTCTTGAGCACTGATTCCCAGTCGGCGTTGACTTCCGGATCGGCCGCGAGATGAATAACATACTTGATATCGCTTATTGTTGTGACCGTACGATTCAATGTTCCATAATCAGAGATGTCTACCGTGTAATCTTTCTCGCTCTGTCCTCCGACAACATCAAGACCATACACATCGAAAGAATCTGCCAAAGATCGGGTCAATATTCTCCCGATTCGGCCTTGTGCTCCTGTGATTAGAATCTTCGGATATTTCATCCTGTTCCCGAAAAGGGGATACGTTATCTCTCTATGCCTCAAGCAGACAAGGAAGATGAGTCTTCATCGAGCCGAAAGGGCCCTCTCAGCGCTTGAGATACCCGTGCAGGACCGAGAGTTTCCTGTTTCCAAGAAAACCAAAGCGCCTTCTCGGGTCATACTATACCCGACAGGGCGCCTCGATTGCTAGTCCACTGTCGATGGTGCCGAAGGAGGCCGCGGGCGATGCTCATCCCGGATTGTCAAAGGTAGACTTTACCCCTTTTTCTTGACCACCGTCCCTGAGCCCTACATGACACCAACAAGCTGAAGCATGCCAAAAACAACGAGGAAAGGACACACAATTCTCAACATCTTTCCGAATTTCCTTCTCCACTGTTCCATCCTTAGTGGGTCTCTTGGATTCTTAGGTAAAGTCCCATTCGCGAGGCAGTTATGGTTATCCATACGACCTCTCGCTGGACTTTCTTTTCTGTTTTGCTGTTGCCATGGCGGGGCATTCTCAGTATTCTGGCTCTACGATTTGGCGATGAAGATGCGTTTTTTCATCGAAAGGAGGCCCCCATGGCGACGGCAAGGAGACTGCCCAAAGCGAGAAAGAAGGTATCCCGGATGGCCAAAAAGGCCAAATTGCGCGCCCGCAAAACCGTGAGGGCGGCCAAACGAGCGGGCCAGAAAACACGGACTGCGGCCCAAAAAGCCGCTGGGACCGTCAAGCGCCTGAAGCGGCCAAGAAGCAAACCCAAGAGAACTGCGCGTGAAGCAGCGGTCAGGACCGGCGAGACCGTGGGTGCGACGCTCGGCAAAGCGTTGGGCACCGTCGAACAATCAGTGAGACAGATCCTCCCCGAGACGGAATCGACCCCCGAGTAACCCTATCCCCCTCCCGACGCGCACTCTTTCGTGAAGGTCAAAACGCTTTCGCGGGCCGTGTTTGTTTCCAGAAGGGAGTTCAAGGCGTGTGCCGGAGGGGGCAAAAAATTACTATACCTACCCCGAGTCCAATGTAACTACCTGCGAAGGGGTCAGCGTCGTGGCCTGGAACCCGCAGCATCTTCTCACCCGGCAATCGCGTCTTGTGCTGACCCTGCGGGACCCGTCAGAGGACTGTCTGCCCGACCTAACAATACGTACACACTGGGGATCAGAATCAATGAGACCAAAGTTCCGAACGCAAGGCCCGACGCGACGGTAATCGCCAAGGGTTGGAGGAGTTCCGAGCCATCTCCATAACCGATCGCGAGTGGCAGCATGCCGACCACCGTGGTAAGGGTAGTCATGAGGATGGGCCGCAGCCTTATACGGCTGGCTTCTAAGATCGCCTCACGCCGCGACCGGCCGCGCCCCCGCTCGATCTCGATGTACTCCACCAATATGATGGCGTTGTTCACCACGATCCCCGCCAGCATGATCATCCCCAGCCAGATCGGCATCGAGAGGGGCATCTCGAGCAGCCGGAGGGCGATGGCGACGCCGATCACGGCGAAGGGTACGCTCAACAAGATGATCAACGGATTGCGCAGCGATTCGTACTGGACGGCCATGACGACAAGCACCAGGAAGAGCGCCAACCCGACCAGCATCCGTGCGAGCTGTTCTCCTTGCTGCAGTGTCTGCGCCTCGCCCCCATCGTAGAGCGCGTACCCTGGCGGTAGCTCGAGGTCGTGCAGCCGTTGGGTAATGGCCGAGTTCACTTCCCCCAGTGTCGTCTCGGCAACCGTCCCACTGACCTCGATGATCCGTTGCTGGCGGTCACGACGGATGTTGGCCGGCGAATTCACGATTTCGACCCGGGCCACATCCCCAAGGTACACGGGTCGCCGATCGTCCACGCCTGGGAACAGCAAGATGACCTCCACGTCACGGGGGCTTGTCATCTCTGCCTGCGGCAGTCGTACCCGGACATCGTACTGCCGGTCACCGTCGATGTAATCGGTCACGACCAGCCCCTGCAGGGCCACACGAACCGCCCGGCCCACGTCCACGATGTCCAGCCCCAGGGCCGCCGCGCGCTCGCGATCGACCACCACTGACAGCTCCTGCACGATGTCCTCGGACGAGTGTTGCAAATTGCGGAGGCCGCTTACGGGCCGGAGTCGGTCGACAAGCAGGTCGCCGATTGCATGTAAGGTGTCCAGATCCGGCCCTTGCACGCGGATACTGACGTCATCGTCGCCCTGGCCCACACGGATACCCCGGATGCCTTCGTTGCGCATCCGTACCCGCAAGCCGGGGAGCTGCATGGCTTGGATCTTTCGATCCATGCGAGTCGCCCACTCGGCACTGCTCTCGTCTCGCTCGGAAGCCGGGATCAGCTGGAGGTAAATTCGGGCTCGATTGCTCCGTTCGTATTGAGACCGCCCGAAGACGAATCCCCCTACCTGCGAGAATGCCGTGACCACCTCCGGTTGATTGAGAAACAGGGACTCGAGTCGCTGAACGGTGCGGTCCATCTCGTCGAGGCTGATGCCTGCGTCCGCCACCATACGAGCGGAGACCCTTCCGTCATCCATGTCCGGGAGAAAGACCTGTCTGTCGGTGTCGAACGCGCCGATGGAGAGAGAGAGCGCCACGAGGAACGGGACCGGAACAAGCCACGGCATCTTCAGGCTAAGGCGGACGACGGCCGCATAGGCACGTTCGAAAGCGGTCATGCCGGCGTCGATCGCTCGGCGTAACTGGCCGAGTTGTGTCACCGGTACCCGCGCACCCAAGGCGGGCACCACGGTCAACGCGACCACAAGAGACGCAACGATGGCTGCTGAAATCGTTACGATCAGCTCACGAAATAGCAGCCCTATCAGGCCCCCAATGAACAGAAAGGGGAGAACCGCTGCCAAGTTCGTGGACGTGGAGGCAACGATCGCACTGTTCACTTCGGCGGCGGCATCGCCTGATGCTTGCGAGGGTGATTTGCCCATGCGCTGATGCCGATAGATGTTCTCCAGCATGACGATGGTGTTGTCGACCAGCATGCCGACGCCGAGGGCGAGACCGCCGAGGGTCATGATGTTGAGTGTGAGCCCTGTCGTCGCCATCAGTACCAGAGCGACCATGATGGCAATCGGGATTCCGGTGCCGATGATCAGGGTGCGTCGCAGATCACCCAGAAACAGGTAGACCACGAGCATGGCGAGGAAAGCGCCGCTCGCTGCCGCAGTGGTGGCGTTGGCGAGCGACTGGCGAACGTAGATCGACTGGTCGGAAACGCTCTCGATCTCAATGTCCTCCGGAACGAGCCTTTGCTGGCCTAGCCAGTCGAGCTGACGCTTGACCGCGTCGACGACCGCCACGGTGTTTGCCTGCGGTTGTTTCTGAATCGAGACCTTCACGCCCGGAGCGCCGTTGAGGCGGATCCGTAACTTCTCGTCCTGAAGACCATCTATGACTTCCGCGACATCACGGACACGCACGAGGGCAGTGCCGACGCCGCCCTCGATGGGCAGGCGTGCGATCTCCTCGACGCTGGTGAAGCGTCCCGCTGTCCGGCTGTTGATCTCTTGGCTCGCCATCCGCAGCGGTCCACCAGCCGTCTCGAGATTACCGCGCTGCAGGGTGGATACTAAGTCATCCAGGCTCAGTCCGTGTCCTGCGAGCCGTTGCTGGTCGGGCAGGACCTGTACCTCGCGCAAGGGTGCACCCCCGACCTCAACGGCCGCCACACCAGGAAGATTCAGGAACCACTTGGCGAACACATAGTCAATCCAATCCCGCAGCTCGGCCGGCCCGCGCAACTCGCTAGTGACAACGAGTTCCATCACCGGGATCTGTGATGGATCACGTTTGTAGATGATCGGCGGGTCGATCGTATCAGGTAGGAAACGTTTGGCACGGTCGAGGCGGCTGCTCGCGTCGCGCAGGGCAATGTCGATATCCTTTCCATAATCGAATGTCAGATCGACTTCACTCCGGCCCTCGCTGGTGCGCGACTGGACGCTGATCGCGTCCTCGGTAATCGCGAGCTGCTCCTCAAGTTGACGTGTGATCTGGTCCTCCATGATTTTGCCCGGCACACCGGGGTCTAGGATGCGGACCCGAACCTCGGGGTAGATGATGTGCGGAAGCAGGTCGACGCCGAGACGCTTTAAGGCGAACAGACCGACCACCACCACCGCCAGAGCCACCATGATGACTCCAATGGGATGTCGAGTCGACCACGCGGCCAAGCCACCGCGCCCCTGGCTCACAATCTCTCCAGACATCGCGGAACACTAAAGTCGGAAACCCGGCGGGCACACGTGTTGCAGAGGAACGTGCGGTTCACGACCCCTCCCGTCCGCTGGGGGGAGAGCCTGTCGATGCCGGTCTCCGGTCGCCTTTTCCTGGTGCGTTGACGATCTTCACCTGCTTGCCTTCGTTCAGACCGAGGAATCCTTTCACGACGACCAGGTCTCCAAGCCCCAATCCCTCGAGCACTTCCACCCTGTCGGCAAGGCGCTGCCCGCTTCGCACCCGAACGCGGTGTACGATCCGGTCCGCATCAATCCGGTAGACAAACTCGCCGCCGCGATCGCGACGAAGCGCGGCGAAGGGAATCACCCTGCGGTCCAACGCCTCTGTGCTGAACGTGACGCGAGCGAACTGCCCTGCGCGGGCACCTCGCGGCACGGGTCTGAGTTCGATTTCGACCCGTCCCTGGCGCGTACGGGAATCCAACTCTGGATGGACCCTCACAACCTGTCCCGGAAACTCGGTGTCCCCGACGGCATCAATGCGCGCGCGGACCGTGTCGCCGACTGCGATATGCGATAACAGTATTTCGGAGACCGCGAGATCGGTGACCAAGGAACTGGGGTCTGCCAGGGTGAGCACGTGCGTGTGGCGCGGCAAGATGTCGCCAGGCTCCGCGAGTCGCGCGGTCACGACGCCGGAGAACGGGGCTGCAACCTTGGTGTAGCCGGTCCGTGTCTCGAGAATACGCTCCTCGGCCTTAGCAACTTCGAACGCGGTCTTCGCGCGAAGGTACTCGTCCTCCGACGATACCTTTTCTTGGAGCAGCCGCCGGAATCGCTTCATATTCGTTTCGGCCTCGCGTCGTACAGCCTTGGCCTTGTCCAACTGGGCATTCAGGAGAGCGGCGTCAAGCTCGAGTATAATGTCGCCGGCTTTGACCCGGTCCCCCTCGTAGAAAGGAAGGCGGGTTGCGCGTCCCTCCTCTTGGTTATGTATCCGCACCGTCTGGCGGTGACGCAGCGAACCGGTGTACACGCTGCTCATGCTCAAGGTCTCGGCGACCACGGCGGCGGACTCCACCAGATGGGCTGGGACGTGCCGCTTCTTCGCCGACTGCGGGCTGGAAACGCTCGCGGCATCTTGCGTACATGCGCTCATACTGAGGAAAAGCACGGCCAGCAGCGCAAATCGCTTCAACCCACACGGCTCGTGAACGTTCTTTCGATACCGTTCGAACATCACAGTTTCAAGCCCAACCTTTCGCGGGAAACACCCCGGGGTGCAATATTATCATTTCCGTTCGGTCGTGCGTCTGGAAAAGTCGGAAATCCACTAACTTCTTGATTTAATTGGTCAAAGCCGGCCTCTTTCCGAAAACAAGACGCCCTCCCGGGCTGTCCTCCGCCCGGCAGGGTGGGTGGTTATATGGGGCGCCGTCGATTGTGCCTGCGGTGGATGAAGAACTATGCCTACCGCGGCTCCGTGTCAATTACCTGCCGAGAGGTGAGTGTTGAAAGCTGAGGGCTCGTCCCAGAATCAGCTACGCAATAACATAGTCAAATCGCAAATGGCAAGCCTGCCCCCGATCCCCTGCTAGCCCTAAGCGACGCCCCCCAAAGGCGAGGCGGAGTCGAAGCCCCTCGACAAGCTCGGGACCGTGGCCCTGGTTCCAACAGGAGGGGCCGTGAGCACGTCGAACCGGCCCGGAGGGCGGATATTCACCTCTTCGTGAATAGTCCGGGCTAGATCCCTGGCGTGAAGCCGAGCACGATGTCAAAGCGTGCCGCTAGCTCGCCGATTCGCGACCCTTTGATGGGGAGAAAGTCGACGATCACGGACGCGCGGCCCTTGGGGTCACGAATGCTGTTGAGGATAAAGTCGCGCGCGTTTCCTGGATGGCCTTTGATGTAGCATTGCGTGGTGAACGTGTCCCGCCCCTTCAGCTTGACGGCAAAGTGAATGTGCGGCGTGCGCCCGGGGTACGAAACGGGCTTGATGGTCCGAAAATAGTACTCGCCGCTCGATCCGGTCAAGAAGCGCCCAAACCCCTGGAAGTTCGCGTCTCGCCTGTCGCGGTTGGCGCTGCCGGGATGGAGATAGGCGCCACTGTTGTCTACTTGCCAGATCTCGACGACGGCGTTCCGCAGGGGTTCTCCCCGCGGGTCGAGGATTTTTCCGCCCAGATGCGTGATCTCGCCCACGGCAGGCGTGATCGCGTCGTTGATGACCAGCAGATCGTTATCCGTGTCCAGCGGAAGTTTGTTGGGATAGAACGGACCGGCAGTTTGCCACGGCGTCCGCATCAATGCTTCGGCAAACGCCCCAGGCACAGTGAACGCCACCGCGCCCACGGCGAGTCCACGAAGGAAACCGCGCCGCGTACAGAACGAGTGAGTCATGGTCATCGCATCCCCCCTCCACATTTTCCTGCTTCATCTTTCTCTCGGTTCAATAAAAGAATCCCGACCGCTTTTCCCCGGGCCAACTGTAGGGATTAGCTAGGTTCTTCTTTATGCCAGTAAAGGATGAACGCTGTGAATCCAATGAATATCAAGAACCAGCCCGACCACCTTAGAACAATCAAAGCGGTGCGCCCTTGATTCTCTTCTGGCTTATTTCGTTCAGGGGGGTCCCTGAAATATACCTGGTGTTACTTCTATAATTGGAAACTTGAAGACATGTAAATTGCGCATATCTTCACCGTGCTCCCGAACTTGTGCGAGTCGAGCCGTACTTGATGCGACCGGCCGGTCACGCACGTACAAAGTCAGAACGGCGAAACTGGAAGTGGGCTGATCGAAAATTCGTCTTCCGAGAGGTTGGCCTCTGATGTCAAACCATAGTGTCTTAAGAACATATCCTTGACTATCTCTCTATCAAACGGTTCAAAACGATGTGATTGCCGTTCGCTCGTCTCTGTGACCCAAGGCCATTGGGAATGACCAACCCCAGAAGCCGTGAGGTGTGCTTCGACGCTTGCGCCATTCCAAGTCAACGGATTTGAGAACGAGCCCAGGTTCCCAGTAAATTGCGAAAATATGCTCAATTGCATCCAATCAACCGTATCAACGGTTTGGTGGACTCGATGATCAATGTTTTGCCCATTAGCCTCAATTTCTAGTTCAGTGTCTCGAAGAAGGTGCTGAGTACTCCACATATTTGCTTTGTACAACAAGGCATTATCGTGTTTTGGTTTTCCCCGGATTGTTAGTCGCCAGCTCCGTTGAAACACCTGGAGCGTCATTGCTGCCGATTCCAAAGGAAATGAGTACTTCACGAGAGCAGTGATTGCTCCGGTATCAATTCGGCTGTTCTCTCGCCACATATTGCGAATGAGCTGGTCTTGTCTTTGCAAAGCCTCAGATTCCGCCTCGCGTTGCGAGAGAAACTCTCCGAGGAGCGATAGCGCCGCGTCCGCTGCGATGCCTATGATGACGAGTTTTGCCCGTCTAGTCACGTTGCCAGCTCTGAAGTCGGTAATGAGTGCCAAGATGCCATAGACAGCGGCGGCGATGCTTCCACAAATTGAAAACAATGTTGCCGTAAGTATACGCTCCCAATTCGACGAGACGCCCCGTAGGCTCAGGAAGCAGCATCCCGTGCTGCGGGCGCCTCTTTCCTTTGGTGCTCGCTCGATTTTTCCGGAGGGGAGGCAGGGGCTCTGGTCGCCGGCGCTTCTGACCTCTCCCCTGCCACCAGCCAAGTGCTACGGACTCCGTGCTCCCTTTGTCCCACCCCCTGTCAAGTCTAATCTCCGGCAAACAGCCTGAACGGTACTCAAATCGCAAATGCCAAGCCTGATACGATGAAAAAGGCTGCACGCTCGGAATGGGATACCATA
>JABAOH010066758.1_pt1 | contig 36556 bp, 32 predicted proteins | sample 7062181 | NCBI WGS metagenome assembly JABAOH01 (sample SAMN14538630, study PRJNA623070) | marine sediment metagenome | biome: marine biome [ENVO:00000428]; feature: marine pelagic biome [ENVO:01000023]; material: deep marine sediment [ENVO:00002113]; isolation source: pool of 5 deep marine... | reverse complement strand
CAGCGCTGAAGAGGTCGACGACGTGCTGCAGAGAATCCAGGGATTCGATCCCGTCGGAGTCGGCGCCAAGGACCTGACCGAATGTCTGTGCATCCAGCTCAAGCACCTCGGCGAGGACGGCACCGCCGCCGAACAGATCGTGCGCTTCCACATGGACAAGCTGCAGGACCGGCGGTTCAAGGAACTCGCCGGGATCCTCGGGCTGGAGATGGACGACCTCGAGGCGGAGATCGAGATCATCCGCGGGCTCGATCCACGCCCGGGTCAGAAGTACAACACCGAGCGCAGCATGTACGTCGTCCCCGACGTCTACATCGTCAAGATCGACGACGAGTACCAGGTCCTGCTCAACGAAGAAGGCCTGCCGCGACTGCGCATCAGCCCGACCTACCGGCGTATGGTCGCGCGCGGCGCCGCCAAGGACACGCCGCGCGACGCCAAGGAATACGTGCGCAACAAGCTGCGCTCGGCATTCCGGCTGATCAAGAGTCTCGAGGAGCGTCAACGCACGATCTACAAGGTCGCGACGTCCATCGTGAAGTTCCAACGTGGGTTCCTCGATCACGGGGTCGAGCAGATGAAGCCGCTCGTCCTGCGCGACGTCGCCGAGGACATCGGCATGCACGAGTCGACCGTCAGCCGCGTGGTCAACAACAAGTACATGCACACCCATCGCGGCCTGTTCGAGATGCGTTTCTTCTTCCACAGCGGCATCGCTTCGAGCCGCGGTGGCGAGAGCGTCTCGTCGTTGACGGTCAAGGAGAAGATTCGCAAGATCATCGACTCCGAGGATTCGGCGAAGCCGCTATCGGATTCGGCAATCGTAAAGACACTGAAGGCGGAAGGGCTGCAGATTGCGCGACGAACCGTGGCCAAGTACCGGGAAGAACTCAAGATCCCGTCTTCGAGCCAACGGCGCCGTGCGTTCGGTTGAATCCTTTCTCCGGCTTAGGAACAGCGAGATCATGAGACACGGGAGGCGCGGATGATTCATCTGGACATGACCGGCCGGCAAGTGGAGATCACCCCGGCATTGCGAGAATTCGCGGAAGAGAAGCTGACCAAACTCGAGAAACTGCTCGACGGCCCGATCGAGGCGCACGTGGTCCTGGGCATCGAGAAGCATCGCCATTTCGCGGAGGTCCAGATCAAATCGAAGACGGGTGTCTTCACGGGACACCAGGAGACCGGCGATCTGTACGCTTCGATCCGCGAGGTTGCCGACAAGCTCGAACGGCAGGCGCTCAAGCACAAGGAAAAGATCCAGAACCACAAACACCGCCAGGGCCCTCGCGATCCGAAGATCGCGGCGGCCATCGAGGCGAACGCGACCGAGGAGGCCGGCAGCAGCGACGACTAGCGCCGGTTGACCCTCCGAGGGCCGACTGATAACCTCTGCAAATCGAGGACTTAGGGCCTTCGTGCGGTTAAGTGCGCGATCCGGGCCACGCTCGAGAAACCGCCGATGAAGAAACATGACGGCCAGATGAAGCCGAGACAGAGCCGGAACAAGGACGAGTGGGAGCGCACGACGCTCGCCGAGCAACTCGATCGGGCCGGGGAGCGCCCGGCCGACTTCTCGACCGTCTCCAGCCTGCCGATCGAACGCTTGGCCACGAGCGAGGATCTCGACGGCTGGGACCCGGGAACCGACCTGGGCCTGCCGGGGGAGTACCCCTACACCCGCGGCATCCACCCGACGATGTACCGCGGCCGGTTGTGGACGATGCGACAATTCGCCGGCTTCGGCTCCGCGGCCGATACGAACGAACGGTTCAAGTACCTGCTGGACCACGGCCAGACCGGCCTGTCGACCGCCTTCGACCTGCCCACGCTGATGGGCCGCGACAGCGACGACGAGATGGCCGAGGGCGAGGTCGGCAAGGAAGGCGTGGCGATCGACACGCTCGCCGACATGGAGCGCCTGTTCGACGGGATCCCGCTGGACCAGGTCTCGACCTCGATGACGATCAACGCTCCCGCAGCCGTCATCTTCTGCATGTACCTCGCGGTGGCCGAGAAGCAGGGCGTCTCGTTCGAGAAGCTCAACGGCACGCTGCAGAACGACATCCTCAAGGAGTACATCGCGCAGAAGGAGTGGATCTACCCGCCGCGGCCGAGCATGCGGATCATCACCGACCTGATGGCGTTCTGCACGCGTCACGTGCCGAAATGGAACACCATCTCGATCTCCGGGTACCACATCCGCGAAGCCGGCTCGACCGCGGTCCAGGAGCTGGCGTTCACGCTGGCCGACGGCATCGCCTACGTGCAGGCCGGGATCGATGCGGGGCTCGACGTCGACGCGTTCGCCCCGCGGCTCTCGTTCTTCTTCAACTCGCACAACGATTTCTTCGAGGAGATCGCGAAGCTGCGGGCGGCGCGGCGGATCTGGGCGCGTGTCATGCGCGAGCGCTTCGGTGCCAAGCAGGAGCGCTCCTGGAAGCTGCGATTCCACACGCAGACGGCGGGCTGTTCGCTGACCGCCCAGCAACCGCACAACAACATCGTTCGCGTCACGGTCCAGGCGCTCGCCGGGGTGCTCGGCGGGACCCAATCGCTGCACACGGACTCCTACGACGAAGCGCTGGCCCTGCCGTCCGACGATGCCGTCACGGTGGCGCTGCGCACGCAGCAGATCTTGGCCGAGGAGTCGGGCGTCACGAACACGGTTGACCCGCTCGCGGGGTCCTACTTCGTGGAGAGCCTCACGAACCGCGTGGAGCGCGAGGCGCTGGACTACATCGAACGGATCGATGCGATGGGTGGGATCGTGGCGGCGATCGAACGCGGCTACCCGCAGAAGGAGATCGCCGACGCCTCCTACAAGTACCAGCACCAGTTGGAAGACGGCTCGAAAACCATCGTCGGCGTGAACAAGTATGTCGCCGAGAACGAGACCCGGCCCCGGATCCTGCGCATCGACGACAGCGTCGGTCACAAGCAGATCGAGCGCCTGGCGCGGGTCAAGGCGGAACGCGATGCCGACCGGCTCGACGCCACGCTGGCGGCGTTGCGCAACGGCGCGGAAGGGGACGAGAACCTGATTCCGTTGATGCTCGATGCCGTGCGCGCGCACGCGACCGTCGGCGAAGTCTGCCAGGCACTGGTCCCCGTGTTCGGTACGTATCAGGAATCGTCTGTTCTCTAGGCTTATTCAAATGAGCGAACAACCCAAGCTAAGGCTGCTGGTCGGTAAGGTCGGTCTCGACGGGCACGATCGCGGGGCGAAGATCGTCGCCCGCGCGTTCCGCGACGCCGGCTTCGAGGTGATCTACACCGGGCTGCACCAGACCGCCGAGATGGTCGTCAATACGGCGCTCCAGGAGGACGTCGACGCGATCTCCCTGTCGATCCTGTCCGGGGCCCACAACCACCTGTTTCCCAAGGTGATCGGGCTGCTCAAGGAAAAGGGGGCGCAAGATATCCAGGTCTTCGGCGGCGGGATTCTGCCCGACGAAGATATCGCGAGTTTGAAGGAGGCCGGCGTCATGGAAGTATTTACCCCCGGGGCTTCGATGAAAGAGATCATAGAATGGGTCCGAGCGAACATTAAATCGCGCCGGTTGGACTGAGCATGCCCAAGACGATCCTGCTAGCCGACGACAGCTCGACGATCCGTAAGATCGTCGAGTTGACCTTCAACGGCACGGACATCCGTGTCGAAGCGTTCGACTCCGGAGCGGCGGCGCTGGAGAATCTCGATCGTATCGAGCCCGACTTGATCCTCGCCGACGTCGTCATGCCCGAGCCGACCGGATACGAGCTGTGCAAGCAGGTCAAGGCGCTGGGTGCCGGGATTCCGGTCGTCCTGCTCTCGTCGACGTTCGAGCCCTACGACGAGGAACTGGCCGCGGCCTGCGGTGCCGACCGGCATCTGGTCAAACCGTTCGAGTCCGGCACGCTGACGGACACCGTCCGAGAACTGCTGCAGCCCGCGACGCTGCCCGTCCTGGAGGGCAGTGACGAGCAGGAGGCCGAGCTCTCGCAGGTGGACGACGCCATCGAGGCGTTGATCGATGCCCCGGAGTCCGCGGAAGAGCGGTTCGCCGATTTCGATCGCATCGATGAGGAAGACGGTCTCCAGACACCCGCCGAGGAGCTTGACGAGCGACTGGTGGAGGCGGTCTCCAAGGCCGTTGTACGCCGGCTCTCCGAGCAGGTGGTGCGGGAGATCGCTCGCGAAGTCGTCCCGGATCTCGCCGAGCGCATCATCCGCGAGCGCATCCGGCAACTGGAAAACGAAGACTCCTGACGCCATGCCCATCGATAAAGAGTATTTACCCGGCGAGGTCGAGGCCCGCTGGATCCGACGCTGGGCCGAAGCCGATCTGTTCCGCGCCGATCCCGATGCCGGCAAGGACCCGTTCTGCATGGTCATCCCGCCGCCGAACGTCACCGGCAACCTGCACATCGGCCACGTGCTGGTCTACACGCTGCACGACGTCGTGGCGCGCTGGCGGCGCATGCAGGGGAACGACGTGCTGTGGTTGCCGGGCACCGATCATGCCGGCATCGCGACCCAGATGGTCGTCGAACGCGCGCTGCGCGACGAGGGCACCCAGCGGATCGAGCTGGGCCGTGAGGCCTTCGAGAAGCGCGTCTGGGAGTGGAAGGAGACCTACGGCAACCGCATCACCAACGCGCTTCGCACGCTCGGATCCTCCTGCGACTGGTCGCGCGAGCGCTTCACGATGGACGAGGGGCTGTCGCGGGCGGTCCGTACGGTATTCGTGCGGCTGTACGACGAGGGGCTGATCTATCGCGGTCGCTACATCGTCAACTGGTGCCCGCGGTGTCACACCGCGATCTCCGATCTGGAGACCGTCTACGAGACGGAGCTTGGCGCGTTGTACAAGCTGCGCTACCCGGCGTCCGACGGCGGTGAACCGTTGGAACTGGCCACGACGCGTCCGGAAACGTTACTCGGCGATACCGCGGTCGCCGTTCACCCCGACGACGAGCGCTACATGGAGCGCATCGGGGGACGCGTTGTCGTCCCGCTCGTGAACCGCGAGGTTCCGGTCATCGGTGACGGGATGGTCGACCCCGAATTCGGCACCGGGGTGGTCAAGATCACACCGGGGCACGACCCCAACGACTTCGCGGCCGGTCAACGGCACGGGCTCGACGAGATCCTCGTGATCGGCCCGGACGGCAGGATGACGGACAAGGCAGGTGCCGCCTACGCCGGGCTCGATCGCCACGTGGCGCGGGTCAAGGTCGTCGCCGACCTCGAGGCGGCCGGGCTGCTGCTGTCGGTCGATGAGTACGAGCACGCGGTCGGTCACTGCCAACGCTGCGGCGAGACCGTCGAGCCTCTGGTCTCGCGCCAGTGGTTCGTGAAAGTCGGCCCGCTCGCGAAACCGGCCATCGAGGCCGTCGAACGGGGCGCGACCGAGTTCGTCCCGGGCTCCTGGAGCAAGGTCTACTTCGAGTGGATGCGCAACATCCACGACTGGTGCATCAGCCGCCAGCTGTGGTGGGGGCACCGCATCCCGGCGTGGTACTGCGACGCCTGCGACAAGACGATCGTCTCCGAGCACGACCCGGACGCCTGCGAATGCGGCGGGCGACTGCGCCAGGACGAGGACGTGCTGGACACCTGGTTCTCGTCGGCGCTGTGGCCGTTCTCGACGATGGGCTGGCCCGACGAGACCCGCGACCTGGAGCACTACTACCCGACGCAGCTGCTGATCACGGGACACGACATCATCTTCTTCTGGGTTGCGCGAATGATGATGACGGGCTTGAAGTTCCGCGGAGACGTCCCCTTCAGCAAAGTCTACATCCACGGCCTGGTGCGCGACGCCAAGGGTCAGAAGATGTCCAAGTCGAAGGGCAACACGATCGACCCGCACGAGGTGCAGGAACAGTACGGCACGGACGCCGTGCGTTTCACGATGTCGATTCTCGCCGCCCCGGGCAACGACATCCCGCTGGCACCGGAGCGCATGGAAGGCTATCGCGCCTTCGCCAACAAGCTCTGGAACGCCACGCGTTTCGTCCTGCTGAAGACGGGTGACGCCCCGCCGTCCGCCTGGGACTCGGAGGAGCTCACGCTGGCCGACCGCTGGATCCTTTCGCGTTTCTCGGCCAACCTCGAGGCCGTCGATCGAGGCCTGGAGGGCTTTCGCTTCGATCACGCGGCCGACGCGCTCTATCACTTCGTCTGGGGCGACTTCTGCGACTGGTACATCGAGCTGACCAAGCCGAGCTTCCAGGCCGCTGCGGACGCGCGACGGACGGAGGTCACTCGCTCGGTCCTGCTCTCGATCCTCTCGGGAATGCTACGGATGCTGCACCCGATCATGCCGTTCATCACCGAGGAACTGTGGGAGAAGCTCCCGGGATGCGAAGGCTTCCTGGCCACGGCTCCGTGGCCGCAGCGGGACGCGTACGCCAACGATGCGGCGGCGGAAGCGCAGATGGCGTTGTTGCAGCAAACCGTGGTGAAGATTCGAAACCTTCGGGCGGAGTCCGGGATCGATGCCGGCAAGCGCATCGCGGTGTTGCTGCACGCCGAAGACGACGAGGTGGCCGCGATGCTGACGGCGCAGCGCGATTTGATGGCCACGCTCGTCCGTGCCGAGTCGATCGAGATCGTCGAGGCGATCGATGACTCCCTGATCGCCGCCCGCGGCCTGGCCGGCGCAATCCACATCGCGCTCCCGCTCGAGGGCTTGCTCGACCTCGACGCCGAGCGCGAGCGCTTGGGCAAGGATCTGGCCAAGATCGCCAAGGAGCTCGACGCGCGCAACAAGAAACTGGCGAACAGCTTCTTCACGGAGCGCGCCCCCGCCGAGGTCGTCGAGAAGGAGCGTTCGCTGCAGAAGGAGCTGGCGTCACGCAAGGCACGGTTGGAAAAGAACCTCGCCAACCTGGGATCGACCTGATGCAACTCGGCCACGAGGACCTGCAAGGGCTGGTCCGACGGGCCCTGCACGAAGACCTCTCCGAGACCGGAGACCTGACATCGAATACGATCCTGCCCGCGAAGGCGACCGCCGACGGTCGGTTCGTGGCGCGCCAGCCGTTGACGCTCGCCGGGATCCCGTTCGCGGCTCAGGTCTACCACCAGCTCGACCCGTCCCTGGGTTTCGAGGTCTTCCACCGCGACGGGGAGGATGTTCCCGAGGGTGAGTGTGTTGCCTTGGTTCGCGGCTCGGCGCGGGCGATACTGGCCGGCGAACGCACCGCGTTGAATTTCCTCATGCGGCTGAGCGGGATCGCGACGGCGACCCGTAACTGCGTTCGGGAGATCGCTGGTACCGGGGCGGCGATCCTCGACACGCGCAAGACGGCACCGGGGTTGCGCGCGGCGGACAAGTACGCGGTTGCCTGCGGGGGCGGGCAGAACCATCGTTTCGGCCTGTACGACGCCGCGATGATCAAGGACACGCACCTGGCGGTGGATCCCGATATCGGCAAGGCCGTGGCCGCATTGCGCGGCAAGGCCGTTCCGTCGGAACAGATCACCGTCGAGGTCCGTGACCTGGAGCAGCTGCGCCAGGCGATCGAGGCGGGGGCAGGACGCGCGCTGCTCGACAACATGGAGCTGGAGACGATGAGGCGGGCCGTGGGCATGGCCGCGGGGCGCATCGTCCTCGAGGCCTCCGGAGGGCTACAGCCGGGCGGGCTCCGCCCCGTCGCGGAAACCGGGGTCGACTGCCTGAGCCTCGGCTTCCTGACCCACTCGGCTCGCGCCGCGGACATCGCTCTCGAGACGGAGCCGCAGCGCTGAGCACGCTTTCCATCGAGCGGCTGGAGCCGCGCCTCGTCAGCACACGCTTTGCGGGACGCGGGCACCATTTCGAGCGGGTCGAATCGACGAACGACACGCTCCACGGGCTGGCTCGATGCGGGGCGCCGGCGGGGACGTTCGTGTTGGCCGACGGGCAGACCGCGGGCCGCGGCCGGCGGCGAAGGTCGTGGGTCAGCCTTCCCGGCAAGGGGCTCTACCTCTCCGTGTTGTTCCGGCCACCGCCGGGGCCGCCGACCCGTTGGACCCTCGGCGCCGCGGTCGCCGCGTGTGACGCCTGCCACGCTCTCGGCGCGGAGACGGTCACGATCAAGTGGCCCAACGATCTCCTCGCGGGCAGGGACAAGCTCGGAGGAATCCTCGTCGAGACACGTTCGGCCGGTGGCGCCGTGGACGAGCTGATCGTCGGACTCGGCGTCAACGTCCACCACGATGACGCGGAAATCAAGTCGATCGGCGTTCGCGGCGTCACCTCGTTGCACCGCGCCGTGCCATCGGGCATGGTGGGGAGCCGGACGGAGTTGGCGGGCGCATTCCTGAAACGCATGGATGAGGTCGCCACGTCGCTCGAGGGAGGAAACTGGTCCGCGGTGGCCGCGGCCTGGCTGGATCGCGCCCCGCGGGCGCATGGCGCCCCGGTTTCGGTCAGCGGAGTCGACGGAGCGACCTGGAGCGGCGTTTCCGCCGGGCTGGCCGAGGACGGCGCGCTGGTGGTCGAGGATGCCGCGGGGCAGCTCCGGCCGGTAAGACAGATCGAAGCGGTACGCTTCACGGAGGATTAGCGATGCTCCTCGCCGCCGACGTCGGGAACACCCACACCGTGCTCGGGCTGTTCGAGAAAGACCGACTCGCCGCCGACTGGCGCGTCGCGACACGCCACGACATGACGCACGACGAGCTCGGCGTCCTGTGGCGCTCGTTGCTCGACCAGGCCGGCCTCGCGGACGCGCCACTCGAGGGGATGATCATTTCCTCCGTCGTGCCCGATCTGGACGGAGCGATCGCACTCACGGCGAAAAAGTACTTCGACCGGAAGCCGCTCTTCGTCGGACCGGGGATCAAGACCGGTATGCCGATCCTGTACGAGAACCCGCACGAGGTCGGCGCCGATCGCATCGTCAACGCCGTCGCCGCCAAGCAGCGCTACGGCGCACCGGTCGTGGTGCTTGACTTCGGCACGGGAACGACGTTCGACGTGGTCTCGCCGAAAGGGGAGTACCTGGGCGGTGTGATCGCTCCCGGGCTCGGCGCTTCGGCCGAAGCCCTGTTCAGCAAAGCCGCCCGCCTGCACCGCGTCGAGGTGCGCCGCCCGGAGCGGGTCGTCGGCCGCAACACCGAGCAGAGCCTGCGCGCCGGCCTCTATTACGGTTACCTGGCGATGATCGAGGGGCTGATCGCGCGCATCCTGGAGAGTCAGGAGCAGCCGGCACCGGTCGTGGCGACCGGTGGTCTCGCCACGGTGTTCGAAAAGGATCTGACAATGCTGCATGCGGTGGATCCGGGGCTCACGCTGGAGGGGTTGCGGTTGATCTGGCAGAGGAACCGCTGACCGGCGCCTGCCGTCGGAAGCGCCGCGTGGGCAGGACGGGTAAATTGATCCGATCATGAAGATCCTCGTCGTCTGCTCCGGCAACATCTGCAGAAGCCCGATGGTCGCGGAGTACCTGAAGCACCGTCTCGGCCGCGAGGGGCTGTCGCACGTGGTGGTGTCGTCGGCCGGGACGCTCGGGATCAACGGCGCGCCCGCCGCCGCGGAAGCGATCGAGGCGATGGCCGAGGTCGACGTCGATCTGCAAGGGCATCGCTCGAGGGGGATCAGCGCCGCCGACATCCAGAGCAGCGACATGGTCATCGTGATGGACCACCGGCACCTGGAGGAACTCGCGGTGCGCTACCCGACGGGGCGGGACTTCCGCTACCTGCTGCGTCAGTTCGAGAAGGGGCCGGAGCCCGCGTCGAGTGGTCGCGATCTGCAAGATCCCATCGGCTCCGAGCTCGCGGTCTTTCGGAAACAACGCGAGGTCCTCCGGGTCTGCGTCGACCACCTCGTGCTGCATCTCAAGCACACGCTGCCGTCATGATTCCCGCGCGACGATACGCGCGGGAGATCGAGTCGCGATGGACCGCGCTGCTCGAACGGCCGGTGGTCTTCGGCGAACGTGACTGGGCGCTGATCTGTGACTGGCATGCCCGCGGGATCCCGCTGACGCTGATTGAAGATGCGTTCGAGCAGTTCGGAGAGAAGCTCCGACGGTGGCGTAGGTCACCGCGAAACCTCGGTGCCGTGGCCCCGCTGGTCGACGAAGCCTGGCGCACGGTGCTCGAGGGAAGGATCGACGGCGAGCAAGACGCCGGACGAAGTATCGGCCCGACGGCACGAGAGTCCTGGGAGCGTCGGATCGGGGACCTCGTGGGCCCTTTACGCGACTGGCTCCGGGATCTTCTCGACCGGCTCGACGCGGGTGCCCCGGCCCAGGAGTGCGAGGCGTCGCTCCGCGAGGGTTTGCTGGACCATCTCCCGGCTGGGTTGCGTTCCGAGATCGAGTCGGAAGTATCGGCAGAACTCGGAGCCTTTCGTGAGCGCATGAGCCCGGAGATCTGGCGCTCGACGCGTGACGCGGCACTGTTTTCGGCGGCCCGTCGGCGGCTCGGTTTGCCGCCTCTGAGCGATCCTGCACCGTCCCCCAAAGGCGATGAAACCTTTTGACGGTCTCCGCCGTTATTTCCATTGAACGCAGCGCTTCTGAGCCAAGATGGAGGGGCCCGGCCGTGACCAGCAACTGGATGGCAACACGATGGATGCTCTGCGCGGTGCTCGCGTTGGGCTTGGCGGCCTGTTCGAACTGCTCGGGTAGCGGGGCCGCACCGGCCGTCACCGAGGCGGCCACCGAAAAAGAAGAGGACGCGATCGCGGTCCGCACGGGACCCCTCAAACGAGAGACGTTGTCCGAGCTTTATGCGACGACGGCAACGCTGCGTGCCGACAAGCTGGCCACGGTCACGGCCCGGACCGAGGGCGTGGTGCAACGCCTGCTCGTCGAGGAGGGCGACTCGGTGAAGGCCGGTCAACCGCTGGCCGAGCTCGAAAACGAAGAACAGAAGATCGCGCTCGAACGGGAGCGCACCGCCGCGGAGACACTGAAACGGGAGTTTGAACGCGCCGGGAAGCTCCATCAACAGGGACTGATGAGCGACGAGGAATTCGAGACCGCCCGCCGTTCCGCGAAAGAATCCGAGCACTCCGCCGATCTCGCCGAGTTGCAACTCGAACGCACCACGATCCGGGCGCCGTTCTCCGGGCGGGTGCTGACCCGGCACATCGATCCGGGCGCCACCGTGGGCAACGGGACCGCCGTGTTCGACCTCGCCGACCTGAACCCGCTGTACGCCGACATCGGAGTGCCCGAACGGCACATCCGACAGCTTTCGGTCGGCCAGGAGGTACGCATCTCCGCCGATTCCTTCGACTTGAAGACCATGGCCCGCATCGAGCGCATCGCGCCGCTCGTCGACGTGGAGAGCGGTACGGTCAAGGTCACGCTCGCCGTCCATGGCCAAACCGGATTGCGCCCTGGGACCTTCGTTCGGGCCGATGTCGTGATCGACACCCACGAAGACACCTTGGTGGTTCAGCGCGCGGCGCTGGTCCCCGAAGGGCGCCGCTGGCACATGTTCCGGCTCAACGACGCCGGCACCCACGTCGAGCGGATCGAGGTCCGGCGCACCTTCGAGGAAGGCGATCGCGTGGAGATTGCGCCGGTCGATCCCGCGGTACCGTTGAGCGAGGGCGATCGCATCGTGGTCGTGGGCGCGTCGGCACTGAGCGACGGAGTACGCGTCGATCCCGGTTCGAGCGAGACCGCCCAGAACAACGGGGCCGGCCATGACGCTTCCTGAGTTCTCCGTCCGACGTCCGGTCACCGTCGGTGTTTCGATGCTGACGATCGTGATCTTCGGGCTGCTCACCGCGCGCCAGCTTCCGATCGAGCTGCTGCCCGATCTGTCCTACCCCACGCTGACCATTCAAACCGAGTACCCCGATGCAGCACCGACCTCGGTGGAGCAGTTCGTGACGCGTCCGATCGAGGAATCCGTCGGCGCGATCTCGGGCCTGCGCAACATGCACTCGGTGTCGCGAGCCGGGACGTCGGAAGTGATCCTCGAGTTCGACTGGTCGGAATCGATGGACTACGCGGCGATGGAGGCGCGCGACAAGGCCGGCTTGGCCGAACTGCCGCGCGAATCCGGGCGGCCGCGCGTACTGCGCTTCGACCCCTCGCTCGATCCGATCGTGCGGCTGGCACTCCTCGGCGAGCGACCGCTCGACGAGATGCGTCAAATCGCAGAGCGTTGGCTCAAGCCGCGACTCGAGTCGGTTCCCGGTGTCGCCGCGGCCAAGGTCCGCGGCGGTCTCGACCCCGAGATCCAGGTCGAGGCCGACGAGGATCGTCTCGCCGCTCTCGGCCTGACGTTGGACGACCTGGCCCAGGCCTTGCGGCAGGAGAACGTCAACCGACCGGGCGGGACCGTGAAGGATCTCGGCGCCGTGTACCTCGTTCGCACGCTGCACGAGTTCGAGGACCTCGATCAGATCCGGCGCACGGTCGTACGCGAAAGCGGGAACCGCACCGTGCATGTCGAAGATGTCGCCGTGGTTCGTCGGGGCCACCGCGACCGCACGGAGGTCACGCGCTTCGACGTCAAGGAATCGGTCGAGTTGGCGCTTCACCGAGAAGGGTCGGCCAACACGGTGTTCGCCGCCAAGGCTATCGAGGAGGAGCTCGTACGTCTCCGCCGTGAGCTCGCCGAGGACCTGAGCGTCGTCCTGCTCACCGATCAGTCGCGTTACATCGAGTCGGCGATCGGTCAGGTCTGGTCGGCGGCATGGCTCGGCGGCTTGATCGCCATGATCGTCCTGTACTTTTTCCTGCGCGACCTGAGCGCCACGGCGATCGTCACGGCGACCATCCCGATCTGCGTGATCGCCACTTTCCTGCCGTTGCAGCGTGCCGGTGTGACGCTCAACATCATGTCGCTCGGCGGGCTGGCCCTGGGCATCGGCATGCTGGTCGACAACTCGATCGTGGTGCTCGAGGCGATCGACCGCTATCGCAAGCAGGGACTGTCCAGGAGGCAAGCGGCCGGTCGGGGAGCCGGCGAAGTCGCAGCGGCGGTCACGGCCGCGACGCTGACGACCATCTGCGTGTTCCTGCCGATCGTCTTCGTCAAGGGCGTCGCGGGACAGCTGTTCTACGACCTGGCCGTGACGGTCTGCTGCTCGCTCGCGGCCTCCCTGCTCGTGTCGTTGACGCTGATACCGATGCTCTCGTCGCTGGACTGGAAGACCGTGCGACGCATCGAGCCGGGCGAGCTGTTCCGCGGCACGCCGGCCGGGGCCACCTGCGCGCTTCCCGCAGGCGCGATCAAGATCGGTCCGATGGTGTTCCTTCCGCTGGGCGCGGATCCGGGCCGGTTCAACCGTCTGCTGGGCTATGCGTTGTTCCCGTTCCGGTTGTTGCTCCGGGTCGCGGTTGCCGGGCTGATCTTGCACGCGCTCAAAGCCCTCGCCTTCGCGCTTCTCGCGGTCCTGGCGGGGCTGTGGTGGGTCGCCAGGAAGGTGCTCGGCGTCGTGTTCGGCCCGTTATCGGCCCTGCTGGAGACCGTTCGCCGAGCCTACCCGGGCTTCCTCCGGGGTGCCCTGCGCTGGCGCTGGGCCATCCTCCCGGTTTCCTTCGGCCTGTTCATGGGGGCGCTCGGTTTGATCCCCACCCTGGGAACCGATCTCGTACCGGATCTTGCACAGGGGGAGTTCGCGTTTCGCATGAAGCTGCCCGAAGGCACCCCGCTGCACGTCACTTCGGAGGTGGTCGAGCGCGTCGAAAGGCGTCTGGCCGGCGACCCGCGGTTCCGACGTGTCTTCTCCGTCGTGGGCAGCCTGCCGTCGACGGCATCCGGACGCCAGACGCTGGGCGAGAACCTGGCCCAGCTCAACATGGTGCTGCCCGAGGCCGCCCGTGCGGGCGCCGAAAAGGAGGCCGTGGCCAGGGTGCGTGAGGTGCTCGATCTGTTCCCCGACGTCGAGGCGGAGTTGGTCCACCCATCCGTGCTCACGGTGCAACCGCCGATCGTGGTGCGGCTGTTCGGCGAGGATCTCGATGACCTGGAAACCGCCTCGGCATCCGCGACGGAGCGTCTCACACGCGTCGCGCACCTGCGGGATATCACGACCAGTTCCGAGCCGGGTAATCCGGAGATCACGATCGACCTCGACCGCGACCGCGCCGCCCGGCTGGGCATCCGTGTCGACCCCTTGTCGCACTCGTTGCGGCGGCAGATCGGTGGCGAGATCGTCGGCCAGTTCCGTGAGGCCGAGGAGCGCTTGGATATCCGGTTGCGCGCCGAGGAGCGCTCGCGCGACCGGGCGGAATCGATCCGCGACCTGCGCTTCCGGCTCGACACCGGAGCGGTCATCCCGGTGTCGGCCGTCGCGGAGGTGGAGCTCGGCCGTGGACCTGCCGCGATTCATCGCGCCGACGGCTCGCGCGTCGTGCAGATCACCGCGGAGATCGAGGACGCCGATCTCGGAGGTACGCTCGACACCGTGCGCGAGGCGATCGCCGGCTTCGACCTGCCGAACGGTGTCGTGGCCGAGATGGCCGGCCAGGACGAGGAGCTGGCGACCTCACTCGACAGTCTGAAGCTGGCACTCTCGCTGGCGATCTTCCTGGTCTACGTCGTGATGGCGGTGCAGTTCGAATCGCTGCGGTACCCGCTGGTGATCCTGCTCACGGTCCCGCTCGGTCTTGTCGGGGTCGTCGCCGCGCTGTACCTCACGGGAACCAGCATCAGCGTGCTGGCCCTCATCGGCGCGGTGATGCTCGCCGGGATCGTGGTCAACAACGCCATCGTGCTCGTCGACGCGATCAACCGCAGGCGTCGCGCGGGTAACGATCTGGAAGATTCGATTCGCGAGGCGGGCGCCGAACGGTTGCGCCCGATCCTGATGACGACTGCGACGACCGTTTTCGGGCTGCTGCCGCTGGCGCTCGGTATCGGAGCCGGGGACGAGCTGCGCCGACCGATGGCCTGGACCGTGATCGGAGGACTGACGGCCGGTACGCTGCTCACCCTGGTCGTGATCCCGTGTCTCTACCGCAGCATGACGCGCGCCTCGTTCGAGCGGGCCGGGCTTGCCGATCCCGGTCGGGCCGATCCCGTCTCGAAGGGCGTGCTCCCGTGAAGAGCCTGATCGATCTGCCGCTGGATCGACCGGTCTCGATCGTGATGCTGCTGGTCTGCCTGACGGTGCTCGGTGTGGTCGCCGTCACCGAGATTCCCATCAGCTTCCTGCCCACGATCAACGAGCCCGAGATCGACATCGGCGTGCCCAACCCCGGCAGCCACCCGCTGGAGAACCTGCGCCAGGTCGTCCAGCCGATCGAGGAGGAGGTCGCCTCCATCCCCGGGGTGCGCAACATCTACAGCTCGGCGGGGATCGGCAGCGCGAACGTCTCGGTGCGTTTCGACTGGGGCGTCGACGTGCCGCTGAAGAAGATCGAGGTCCGCGAGGCGGTCGATCGCGCGCGCGACCAGCTGCCGTCGACGATCGGACACATCAAGGTGGAAGGGGACACCGACGGCGGCCAGGCGCAGGTCATCGGCGGCCGCATCTCGGCGGTGCAGGATCTTTCGGAGTCGTGGGATCTGCTCGACCGGCGTATCCGCCGCCCACTCGAGCGGATCAAAGGCGTGGCCAGCGTCAACCTGTACGGGGTCGACCGGCAGGAGTTACGCATCGATCTCGAGCTCGAGGCAATGCGCGCCCACAACATCCCGATCGAGCATCTGATCGGAGCGGTCAACGCCGCCAACCTCGATCTCGACCTCGGTGTCGTGCGAACAACCCAGCTGCGTTACGACGTCCGAACGGACGGACGCTTTCGCGACCTCGAAACGGTACGCCGCCTGTCGATCGCGCCGGGCGTCACGCTGGCCGATCTCGCCGACGTCAGCGTGCGCGAACCGACGCTGCGGCGCGGCCGGCATCTCAACCGTAAGTTCGCAATCGGTTTCGACGTGTTCAAGGAGGCCGGCGCGAATACCGTCGAGACGGTCGCCCGCATCACCGATCGCATCGACGAGATCCGCGCCGACCCGCAACTGCAGGGCATCGATGTCGTGTTCTGGGACAACCAGGCCGACGAGATCCTCGGCTCGCTCCGAGGGTTGCGTAATGCGGGGATCTACGGCGGGTGCCTGGCGCTGGTCGTCCTGTTCCTGTTCCTGCGGCGCGTGGCGACGACGGCGATCGTCGCCGTCGCGATCCCGTTCTCGATCCTCGTCACCTGTGGCGGGATGTACCTGTTCGGCCTGGATTTCAACGTGCTCACGATGCTCGGGCTGATGCTCGGCGTCGGCATGCTCGTGGACAACGCGGTCGTGGTGATCGAGAACATCTACCGGCTGCAGGCCAAGGGCATGACGCCCCGCGATGCCGCGCGGGAGGGCCTGAAGCAGGTCTCGATGGCCGTGCTGGCCGCGACCGCGACGACCGTGATCGTGTGGTCCTGGTTGTTCGTGACCGAGCCCGACACGATGAAGATCCTAATCGGGCAGGTCGCGCTGGTGATCTGTCTCGCCGTGGCGTGCTCGTTGCTGATCTCGGTGACGTTCATTCCGTTCGCGGCGGCTCGGTTCGCGCCGCAAGGCGATCTCTCGCCGGGTTTCGTGATGCGCCGTCTGCTTCCGGCCTACCGCGCCGTGTTGCGCTGGACGCTGCGCCATCGTGTGGTGACGCTCGTCGGTCTGATCCTGCTCGCGGCCAGTTCGGCCTACCCGATCGGCGTCATCGAGAAGAGCGGCGAGCCGCGCCACCAGACCCGCGACGTCCTGATCCTCTACCAGGTGCACGACGCCTCGACGGTCGACGTGCTCGAAGGCTACGTCAACATCGTCGAGGACTGGGTCGACGCCAATCGTGAGCGACTCGGTGTGACGGACCTCTACTCGTGGTATTCCGAAGAGAACAACTCGTGTCAGACCCGGGTTTACCTGCCGCCGCGGCAGGCAACCGAGGCACGCTTCAAGAAGCTACAGAAAGAGTTGATGGAGGGGCTGCCGGNNCGGGGGCACCATCGCGGCCCCCGTTCGGGTGGGTTCGTCTCCGTCTCGGTCCACGGCGAGGACCCCGAGTACCTCGAAGAGCTCGCGCTCGGCGTCGAGCAGCGCTTGTTCCCGCTCGACCACGTTACCGAGGTGTACGGGCCCACGATCACCGGACGGGAAGAGCTCCGCGTGCACATCGAGCCCGAACGCGCGCGGGTGTCCGGCCTGACGCCTGAGGAGATCGCCCGGGCGATCGGCTTTACCTTTCGCGGTCAGAACCTGCGCCGCTTCCCCGGTCCGAATGGTGAGATCGAGATGCTCGTCGGCTTGCACGAGACGGTCAAGCCGGGGGTTGCGGCCCTCGTGGACCTCCCGATCCCGACGCGGGATGGCCGCACGGTCGCGTTGCTGACCGTCGCCGATGTCGAGCGCGCCCGTACGCCGAACCACATCGGCCGCGAGCAACGCCGCACGACCCAGCGCGTCACGGTGCAATTCGACGACGAGGCCACGACGACGGCCGAGATGCGCGAGCTCGTCGCGGCGGAGATGGCTCAGGTGAGATTCCCGGACGGCTATCGATGGGACTGGGGCCAGCGCGACCACGAGCAAGACGACGCGCTGGGTGTGATGCTGTTCGGCGTCGGTGTCTCGATGATCGTCGTCGTGCTCCTGATGATGGCGCTGTTCGAGTCCGTGACCCAACCGTTCGCGATCCTGATCACGCTGCCGCTGGCGTTGGTCGGAGCGTTCTGGGGCCTGTGGGCCTTCGGTTTCGTCTTCGAGATACTGGCCTTCATCGGAGTCATCATCCTGATCGGTGTGGTCGTCAACAACGGGATCGTGATGGTTGACCACGTCAACCAGCTGCGCCGCAAGGGTGTCGACCGCTCGACCGCGGTCGTCGAGGGCTGCGGGGACCGCCTGCGACCGGTATTGATGACCGTGATCACGACCATTGTCGGTCTGATCCCGCTGGCGATCTCCAGCTTTACCGTGGCGGGGGTGTACATCCAGTCGCTCGCCGTCGCGATGATCTGCGGGCTCGCCTCGTCCACGATCTTCACGCTGGTCGGCTTGCCGGTCTGGTACTCGGCGGTGGAGGATTTCGGCGCCATCATCGCCGGATTGTTCCCCCGGCGCCGTGCGAGTCTCGCGGGAGAACACGTCCTCGAAGGAGTCGACTGACTCCGGGTGAGTATGATGGGTGGGTCCCGCGCCTCCCGCCCGGTGCCGCATGCTCGACCAGGCCCCCCGGCGGCCTGCGCTTCTTCCGGCGATCCTGTTCCTGGCAGCCGCCTGGGCGACGCCACCACCGACCGTGCTCCTGCTCGGCTTGGGGGCCGTCGTCTGGATCCTGCACCGGCGGCTGCTCAGGCGCTTCGATGCCGCCCTCCTGATCCTCCTCGCTATCCTGGGAACGTTCGCCGGGTGGGACGCGGACAGGCGCCGAGCGCAGCGGCTGGGCGACGCCGCGATCTCGCTGCCCATCGGGGTGCCGTTCGAGCGCTCGTGGGCAGGCAGCCTGGTCGGACGTCCGCAACGCATCGATCGACTCGGTTGGCTCGTTGTCGTGGATGCCCGGCCGCTGCGCCTTCGACTGGAGCTTCCCACACCGACCGTGGAGGAGCGCGAGCGCCTGGCCCGCCTGTCTGCGGGGCAACGAGTGCGTCTGTGGGCGCGCGTCCGGATCGATGCGGAAACCGGCACCGCACGGGGTTGGGTCAAATCCTCCCGACTGATCGAACGCCTCGACGGCACGGTCTCGTCACCGAGGTACATCGTTCAGCGTGTTCGAGATCGGTTACAGGATCGTCTAGCAACGCTTTACGGCCACAACGAGGAAGAGCTCGGGTTCCTGTCGGCGGTTCTGCTGGGGCAGCGAAGCGCACGGGCACCCGACTTGGAAGCCCGTCTGCGGGCAAGCGGATTGGCGCATCTGCTCGCGATCAGCGGGCTCCACGTCGGGATCGTGGGCGGGTTCCTGGTCAGCGCGGCCCGGCGTGCATCGAGAAGCCCGTGGCTCAGGGCCGCGGTGGCGGGCGGAATGCTGGTCGCGTTCGGCGCGGTGGTCGGGGGCGCCGTGCCTGTGGTTCGCGCCGTGGCGGCGGTCCTCGTCTTACTCGTCGGCGAGGCCCTGGGACGGGAAGGAGAGCCCCTCAACCGGCTTGCCTGTCTGGTGATCTCCTTGGGTCTGATGCTCCCGGATCGTCTCCCGACACCGGCGTTTGCCCTGAGCTTCGCGGCGACGGCAGGAATCCTCATTGCTTTGGATGGAGACGACGGGGCGCCGCCGCAGGGCCAAGTCTCCGCCGCTGTCCGGATCTCCTGCGCCGCCTACCTAGCGACGGCGCCGCTCTCCGCGATGCACTTCGGACAACTGGCGCCATGGGCGCTCGTGACCAACCTCCTGGCAGTCCCTTGCCTGATGCTGCTGCTTGCGGGCGGGTACGCCTCTTTGTTGCTCGCGGATGTCCCCGTGGTCGTCGACGTGACCGTCGTGCTGACCCGAACGGGCTTCGCCGGCATCGATGCGATTGCCCGTCTGGTCGATGGACTGCCCGCCAGTCCCATGTTCGTTGCCCGCATCGATTCGCTCGAATGCGCTTTCGTGTGTTGCCTCGCGCTGGCGGGTTGGCTCGCGAAGCCGCGGCCGATCCGCATCGTCGCGCGCGCATCCTTCGCCCTGTCGATCGTGTGGCTCCACCTCGGACCACCTCCTGTCGTGCCGGGCGGGCCGGTCGCCCTGCTGCTGGACGTCGGCCAGGGCCAGGCTTTGCTCTGGCGCGATGAGAAGGGAACGACGCTGATCGACGCGGCCGGTCGCGGCTACGGTCGTTGGGACCCCGGAGGCCGGGTCGTTCGCCCCGCTTTGCTGGAGCGCGGGATCCGCCGTATCGACCGCCTGGTCCTCTCACACGGGGACGCCGATCATGCCGCCGGCGCCTTCGCACTGATCGAAGCTTTCGAGATCGGCGAGCTGTGGCTCGGTCCGCAATGGTGGGCCGATCCGAGGCTGGGAGAGATCGCCGCCGCAGCACACGATCGGGGCGCGGCCGTGCGCTTGGTCGCACGGGGCGACGCCGAGGACGGGCTCCGCGTCCTCGCGCCCGGACGACACCGGGGTGGCCGGGACGGAAACGCTCGATCCCTCGTCCTGACACTCGGCGTCGATCCGTGGACGCTCTTCGTCCCGGGAGATCTCGACGGCGCTCCGCTGGAGCGCTTCCTCGCCACCGAATCGGTCCCCGCCGCGGGGGCCCTCGTGCTGGCGCACCACGGAAGTCGGCGCGGCACACCGGACGGGCTGCTCGACCGGCTACGTCCGCACGTCGCGGTCGTTTCTTGCGGCCGGCGCAACCGCTTCGGCCACCCGGATCCGCTGACGGTCCGGCGGCTCAGTGAACGCGGCGTACCGCTGTGGCGAACGGACCATCACGGGACGATCCGGCTCGAGGCTCAGCCGCAGGGTTGGGTCGTCGAAGCGGAGCGTTGAATCAATCGAAGAGGCGCACGGGAAGTAGCGTGAAGCAGGCCACGAAGAGCAACAATGCCGCAACGGCGAGCCACGTCCGCGCGCGTCCGAGCGGAACCGATTCCGTCCACACGGGCGGGTGCTTGTCGCGCATCCACAGCAGGATGCCGAGCCACAGGAGGTACATCGGCGGCTGCCAGAGAGACAGCGCGTAGACGACGGATCCTGCGGCCAGCACGATGGCGGCGCGTGAGAACAGTCGGTGAGTCCGGCGCGAGACCGCGTACGCGATGTGCCCGCCGTCGAGCTGTCCCGCCGGGAACAGGTTCAACGCCGTGATGAGAAAACCACCCCAGGCAGCGGCCAGTGTCCCGTTGATCGCGAGCGTCTCGCCGGGCCGGAGGAAGTCGGCGATCCAGCCAGCGGCCAGCGGCGGAACGAACAACGCGCCACCGCCTTCGATGCCGGCGGGTACCGTCTCGGCCGTCCAGACACCGGCTACGCGCGCGGCCATCGCGACCACGAACCCGGCGACGGGCCCGGCCAACGCCACGTCGAACAGGGCCCGGCGATCCGGGATCGGGGCACGGATACGGATGACGGCTCCGATGGTCCCGAACGCGAACACGGGGAGCGGAAGGAAGTAGGGCCAGGTCGCCATGATGCGGTAGCGGCGGCAGGCGATGTAGTGCCCCATCTCGTGAGCGCCGAGGATCGCGAACAGCCAACCAGCGAAAGGTAGCCCGGCACGACATCGCAACAGGAAGTCGCGCAGGTCGCTGGGCAGGAAACCGTAACGAGCGCTCTCGTCCAGCAGGTGGGGAGCGACGTCCCAGTTCATGCCCCCGGAGTACGCCATGCTGACGAAGGTCACGACCGCGAGGACGACCTGGGACCCGCGCAACGGAAGCGGGCGCCACGGCGGCACGGATGCGGCTGGGCCGGGGACTTCAGTCGGAACGGAGATCGCGCAGGTTCTTCCCGGGTTTGAAACGGATCGTCTTGCCCGGCGGGATCTTGACCTCGCGACCCGTGCGCGGGTTGCGGCCGATGCCCTTCTTGCGCGGCTTGACCTGGAACACGCCGAAGCCGCGCAGCTCGATCCGCTCGCCGCGCTGCATCGCCGCCTTCATCGCCTCGAACACCGCCTCGACCGCCTCGACGGCCTTGACCTTGGTGATCCGGGCGTCTTCGGCAACTCGATTGATGATGTCGGCCTTGATCATCCCGTTCGCTCCTGCTCTGTTCGAGGATCCCGCGCCACAAATGGCGCTCTAAATCTATACAATCAGGCCACTTAGCGTCAAGGGTCGAAAACGGAATCGATCCGACCGTGCTAGCTTGCTCCCATGTCCGGACCCCTCGTCGCCATCGTCGGCGCCCCCAACGTGGGCAAGAGCACGCTGTTCAACCGCATGGTCGGCAAGCGCCACGCCATCGTGACCGACCAACCGGGGGTGACCCGCGACCGGTTGTACGGTGACGTGGAACGCGACTCGCTGCGGTTCCGCCTCGTGGACACGGGCGGTCTTACGCCAAACACCGCCGCGCCCTTCGCCGACGAGATCATGCAGCAGGCGTCGACCGCGATCCGCGAGGCCGCGGTGCTGCTGTTCGTGCTGGACGGCCGAGCAGGGGCAACCGCGATCGACCACGACGTGGCCCTGCTGTTGCGCCGGAGCGATCGCCCGATCGTGCTCGTGGCCAACAAGATCGACGGCGACAAACACGAGCCGTTGATCCACGAACTCCACGAGCTGGGTCTCGGCGAGCCGCTTCCGCTGTCCGCCGAACACGGCCGCGGGATGGACGAGCTCTACGAACGCCTGGAGGCGCTGCTGGCCGATGCCCCGGAGCCGTTCCCCGACCCGGAAGGCGAAGGCCCCCTGAAAGTGGCGATCGTGGGCCGCCCGAACGTCGGGAAGTCGTCACTCGTGAACCGGTTGGTCGGTGAAAAGCGCGTCATGGTCAGCGACATCCCCGGCACGACTCGCGACGCGATCGACACGCTGCTACGTATCGGCGAGCGGCGCTACCTGCTGATCGACACTGCCGGGATCCGCCGCCCGGGACGCATCCGCGAACGCGTCGAACGCTTCTCGATCGTGCGCGCGAAGGCGAACATCGAGCGCTGTGACGCGGCCATCCTGGTGCTCGCCGCCGACGAGGGCATCGCGGCGCAGGACACGCACATTGCAGGCTACGTCCATGACGCTTACAAACCGCTCGTCGTGGCGGTCAACAAGTGGGATCTCATCGAGGGTCGCGAGGCGGCGGCCAAGCGCTGGGCCGACGATGTCCGGGTGCGTTTACGGTTCGCCAAACAAGCTCCCATGGTCCTGATCAGCGCGCTGACCGGCCAGCGCGCGATCAACCTGCTCGAGCGAGTCGACGCGGTGCATGCCTCCGGGGCGATCCACGTCGGGACGTCCGAGCTCAACCGCTGGCTCGAGCGTGCCGCGGCGCTCCATCACCAAGGCGGCAAGCACCCGTTCCGCGTCTACTATGCGACGCAGACCGGCGTGCACCCGCCGCGCTTCGCGATCTTCTGCAACGATCCCGACAAGGCGCACTTCTCGACCAAGCGCTACCTCGAGAACAGTCTGCGCGAAGCGTTCGGCTTCGGTGCATCGCCGTTGCTGCTGCAGTTCCGCCCGCGCCGCGAGAAGCGGCGTTGAGGTCGGACGTGCGAGGTCTGGGGAAGGACCTCCTCCGCGTCCTGCCCCGGTTTCGCCGACACAGCGGCCTGCATTTCTGCGCCGGCGTCTCATTCTACGCGTTGCTGTCGCTACCCCCGCTGTTGTACCTCGCCTTTGCCACGCTGGGCCTGGTGCTTCGCGATCCCGACGTGACCGAGCGTGTGCTGGCGAACCTGGAGCCGCTGTTCCCGGGTTCGGCGGGGGAGTCCCTCCGGGAACTGGCCCTGGACATGCGAACCGACAACCCGCTCGTCTTGGTGGCTGTTCCGGCGTTGGTGTGGGTCTCCACGACGGTCTTCGCCTCGCTCGAGTTGGCCATCAATGTCGCCTTCGAGCGGCTCCCACGCCGCACCGTCGTGCTTGCCCGTCTGAAGAGTTTCGCACTGGTGTTCGTCGGGATGATCGCGCTGCTGGCGAGTCTCGTGGCGGCGACCGTGATCCCGCGTCTCGAGCGCATGCTCTTGGAGGCCAACGTGTTGGCCGAGGGGACGCGCCTCGCCGGATCGGTTTCGCGTTTCCTGATCATCGTGGCCCCCTGGGTGCTGTTCGCGACGTTTTACAAGGTGCTCCCACGCGGCTACGTGCGGTGGCGCTCGGCGGGGCAGGGCGCCTTGCTCGCGCTGCTTCTTTGGGAGGCGGCACGGCGGATCTTCGGATTGGTCCTGGTTCGTTCGCCAGCGCTCGGCCTGCTCTCCGGCACCCTTTCGGCGACGGTCTCGGTCCTGCTGTGGGTCTACGCATCGGTTGCGCTGGTACTGCTCGGCGCGGAATTCGCCGCGTTACGGCACGAGCGCATCGAAAAGGCCTTGAACAGGCCAGAAAGCCCGGATTGACGCGGCTATCGCTTACTTGACCGTGCCCATGGCGGGATATATGTTCGGCCACGGTCACTACAGCCAGGAAGACCACGCCCGCCGGGGCGTTTAGGACTTGGGGAACGCGGGTCATGGTGCTTTTCAACTACTCGACCAAGGAACTGACCGCCAAGATCGTCTACTACGGTCCCGGTCTGTGCGGCAAGACCACCAACCTGCAGTACATCCACGGGAACCTGCCGGGCAACGTCAAGGGCAAGATGCTCTCGCTGGCGACCAAGACCGACCGCACGCTGTTCTTCGATTTCCTGCCGATCGACCTCGGCGAGATCCGCGGGATGAAGACCCGCGTCCAGCTCTACACCGTGCCCGGTCAGGTGTTCTACAACGAGACGCGCAAGCTCGTGCTCAAGGGCGCCGACGGGATCGTCTTCGTCGCCGACTCGCAGGAGCAGATGATCAGCGCCAACGTCGAGTCGTTCAAGAACCTCGAAGAGAACCTGCGCGGACACGGACTGACGCTGGCCGACATGCCTCACGTGATCCAGTTCAACAAGCGCGACCTGCCCAAGCTGGCGACGATCGAGGAGCTCAACGCGGCGATCAACAAGTACAACGCGCCGTTCTACGAGTCGGTGGCGACGACCGGCATCGGCGTCCAGGACACGCTCAAGGCGATCACCAAGCTCGTGCTGCTGCACCTGACGCGGAAGTACGATCCACGAGCGGGTGCCTCGGCCGATGCGCCCGCGGCACAGCCCGCTCCTCCGCAAGCTCCGGTGGCCGCCCCCGCTGCAGCGGCTTCGGTCCCCGGGCCGGGTCCGGCCGAGACGCAGGCGATTCCGCTGACCGAAATCCAGCCTGCGATCGAGTCGCCGACTGTAGCGGTCGCACGTGAGAACGCCGAGCCGGCGGCCGTAACGGCCGCCACGATCGAGCGTGCGGCTCCGGTCCAGCAATTCGAGGACCGTGAGATCGAGGACCTGGTCGGCGAGGTGGAAGAACTCGACGACGTCGCCCCGGCACCCGAGACGGTCGCGGAGTTCCCGGTCGATCAACCCGCGGTGGAGATGTCGGTTCCGGAACCCGCCGCAGCCGAAGCTGCCAGTGCGTTCGAGATCGACGAGTCCAACATCTCGCGTGCGGAGCCTGTCGATGAGCCCCCCGCATTGACGTTGGAATCGCCGGAGCCCGCCGCGGAGGAGATCGAATCGATCCCGCTCGATACGGCTCTGCCGGCCGAGCCGCAAGGGATCGAAGAGGACGCGGTGGAGGAACCGGATCTCTCCGACCTGCCCGACAGGCCCTCCGAGTTCGACGAGGAGCCCGTTGCCGAGGTTCCGGAGGCGCCCATCGAAGAGCCGCAGGACGAGGTCGTGTTGACGCAGGTGGCGGACGACAACGAGCTGTTCGAAGATGCGACGCTGGATGTCGCCAACGTCGTGCCCGGAGAAGAGCGCGCGATCGTGGTCCCTGTCGAGTTGGGTCCCGAGGGCGAAACCAGACGCTACAAGCTCAGCGTGCGACTGCGCCTCGACCCGGTCGAGTAACCCGCCTTTTTGCTGCCCGTCGACCCGCGCCGGATGCTCCGCGAACGGGGCCAAGATACAATGAGTCCCGAGGGGACAACGGCTCGGAGAGCAGCGTGAAGGTTCGGCGCATCCTCGGCATCGCGATCGTGTCGGCGCTCGGTGTGTACACGCCCGCGATCGGTATCGACTACGAGATCGAGGTGCTCAACTACTACGAGTGGACGGCCGTCGCGCCCGTCGTCGTTGCAGGTACGAGCCTCGGTGAGAACGGACGGTACATCGAGTTTCGCGTCAACCACGCGTTGCGCGGACCGGTCGAGGCGGGCGAGATGATCCGCATCGATCTGAAGGAGGCCAACCGTAATCGCCGGCGCAGCGACTATCCGTTCGCACTGAAGATGCCGGAAGGAACCGATTTCATCGTGGTGCTCAAGGAACCCTACGCGACCAAAGCGGTCGGGCGGGTGTTCCCGATGGCCAGAAACGTGCGCTCGGTGCGTGAGCTTCCGCTCGAGGGCCAGCAGGGGGTCCTCGACGCCGTCTCGATGTTTTTGGCCATCCAGGATCACAAGGACGACCGCATGACGTGGCGGCTGATGGCGCGTCTGCTCGAAGAGACCAATCCTCTGGCCGTGCGCAACGCGCTGGAGCAGATGGTCAAGTTCCGGCGTGGAACGCTCGACCACCTGTTCAGCCTGCGGCCCCTGTTCGACCATCCGGACCCGGCCATCCGCGAGCAGGCGGCCCGGCTGTCCGGTCAGATCATCGAGCGTCACGGCGGCGTGGACGTCCCCGAGGAGGCCGCACTGATGGCCGAGCTCATCGGTGTGGCCCGCCGGGACGACACCGTCGAGCCGCGGGTGGCCGCCACCCTGGCCCTGGCCGCGTTCGGGGTGGCGCGGGTCGAGACCGTGCTGGACGAGATCGCGGCCAGCGACCCCGATCAGAACGTGCGGCTCTCGGCGGAGAAGATCCTGCTGGAATTCCGCCGTGCGCAAGAAGCCGATGCCCGCCGTCCCCGGCTCGATGGGGCCTCGAATTGACTTCCGCGAGTGGAGCCCTAAGTTTTGCCTAGAGGGCGTTCGAGGCCTGAGAGGGGAGATGGGCAAAAACCCGTTACAGAATTTTGTCGTCCAGTACACCAGTGGCCAGCCGGTGTTCCAGGAGGGCGATCTAGGCGCGACGATGTACATCGTGCAGTCGGGCCGGGTGCGCCTGTACCGCGAGGTCGAGGGCGCGACGACCGAGCTCGGCGAGATGGAGAAGGGCGACTTCTTCGGCGAGATGTCGATCCTCGAGGGGCTGCCGCGCACCACGTCGGCCGAGGCCATCGAGAACTCCGAGCTGATCGAGATCAACAGCACGACCTTCGACAAGATGATCCGCGGCAACATCGAGATCGCGATCCGCATGCTGCGCAAGCTCTCGATTCGTCTGCGCGAGACCGAGCGACTGCTGACCGAGCGAGCCGCGGCCGAGGTCGCCGCGACGGTGAAAGCCGCCACGCAGTCCGAGCCTGCAAAGGAATCCGCCAAGCAGGGCAAGGCGAAAGGCGTTCGGCTCGAGGCCGTCGAGGAAAGAGTCAGCTTCCCGCTCGAGCGCGTGGAGACGCTGATCGGCCGTTACGACCCGGTCACGGAGCAGTCCCCGGACATCGACCTGACGGACCTCGATCTCAAACGCAGCGTGTCTCGGCGCCACGCACGAATCCTCAAGAACGGCGAGAGCTACAGTCTCGTCGAGGAGGTCGGGGCACTCAACGGGACGTTCGTGAACGGCACGAAGATCGACGCCGGCCAGCCGCAGGAGATCGCCGACGGCGACGAGATCGGAATCGGCGTGGTCAAGATCATCTTCCGCAACGCCTGACGCGCCGGCTACTCACTCTCGCGCTCCTGCTCCATTTGCTGCCGGCGGTTCACGCCCAGGGTCCTGCTCCCTACGACCTCGTGGTCGAGATCCGGTTCACCGAAGCCTCGGGGGACGAGGGCATGAGGGACGAGCTCGAGCTGCAGTTGTTGAGCGAGCTGCAGCGCGCGGGCTGTTTCCGCTCCGTCGCCCCTGCCGCCGATGAGGGAGAAACTGTGAAGCCGAGCCCGGATTCGATCAAGCTGAACATCGCCGTGTCCGAGCTCTTCGAGGAGACCACCTACGACACCTCGATCGCTCAACGCACGGATCCCATGGCCCCGCAGGAGCTCGAACTGCTGCACACATCGCGGATACGGGCGGTGATGCGGGTCGCCCTCGAGCATGCCGCGAGCGGTGTCGAGCTGCGTGCGCGCAGCCTTCGTGCCGACGGGGCGCACCGCCCGTTGATCCTCGGCGAGGACGCCCGCCAGGCCGCGTTGCTCCAGGCCACGATCGAGGCGGCGGAGTCGGTGCGACGCTTCGTGTGCAAGGGGGGGGCCAAACGCCTGAGCAAGGAACTGCGCTCGATCCCCGGTTCCTGACGACGCGACCGCTCACGTGGTAAATTGGGGCCCTCCGATGAGCGATCCCACTCCCGATACCCCCAACACCCATGCGCAGCTCCAGAGCCGGCATGACTTCCGTGCACACCCGGTCTCGGTCGGCGAATTCGAGGGGCCGCTCGACCTGCTGCTGCACCTCGTGCGGATCAACGAGGTCGACATCACCGACATCCCGATCGTCCCGATCACCGAGCAGTACAACGAGTACCTGGAGCTGATGCGGGAGCTGAACCTGGAGATCGCCGGCGAGTACCTGGTGATGGCCGCGACGCTGATGCACATCAAGTCGCGGATGCTGTTGCCGCCCGACCCGCAGGAAGACGACGAGGAAGCCGTCGACCCACGGGCCGAGCTGGCCCAGCAACTGCTTGACTACCAGCGCTTCAAGCAAGCCGCGGAGAATCTCGAGGCGCTCGACAGCCGGCGCCACCTCATCTGGACACGCGAGGACGTGACCGCGGAGTTCGCCGGTGAGGAGCTCCTCGTCGTCGACCTGTTCGACCTCGTCGAGTCCTTCCGTGAGGTGCTTGGCCGGCTGGACGAGGAGACCCGTCTTCAGCTCAAGCGCGACAACGTCTCGGTTGCCGAGAAGATCCAGTGGTTGACGGACCTGCTCGAGCGGCGTTCGTCGGTCGATCTGCTGGCGCTGATGGCCGACCTCCCCTCGAGACTCGAGATCCTGGCGACTTTCCTGGCGATCCTGGAGATGATGCGCATGCAAACGATCGTCGCCTTCCAGCGCAAGCGGTTCGGTGAGATCCGCCTGTCCGCGGTGCGCGAGGGCGAGGCCGACGGAGAGAACCAAGCGTGAGCAGCGTGGAACAAGATCAACTCGTGGCCGCCGTCGGTGCGGTCCTGTTCGCCTCGGGGGAGCCCGTCCAACCCAACGAGATCGCCTCCGCGCTGAAGGGCGTCGCCGTCCCGGACGTCAAGAAGGCCCTCGAGAAACTCCAGGTGCACTACGAGAACAACGAAGCGGGCCTGCGCCTCGAGTGGGTCGCCGGCGGCGTGCGGCTGGCGACGCGTCCCGAGGTCGCGGAGTGGGTGCGCCAGTTCTTCAGGGAACGTCATCGGACACGGCTCTCTCCGGCGGCGTTCGAGACGCTCGCCATCGTGGCCTACCGCCAGCCGGTCACGGCGCCGGAGATCCAGGCGATTCGCGGCAAGGACCCGCAGGGGCCGTTGAAGACCCTGCTGGACAAGAAACTGCTGCGCATCCTGGGCAAGAAGAAAGTCATCGGCAACCCCTTGCTGTACGGCACGTCAAAACAGTTCCTCGTTCATTTCGGCCTCAACAGCCTCCAGGACCTGCCGTCGATGGACGAATTCGATGCCCTCGTCGGCGAGCTCGAGACCATCCACATCACCTCCGAGGAGACGGACGACGGGGAAGACAGCGGCCCGGTCGAGTAGTCCCGAATACCGATGGAGCGCATCAACAAGGTCCTCGCACGGGCCGGGGTGGCCTCCCGGCGCGGCGCCGACACGCTGATCGAGGAAGGGCGCGTCACGGTCAACGGCGAGATCGTCCGCGAGCTCGGCGTGAAGATCGATCCGGCACGCGATGCGGTCAAGGTCGACGGACGACGGATCCACCTCACCGCGGATGCAAAGCTCTACCTGATGCTTCACAAGCCGGACGGTGTAGTCACGACGCTTGATGACCCTGAAGGACGAACGACGGTACGGGACCTGTTGCGCGGTGTCCGCGGCCGCGTCTTCCCGGTCGGTCGGTTGGACTACCACTCCGAGGGACTGCTGTTCTTCACGAACGACGGCGAGTGGGCGAACGAGTTGATGCACCCGCAGCGAAAAGTGGCCAAGGTCTACCGTGTCAAGGTTCGCGGGACGCCCTCGCGCGCCACGCTGGCCCGGCTGTCGGCCGGGATACGGCTCGACGGCCGACGCACGGCACCCGCCCGGTTTCGCCTCTCCGGATCGGGGACCAACGCCTGGCTTGACGTGACCCTTTACGAGGGCCGCAAAAACCAGGTCCGCAGGATGCTGCGGAGCGTGGGGCACCCGGTCTCCAGACTGCGCCGTCTGTCGATCGGCGGGGTCGAGCTCGGGGAACTGCCCCCGGGCCGTTGGCGACCGCTGACCGGGGCGGAGTTGAAGCGCCTCCGGAGGGCTGTCCGCGAGGGGGCCGACGGGCCGTAATTGACTCAAAACAGGAGCCTTGACAGCCCGAGCCCGCTTCTCTAGCATGAAGCGTTTGTCGGGTCTTTTCAAAAGAAACAGACAGACACGCCCCCGCCAGGGGAGACCTGGCCGGACCACAGCGGACGGCCTTACCAGGAGGTTGGGAAAACCAAGTCTATGGATACGCAGGAAACGTCTATGACCGAAGAAAAAGCGCCCGCCGACGCTCCCGAAACCGAGGAAGCGCCGGCCGCTCAGCAGGCTCCGGGGATCGATGTCGAGGAGATCGAGGATTTCGGTGCCGTGCTCGCGGAGTACGAAGCTCAGTCTTCGGTGATCAAGGAAGGCGAGGTCGTCCACGGTCGCGTCATCCGGTTGATGGAAAAGGACGTCGTCGTCGACATCGGCTACAAGTCCGAAGGGATCATCGACAAGTCCGAATTCCGTTCGCCGGACGGAACGATCAGTGTCGCCGAGGGCGATGAGGTCGACGTCCTGCTGGAGAAGACCGAGGACAGCGACGGCTACGTCGTGCTGTCCAAGGAGAAGGCCGAGCGCCTCAAGGTCTGGAAGTCCGTCGAAGCGGCCTATGAAAAGAACGAAGCGATCACGGGCCGCGTCATCGACCGCATCAAGGGCGGGCTGAAGGTCGACATCGGTCTGCCCGCGTTCCTGCCGGGCTCGCTCGTCGACGTGCGCCCGGTGCGCAACCTCGAGAGCCTGATCGGACACGAGTTCCGCATGCGGGTCATCAAGGTCAACAAGCGCCGCGGCAACATCGTGCTGTCGCGCAAGGCGGTCCTCGAGGAGGAGAACGCGAGAAGAAGGCGGATACGCTGGCCAATCTCGAGGAGGGCAAGATCCTCCGCGGCGTGGTCAAGAACCTGACCGAGTACGGAGCGTTCATCGATCTCGGCGGGATCGACGGCCTGCTGCACATCACCGACATCTCCTGGGGCCGGATCAACCACCCGTCCGAGAAGTTCCAGATCGGCGACGAGCTCGACGTCATCGTGCTCAAGTTCGACCGCGAGCGGGAGCGCGTCTCGCTCGGCTTCAAGCAGCTCCAGGAAGATCCGTGGGAAGCCGCGCCGACGAAATACCCGCCGCAGAGCCGCATCCGCGGCAAGGTCGTGAGCCTCACCGACTACGGCGCCTTCGTCGAGGTCGAGGAGGGCATCGAGGGGCTGATCCACGTCTCCGAGATGTCCTGGACCAAGCGCATCAAGCACCCGTCCAAGATGCTCAACGTGGGCGACTGGGTCGAGTGCGTCGTGCTGGAGATCGACCAGGAAGGCCGCCGCCTCTCGCTGGGGCTCAAGCAGACCGAGCCCAACCCGTGGGACCTGATCACGAGCAAGTACCGCATCGGCGATCGCATCACCGGTACCGTGCGCAACGTGACCGACTTCGGCGCGTTCGTCGAAGTCGAAGAGGGTATCGACGGCCTGGTCCACATCTCCGACCTGTCCTGGACACGCCGGATCAAGCATCCGAGCGAGGTGCTCAACAAGGGAGACGAAGTCGAGGCCCTGATCCTCAAGATCGATTCCGAGAACCAGAGGCTTTCACTGGGTGTCAAGCAACTGCTCCCCAACGTCCTCGAGGACTTCTTCCAGACCCACAACACGGGCACCGTGCTGACCGGCAAGGTCGTACGTCTGACCGAATTCGGGGCCTTCGTCGAGTTGTTCGAGGGCGTCGAAGGGCTGGTGCACGTGTCGGAGCTCGCGACCGAGCACGTCGACAAACCCGAGGACCAGGTTTCGCTGGGGCAAGAAGTCCGGGTCAAGGTCATCAAGATCGATCCGGTCGAGAAGAAGATCGGCCTGTCGATCAAGGCTGCGGTCGGCGAGCCCGATACCGACATCAGCGCCTACACCGAAACGGGTATCGGCGACGGATCGGCAACGTTGGGCGACCTCATGGATCCGTCGATCTTCCGCACGGAGGGGGCGCCTTCCGAAGCGGCCCCTGTCGAGGAACCCGCGGCTGAGGCTACAGCCGAGGCGAGCCCCGTCGAGGAAGCCGCGCCCGAGGCGGAGACGGCCGAGGCGGCAACCGAGGAAACGGTGACCGACGAGCCGGTCGAAGCCGCCCCGACTGAGCCTGCCGAGGCCAAGGCGGAGCCGCAGGCCCCGGCCNNGCGGCCTCCGAGCCGGAGGAACCCGCGGCCAAGAAGAAGACCGCGAAGAAGGCCACCAAGAAGACGACCAAGAAAACGACCAAGAAAACCACCAAGAAAACCACCAAGAAGAAGACCGCGAAGAAGACGACGAAGGCGACCAAGAAAACGGACGCCTGATCCTGGATCGGCCCGCAAGCACGTTGAACTGAGGGGGACTCCCGGGCATGACGAAAGCCGATCTCGTTGACGAAGTCGTCCGCGCTTCCAAGCTGAGCAAGAAGCAGGCGGAAACGATCGTCAACACCGTCTTCGCTTCGATCGTCGATGCGCTGCAGGGTGACGACAAGATCGAGTTGCGCGGGTTCGGTAGCTTTCGTGTCCGGCGACGGCGTTCACGACAGGGTCGTAACCCCAAGACCGGGGCTCGCGTGCACGTACCGGAGAAACGAATCCCGTACTTCAAGCCGGGCAAAGAACTCAAAGATCTAATCAACTCCGACGCGTCCGGCGCGGAACCCGTACGAGGCCCGGACGACTCCGGCGGGGCCTGAGGCCATGTCCGCGGGCGACCCGTCGCGGGTCGGCAGCTACCACATCCACACGTGGGGCTGTCAGATGAACGTCCACGACTCGGAGAAGCTCGCCGGCGTTCTGGAGCGCGAGGGATACGTTCCCGCGACGAGCGAAGACGACGCCGACGTGATCCTGCTGAACACCTGTTCGATTCGCGAGAAGGCCTCGGAAAAGGTGTTCTCCGAGCTCGGCCGACTGCGCCGGTTGAAGCGCACGAACTCGAACATGCTCCTCGGCGTCTGCGGCTGTGTGGCCCAACAAGAAGGGGAAAACATCTACAAGCGGGCGCCCTACGTCGATCTGGTCATCGGCCCGCGGGCGATCGATTCGATCGGGCCGGCGCTGGCTTCGATCCGGGACGGGGGGCGAGGCGCGTTGCGCGTGACCGATACCGAGTACCGCAGCGATTCCATCCGTTTCCCGTTCGACGAGATCCGCCGGATCGGTGAGAGCCGTGCCAAGGCGTTCGTGACGATCATCGAGGGCTGCAACCACCGCTGCACCTACTGCATCGTTCCGACGACACGCGGACGCGAGGTGTATCGGCCGATGGCCGACGTCCTTCAAGAGGTGCGTGTTCTCGCCCGCAAGAGCGTCGTGGAGATCGAGTTCCTGGGCCAGACCGTGAACGCCTACCGAGACTCCGAAGGCAACACGCTCGCCGAGTTGCTCACCGCAACGGCGGCCATCGACGGTATCCGGCGCATCCGCTTCACGACCTCGCACCCCGCGCAGATGACCGAGCGCTTGATGGATGCGATGGCGGCTGCGCAACCGACCGTGTGTGCTTACCTCCATCTGCCGGTCCAGTCGGGATCCAGTCGCGTGCTGCGTGCCATGCGTCGCGGCTACGATCGCGAGACCTACCTCGCGAAGATCGAGGCGCTGCGCTCGCGCATCCCCGGCATGCTGTTCGGGACCGACATCATCGTCGGCTTCCCCGGCGAGACCGAGGACGACTTCCTGCAGACGATCACGTTACTCGACGAGGTTCAGTTCGATACCGTCTATTCATTCGCATACTCCCCGCGCCCGGGCACGCGCGCGCTGGAGTTGGACGACGACCTGCCCCCCGCTGGTAAGCACGAGCGGCTTCAACGCCTGCAGGAGCATCAGAAGGGGATTCAGGCGGCTCGGATGGCCACCTGGCTGGGGCGCAGCGTGGAAGTCCTGGTCGAGGGCCGAAGCAAGCGCAACGAGGAACGCTGGACGGGACGCACCGTGGAATCCCGCGTCGTCAACTTCGTCGGTGACAGCGCGCCCGGGCGGCTCGAATGGGTGGAAATCACGGAGACCACGCCGTTTTCGCTGGCCGGGCGTGTCCGTGCGTCCGACCTTGACCGGCGTCGCCTCGCACCGATATAGTCAGGCTGCGCAGGTGCGGGAACGAGGTTGAGCATGTCTGTCGAGATGAAAGTCCAGGGTCTGATGATCGATCCGGTGTCTCAGATGCCGATCGTGATCCTCAAGGATGCGGCCGCCGAGGAGGTCCTGCCGATCTGGGTCGGCGTCTTCGAGGCCAACGCGATCGCCATGCAGCTCGAGAAGATCGTCTCGCCGCGCCCGATGACCCACGACCTGCTGCGCGACGCGATCGAGCAGCTGGGCGGCAAGATCGAGCGCATCACGATCACCGACCTTCGGGACGCCACCTTTTACGCGATCCTGCACCTCGACCGCGGCGGTGAAAAGGTCGAAGTCGACGCGCGTCCCAGCGACGCGATGGCCCTGGCGCTGCGTTGCGGGGCACCGATCTTCGTCGAGGAGGCCGTGATCGAGAAGTCCTCCAAGCCGGGCGACTCCGATTCCATGGAGCCGGACCGGCTCCGCCGCTGGCTCGAAACGGTCGATCCCCAGGAACTCGGCCAGTACGAGATGTAGGTCCTGCCGAAGCAGCCTGAACCCGTCACGGTACTTTCGTCACGCCTTCGCCCGTTGCGCTGAGCCAGAATAAGTCCGCCGACACCGCCGACACCGTTGACAGTTCGAGCGGCTGACGGGTACACTCCCGTCCGTTAGAAATCGACCCTGCTAGATGCGGTAGCTCGGACAACTTCCCCCACAAGACTTGGGGTCGCGGCCTTCGCCGGGACCCTTCCCGAGGGGCCCGGCATACACCAGGGAGGAGCACCTCACCGATGATCATCGTTGTCGCCAATCAGAAGGGCGGCGTCGGCAAGACGACCACCGCCATCAACCTGGCCGCCGCGCTGGCCCAGCGCGGCAGCAAGACCCTCCTGGTCGACCTCGATCCCCAGGGGAACGCGACGCTCTCGTTCATCAGCCCGGACACGTTCGAGCGGTCGATCTACGACGTCCTCGTGGACCCCGACGTCGACGCCGGTGCCGCGGTGCAGCCCACACCGCTCGACGAGCTCGACCTGCTCCCGGCGACCATCGCGGTCGCCAAGGCGGAAGCCAAACTGATAGGGGAGTTCGACAGCCATTTCCGGCTCAAGGACAAGCTGGCGCCGATCAAGGATCTCTACGATTACATCGTGATCGACACGCCGCCGACCCTGGGCATCCTGACGGTCAACGCGCTGGTCGCGGCGACGCACCTGATCGTGCCGATCCAGTCCTCCTACTACGCGCTCGAGGGCACCGACGACCTGCTCGACACCTACGAGAAGATCCGCGCCCGGCCGAACCCGGATCTCCAGTTCCTGGGCGTGGTGATCACGATCCACGACCGCCGGACCAATCTGGCGAGGGATGTACGGGCGAGGATCCAGAGCGTGTTCGGCGAGAAGGTTTTCTCCACCACCATCAGCAAGAGCGTGCGGCTCGAAGAGAGCCCCGCCTACAAGCAGAGCATTTTTACCTTCGCCCCGAACTCGACCGGGGCGACGGAGTACTACAGCCTATCCGAGGAGGTGATCGGCCGTGCCTAGAATGACCGGTCTTCCGGACAGCCGCCGCATGCGGCATGACAGCCACTTCGTCGACGAGGTGACCTCGCAGCGCTCCGAATCGATCGGACGCATGATGGACATCCGTCGCGTGCAACCGAACCCGCATCAGCCGCGCAAGGAGTTCGGCGACCTCAGCGAGATGGTCGCGTCGGTCAAGGAGAAGGGGATCCTCGAGCCGATCCTCGTCCGGAGCCACGACGGGCACTACCAGATCATCGCAGGAGAGCGGCGTTATCAGGCGGCACGTCTTGCGGGCCTCCAACGCATCCCGTGCATCGAGGTCGACGTCGACGCGCGCGGCATGCTGGAGATCTCGCTGATCGAGAACCTGCAACGCCGTGACCTGACACCGTTCGAAGAGGCCGCCGCGATTCAACGGCTGTGCGATCAGTTTCGTTACACGCATGAAGAGATCGCGAAGAAGCTCGGCAAGTCTCGGACGGTCATCACGGAGATCCTCAGCCTCAATCGCATCCCCGAAGAAGTCCAAGAGAGATGTCGGCAGGCCGACATCGTGAGCAAGTCGATGCTGCTTCAGATCGTTCGCCTTCCGACGACCGAAGAGATGCATTCGATGATCGACAAGATCGACTCGGAGGGGATGACTCGCGAAGAGGCGCGCGACTACAAACGCGAGCAGCGCAAGACGCGGCGACGCAACTACACCTACCGGTTCAAGCCGGAGGATCGCGACTACCGCTTCACGCTGACCTTCGCGCGACCCGAGATCGAGCGTACCGAGGTGATCCAGACCCTGCAGGAGATCCTCAACCAGCTCATCGCCGACGAGGAGGCCGACGGCCGCCGCGTCGATCACTGAGCGCCGGGACGCGATCCCGTCCGCGCACCGCACGGCGACGGTGGTGCGGATCGGGATCCCGAAGGTGCGCCCGCCGAGGAGTTGGTTCACGAAGGTGTGGCGGTGAACCACCTGAT